>Ga0066654_10000377_pt1 | contig 11509 bp, 7 predicted proteins | sample GraSoiAngelo_103_FD_66715 | JGI IMG/M metagenome (GOLD analysis project Ga0066654, IMG submission 66715) | Grasslands soil microbial communities from the Angelo Coastal Reserve, California, USA - 14_0903_05_20cm | ecosystem: Environmental > Terrestrial > Soil > Grasslands | place: USA... | reverse complement strand
TGCGGTAGCCGTTGACCTCGCCGAGGTTAAGGACGTCGTCCCACGCCTGGCGACACGCCGTCAGCAGGTCGCTCGGCACGATGTTCGCGTTCTCGATGTTCCCGACCGCGGCACGGTGCTGTGCCATCACGCCGAGCATCGCCGCCGCGTTCCTCTGGTACCCGGCGAAGGGGCCCATGCGCGACGCGATCTCAGCGGACTTGCGGTACGCGCGCCCCGTCATCAGCGCGGTGATCGCGGCGGCGTACGCGCGACCCTCGTCCGAGTCGTACGGGAGGCCGCGCGCCATCAGGAGCGCGCCGAGGTTGGCGTAGCCGAGGCCGAGCTGGCGGTACGCCTTCGCGTTCGCCTCGATCTCGGGCGTCGGATACGACGAGTAGCCGACGAGGATCTCCTGCGCGAGGAACATCACGTCGACCGCGTGCGAGAGCGCCTCGACGTCGAGCTCGCCGTCCTCGCGGCGGAACTTCATCAGGTTCAGCGACGCGAGGTTGCACGCGGAGTCGTCGATCGACATGTACTCGGAGCACGGGTTCGACGCATTGATGCGGCCCGTGTTCGGGAGCGTGTGCCAGTTGTTGATCGTCGTGTCGTACTGCACGCCGGGATCGGCGCACTGCCACGCCGCTTCGGCCATCGCCTTCAGGATCGCGCGCGCCTTCTTCGTCTCGACGACGGTGCCGTCGGTGCGTGCAGTCAGGTTCCAGTCGGCGTCGTTCTTGCAGGCCTCCATGAACGCGTCGGCGACGCGGACGGAGTTGTTCGCGTTCTGGTACTGGATCGACGCCCAGTCGGGCGAGTCGAGCGACATGTCGTAGCCGGCGGCCTCGAGGACGCGCGCCTTCTTCTCCTCGTGCGCCTTGCACCAGATGAACTCCTCGATGTCGGGATGGTCGACGTCGAGCACGACCATCTTCGCCGCGCGCCGCGTCTTGCCGCCCGACTTGATCGTCCCGGCCGACGCGTCGGCGCCGCGCATGAAGGACACCGGGCCGCTCGCGTAGCCGCCCTTCGAGAGCTGCTCCTTCGAGGAGCGCAGGCGCGAGAGGTTGACGCCCGAGCCCGAGCCGCCGCGGAAGATGACGCCCTCGCGGCGGATCCAGTCGAGGATCGCCTCCATCGAGTCTTCGATCGAGAGGATGAAGCAGGCCGAGCACTGCGGCTTCTCCTCGAAGCCGACGTTGAACCACACCGGGGAGTTGAACGACGCGAGCTGGTTGACGAGGATCGCCTTGAGCTCGGACTCGAACGTCTCCGCCTCCTCCTCGGTCGCGAAGTAGCCGCCGTCGCGGCCCCACGCGCCGACGGTGTCGACGATGCGCCCGATCATCTGCTTGACGCTGAACTCGCGCTCCGGCGACGACATGCGGCCGCGGAAGTACTTCTGCGCCACGATGTTCGTGGCCGTCTGCGACCAGAACTTCGGGAACTCGACGCCCTTCTGCTCGAAGACCGGCTTATCCTTGCCGGGGATGAACGCGTCGCGCGTCTCCCAGTCGATCTCGTCGAACGGATCGCGGCCGGGGATCGTGAAGTAGCGGCGCACCGCCAGGGTCGCCGTGTCGTCGACGACGGTGTTCACCACGTCGCCGGTCGTCGTCTGCTGCGTCTCTGCTGCCTTGGCGGTCGCCATGCCTTGTGTCCTCCCTGGAAGTCCCTTGGACGGTATCGATCTCGATCGGGGGTCTTCTGGAGGCGCCGACCGACCGGACCTCGGAACCTTAGGGAGGCGTCCGGATGGAACGAATTCTACCGGCGACGCCGCTTCTGGAGCGGGATTTCCGCTACTTGCGGCGCGGCGCCGGCGGTGCGGTCGCGGGGTGCGGATGCGCCCGCCGCGCCTGGAGCCAACGCGCCGTGTAGCTCGCGCCCGCGGCGGCAACGAGCAGCAGCCCGACACCGGCGAGGATCAGCAGCGGCAGCGGGATCGAGCTCGCGTTCCCGGGGCCGAGCTTGCTCGCGAGTTGGCTGAAGAGGCTTTCGTCCTTCTTCGATTGCGTCGCCCCCGTCTGGGACGGGACCATCGTGTTGGGGTCAACCGGCGGCGGGGTGCCGCCGCTGCCACCGCCGCTGCTGCCACCTCCGCCCGGCTTGATCGCGGTGACGCCGAGCAGCGCGCGCGTCAGATCCTGCCGGGCCGAGCCGTAGGACTCGAGGTCGGCGGGGATCCGGGCCAGCGCCTCGTGGTAGCAGTGCACGGGGTACGTCCCGTCGATACGCCCGTCGGCGACATAGTCGTTGAGGAGCTCGCTCCCGCATTTGCTCTGCGTCGCGGCGCCCGCGGCGCCCGGTCCCACGATCAGGGCGCAGAGTGCGCCGAGGAGGGCGAGAGGAAGAGCGAGTCTGATTTTTGGCATAGGAAAACGGGCTTCGCCCGTGGGGGCGAGTCTAAACATCATGCTCATCGTGCCGGACGCCGATATGCCACGGGTAAGCCGGTTGTAAGCGCTTTGTTATCTACCGGCCGGCGCCCGCTCCGATGGTAGCTTCGCGCGATGCAACGGGCGGACGCAGGCGCTCTCGCGCTTCCCGCCGCAGCTGCCGGTCTCCTCGTCGTTGCCCTTCTCTTCGGGCACGGCTCGAGCGACTCGCGGCTCTTCTGGATCGGCGGGGCGACGATCCTCGTGGCGGTCGCCGCGGCGATCTGGCGGCCTCCTGCGCTTTCCGGCCCGGCGCTCGGGCTCCTGCTCTCCCTCGCCGCGCTTGCGATCTGGCAGGCGCTGACGATCGCCTGGTCGATCCAGCCGGCGCGTTCCTGGGACTACGCCAATCGCGGCCTCGTCTATTTCGCCTTCGCGTCGCTCGGCGTGCTGCTCGCCGGCGTGCCGCGGTCGTGGATCGCAGCAGGCCTCGGTGCTCTCTTCACGCTGACGCTCCTCGTCGCGCTCACCGGGAAGGTCTTCCCGGGGATCGAGCCCGACTACGCGCGGCTCGCGCGGCTGCGTTGGCCGCTCGCCTACTGGAACCAACTCGCGCTCGTGGCCGCGCTGACGGTTCCGCTCGGCCTCTGGCTGGCCGGCCGCCGCGAGCGCCCGCTCCGCGCGCGCGTCGCCGGTGCCCTGCACGTCTACCTCGCGGTCGTCGCCGTCGTGCTCACGTTCTCGCGCTTCGGGATCGCGCTCGCGGTGGCCGGCGCAATCGTCTGGACGTGGCTCGAGCGCGAGCAGCACGAATCGTTCGGCGCGCTCGTCGCGGCAGTGCCGCCCGGGGTCGTCGTCGCGGGAATCGCGCTCGCGCTTCCGGGGATCCGGGCCAACGGTGCGACTCACCACGAGCGGGCGCGCGACGGTGCGATCTTCGCGGTTCTCGTCGTCGCCGGCCTCGCGGTCACGACCGCCGTCGCCTCGGTCGCGCTCCGCCGCGAGCCTGACGCGCCGGCGCGCCGCCGGTTCGTCCGCGCCGCGGCTGGTGCATTCGGCGCGCTCGTCGTGCTCGCGCTCGTCGTGCTGATCGTCCACGCCGGCGGCCCCGGCGACTTCGTGCGTGCGCGTTGGCACGAGTTCACGTCGGCGCAGTCGGTGAACAACGTCCAGCGGCTCGGGAGCGCGAGCTCCGGCAATCGCTGGCTGTGGTGGCAGCAGTCGTGGCACGCATTCACGCACCACCCGGGCGGCGGCACCGGTGCGGGGACGTTCGGGCTGACGTCGACGGTGGCGGCGCACAACTCGATCCAGGCGACGGTCGAGCCGCACAACACGCCGCTGCAGTTCTTGACCGAGACCGGGATCGTCGGGCTCCTTCTCTATGCCGCCGCCGTAGCGTCCATCGTCGTCGGCTTCCTGCGCGGACCGCGCGACCGCCCGACGCTTGCGCTCGCGGTCGTGCTCGCGCTCGGCTGGGTGCACTCGCTCGTCGACATCGACTGGAGTTTCCTCGCGACCCAGGCGCCGCTCTTCCTCGCTGCGGGAGTCGTCGCCGCGCGCCCAGCGCCGGCAGAGGCGCGGGCGCGGCGGCTCCTGGCGCTCGCAGCGGCCGCCGTGTGCGGGCTCGCCGTGCTCTACTCGCTCTTCGCGCCGTGGTACTCGGGCCGCCGCGTCGACGCGTTCTTCTCGGCCTTTGGACGCGGCGACCTGCCGGCGGCGCGCGCGGCGCTCGACGACGCCCACACGCTCAACCCACTCGCGATCGAGCCGCTGCTCCTGCTCGGGACGATCGACGACACCGACAGGCCGTTCCTGGACGCGACGAAGCGCGAGCCGCGGAACCCGGAGACGTGGTACGAGCTCGCTACGCACTACGCGCGCGACGGCAAGTGGGGGAAGGCTCTCGCCGCCGCCAACCGCTCCTACTTCCTCGACCAGTACGGGCCCGCGGGCAAGCCGGGCAAGGGCAACGTCCTCAACGTCGCGCGATGTCACGTCCACCCCGACAGCCCTCAATGCCCGGTCAGGGGATGACGCTGCGGCCGGAACGTGGTACGACCCGCCGGTGCGCGCCCCGGTCATCGCCGCGCTCACTGCGGCTCTGCTCATCCTCGTTCCCGGAACAGCCGGCGGGTCGCAACTCGGGCATCTGACGGCACCGCGCGACCTGCGCGTCGTCAGCTACTACCCGTCCGACGCCGGCTGGACGGAGATGTGGACCAACTGGGACCCGGCGCGCATTTCCGCCGACCTCGACCATGCAGCAGCGGTGCACGCGAACACCGTGCGCGCAATCGTGCAGCCGAACACCTTCGGCTATCCGCACGTTTCGCCCGTCTACGCGGCGCGCCTCGGCGAGTTCGTCGGGCTCGCCGCCGCGCGCGGGCTGCACGTCCAGCTGACGCTGTTCGACTGGTGGTACTCGTGGTACGACCATCGTGGCTCTCGCACGTGGGCGCGCGAGCTGCTGCACCCGTACGCGAAGGATCCGCGCATCGCCTTCGTCGAACTGCGGAACGAGATCCTCCCGAAGCCCCAGACGAGCGCGTGGGCCGCAATCATGATCCCGTTCGTGCGCCGGCTGCTCCCGGGCACGCCGATCACGTTGTCGGTCGCGGGTCCGAACGCCCTCGGGAAGCTACGGACGCTCCGGCGCGGGCTCCACAGCGTGCGGCCCGACTTCTACGACCTTCACTACTTCGGTCGCGGCGGCGCGAGCGCGTACTCGGTGTTATCGCGCGCGAAGGAGATCGTCGCGCCGACGCCGCTCTGGGTCGGCGAGACCGGCTATCCGACCATCCTCGGCGGCAGCGGCTTCGGCGGCCTGCCACGGACGCGCGCTGCACAGGAGGCGGGGCAGGCGCAGTTCCTCGCCACGGTCGCGTGGGCGGCGCAGGCGAACGGTCTCGCTCCGATCGGCGTATGGCAGCTGGGCGACCTCGTTCCCGCAGCGGTACCGGACCGCACAGTGAAACCGGAGGATCCGGAGCTCCATTACGGGCTCTTCCGCCTGGACGGGAGCGCGAAGCCCGCGGTTGACACCGTTCGGTCGGCGTTCGACGGCTCGGTTCCTGTGTCGTTCAACAACGGCTTCGAGGACGCGATCGACGGCGGCGTTCCGGCGCGCTGGGAGATGAGCGGCGACGGGATGTGGTTCGCCGTCGACCACTCGGTCGCGGCGACCGGGGCCGCGTCGGGCGAGATCGCAGGGACCGGGACGGCCTCGTATTCCACGGTGCCCCCGGACGGCGGCGTGCGCCACGGCGACCGGATTTCCGCCTCGGTGTTCGCGCGGCGCGCCGACCCGAGCGGCTCGGTCTCGATCGTGCTCGAGTGGCACGACCGCGGCGACCGCCTGCTCGCGCGCGTGGCCTCGCCGCAGCTCCTGACCGTCGGCGCCTGGGCGCAGCTCGTCGTCAGCGGGAGCGCGCCCCGGAACGCCGCCTATGCTCGGATCGACCTCGTCGCCCACGGAATCACGACGCAGGTCTGGTTCGACGACGTCGCTTTCAGCCGGCAGTAAGGCGATAGGTCGGCGCAAAGCCCGAAGCGCTCGGCCCCGCGCAGTCGAACACGAAGTGCCCCGATTGAACGTGGCCCGCGACGGGCCCGAGCGACTGTCCGTCGGCGCCGTACTCAGTCGCCGTGACGGCCTGCGTCGCGTTCCAGGTCGGCGGCAGCTTCACGGCGAGCTGCGTGTCGGCGCCGAGTGGCTGGTGCACGACGATCGCCGACGGTGTCTGGCTGACGAGCAGGTGGTGGGGCCCGGCCGAGAGGGTGAAGCCGTCGAAGGTTCCCCGGAACGTCCCCGCGACGAGCGCTCCGTCGCTCGAGCGTGCGAGGAACCCTTTCGGCGCGATCCCGTAACCGTTGGTGATGTAGGGGTCAACAGCACCCCAGTTCGTGACGACGTTCAGGTTCGGGAACGCGGTCTGCGTCACGTCGGGAGTGATGTAGGTGTACCCCTGCAGCGGCTGGCCCGCGACGTACGGCCCCACCGCGTGCTGGTAGCTGCCGACGACGTCGAGCCACGGGCTCGCGAGCGTGTCGTCGTCGGGCGACAGCTCCCAGCTGTACGAGAGCATGTACCCGAAGGCCATGTTCCACGCGAGCGTCTCGTCGTCGCGTGTCATCGTCAGCTCCGAGAGGTCGTGCTGGAAGAACAGCACCTTGTCGTGCAGGAGGAACGCGGCGAGCGGGAAGGGTTGCCAGTTGCCGGCGCCGTAGAGGTAGTCCTGGTCGGCGGTCTCGCGCTGCACGACGAGCAAGCCGCCGTGGAACGCGGAGAAGCTGCGCGCGAGACGGTCCCAGCCGTCCTCGACCATCAGGCAGCGGTTCGCGTACGGCGCCATCAGCGACAGCCAGCCGTCACCGTATGACAGCGGGTCGGGCGCCGCGGGATTGAAGTCGCGTACCCACGCCCGCGCGCCGATCTGATCGAAGAAGTAGCAATCGGCGGGCGCCTCGGTCTGCCATTGGTTCATCAGCGCCGCGACGCGATCGCGGACCGCAGGCGCGTGCGGCGACACGACGTAGCCGGAGAAGTCGTGGTAGGGCTCGACGATCGGCTTGCCGGCGTTGTCGAGCGCCGCGAACTGCGCTGCATTCCCCTTCGCGAGCAGGTCGCGCACGGTCGGCGAATCGACGTTCCACCAGCTGACGTTGAGGTACGGCATCACGAACAGGCCGCGCCCGTGCGCGGCGTCGATCATCGAACGCAGGTCTTCAGTTGTGCCGACGGCCGGATCCGGCGGCAGGAAGTCCGGATCGGTTGCGTCGAAGGCGCCCGGCTGGAATCGAACCGGGTGGAGGATCGCCGGGGACGGGAGCCGCCGCAGGTCGGCTGCCCACTGCGCGAGCGGCGGCAGGCCCTTGCGCACGTCCGCCTTGATCAGCGGCGCCTGCGCGTACTGCGCGAACTTGCCGCCGAGCTTGTCGGCCACCGACGGATACAGGTCGATGCCGTTGTCGTGGCGGTAGTCCGCGAGCGTCTGGTCGACCGTCTCGCCGACGCGAAGGCGGACGACGGGGCTTGTCCACGTCGTACCGTCGGCGATCCACGTGTTGAACGAGTGGGTGATGCAGAACGTCCGGCCGGAGCATCCGGAGCCGGCCACGCCGTGGACGAAGCCGAGCTCGATCGGATGGATCGGTGCGGGCTCGGGGTTGACCGAGTAGAGGGCGAGATGCGTGTTCGCGAGGTCGAGGCCGAGGTAATCGGCGAATCCCCACCGGCCCGGATACGTGAGCACGTTCTCGTGCACGCCGGTGAAGAAGCCGGGGCCGAGGCGGACGCCGGGCAGGAAGTTCGGCGCGTAGCCGGCTTGCACGGAGGCGCTCGGCGCGAAGAGGTCGGCGGGAAGGATCGCGCTCCAGAGCGGGTGCTGCCAGTGGTTCTCGAGGGTCAGCTTCAGGTCGAAGAACGTCCGTCCGGCAGCAAGCTGCACCGTTGCCGTGGCGTGATGCGCCGCGCTCGGGTCACCGGCATACGTCAGCGTGAGGGTCGTCGTCTTCCTGTCCCAGCGGTAGGAGAAGCGGTTCGGGCCGGTGCGGGTGTAGGTGCAGCCGCCGACGTAGTCGGTGACGCCGTCGGCGCGCGCCGCCCACAGGCAGCCGTTCTGCCCGGCAAGCAGTCGCGCGTGGTCCGGCCGGCTGAGCAGCGAGAGGAGCGAGCCGTTCTTGTTGCTGAGCGCGAGCTCGTACCCCGGCGCGACGATGCGGATGCGGTTCCGCTTCGGCTCCTGGATGAACCGAATCGCGGGTGGGCGCTTCGCCGCCTGCTCGTCCACGTGCGCGCCGCTCGTCGGCGGCCCGACGAACGCCAGCGTGGAGAGCACTGCCACCCCGAGGACAAGACGGCCGCCGCGAATCATCCGACCCTAGCGTGGACGGCCGGCGACGGACGGCTCACGCGGCCGTCGAGGTTCGACGCGATCACGCGATACCAGCCGGCGCGGCCCAGCGGATTGAAGCCGTCGCTGCCGTCGTCGACGCAACCGCGGCAGACGGTCGCCCAGGGGCCGCTCCGCCGGGCGGCGCGTTCGACGCTGTACATCGCAGCGCCGGCCGAGCCCTGCCAGTAGATGCGCGTCGTGGTTGCGCTCGTGATCCGCGGCGCAGGCGGGATCATGTGCGGCGGAACCGCGAGGCCGCGCATGCGGTAGTTGTGCGTGCGAATCAACTGCGCCCGTGTGCGCATGTCCGACGCGCTGTTGACGAGTGTCGCGACGCCCGGGTAGTAGAGCGCCCACCACTGGCCGCTCTCGCCGTGGAGCGCGATGTTCGGATCGGTCGTGTCGGCCGGGATGGGCATCCAGCCGTGCCCGTCTCGGTGCGCCTGCAACGCCCAGAACGCATCGCCCGCGATCTGCGAGTTGCGCTGCAGCGATGCAAGCAGCCGCGCGAAGTCGCCGCGAGTCGCATAGTTGGTGCGATCCCAGCCGTACTCGTAGACGAGGAACGGCTTGCGCGCACGCCGGCACGCCGCGAGCTCGCGGGCGCGGAAAGCGAGCGACTGCGACCAGTGCGGGTACACGAACGCGACACAGGCGCCGACGTCGGTCAGCGCAGCGTTCGCGGCTCCGGAGAGGATGAGGTGGCGACGGTCGATCGAGCGCACGAAGCGCACAACCTGCCGCGTCCACGGCGTCGGGCTACCGCCGCCGTTCAGGAGATCCCAACCGAGGATCGTCGGGTCGTTCTTGTACGCGACGTGCGTAAAGACGTTCACGTGATTCAGCACGGCGCGGAGGTGCTGCTCGACATCGGAGAGGACCGTTGCGTCCGTCCAGAACGGATCCATGTTGATCAGCGAGCAGTTCGGTACGTCGATCGCGCGCCAGCGCAGGTACACGCAGCCGCTTCCACCGTCGCGCGCGTCGTCGCCGACGATCGTCGGGATGATTTTGATCCCCCGTGCGCGCGCTGCGCGCAGCGCGAAGTCGATCGCGGCAAATGCGCGCGGGTTGAACCTGCCGCGAGTCGGCTCGAGGCACCGTGGGCAGCCGACGGAGTCCGCCATCGTCTGGCTGCGGACGACGTTCGCGCCGAGCTCCTGCGCCGTCGCCAGCGCGTCGTTTATCTCGTAGCGGCTCGCGTAGTGCGGCCCGCCGGGATCCTCCGGGCCGTAGCCGGCGAGCCCGAGCCATTCGATGTTCGCGCCGCCGAACCGGAAGGGCTTGCCGGCGACCTGCAACCGCATCCCGGCGCGCTGCACGAACGAGTTCGTGTACGACGGCGGACTCGCCTGCGCCGCGGCCGGAATCGTGGCGACGGCGGCGACGAGAAGCAACGTCGCGAGGCGGCGGACGCGCATCGCGTGGTTGTAGCAGCGGCGCTAGCTGACGATCAGCACGAGGTGCGCGCCGAGCAGTTGGGGCGGACGCATCCCGTCGAGCGGGGACACGACGCGAACGTGGAGGTCGTGCGCGAGCCGCACGCCTTCCGCGGTGAACCCGGGTCGGTACATGACGACCGTCTGCGGGGATGGGCCGGTCGCGTTCCCGACGCTCGCGACCATGTAGCCGCGTGCGCGGACATGGGCGGCCGCCGCTGCGGCCGCGCCTGCCCTGCCGCCGCCGTTGAGCACGAGCACCGATGTCGCGCTCCGCGTCAGCCTCGCCTTCTGCGGCGCGCTTGGGTGCGTGATGGCGACCCGTGGCTCTGCCGCCTTGGCGGCGTCGGCCTTGAAGTGGCCGGCGAGAGGGTTGCCGACCAATGCGACGCCCGCGGCGGCGAGCAGGACGAACTCGAGCGCGGCTACGCCCGTCATCACCATCATTGCCCGACGCCACTCCATGCGCGGAGCGGATTCGGCGCCGGGCGGAGGGTTTCCTGCACGTGGCACCTACGATCACGGTCGTGAGCTGGCCCGAGGCATTCGCTGAGCGGTACGAGGAGTGGTCGGCCGCGATGACGGCGGACATCCCGTTCTACGTGCGGCTCGCACGTGAAACCGAGGACGCTGTGATCGAGCTCGGTGTCGGCAACGGTCGTGTCGCCGTTCCCGTCGCGGAGGCAATCGGTAGGCGCGTGACCGGGATCGACCTTTCCCCCGCGATGCTCGCACTGGCCCGCGAACGCGCTGTGGCGACCGGCGTCGAGCTCGACCTCCGCGAAGGCAACATGCGCGAGCTCGTCGTCGACCAGTCGGCGGGGCTCATCTACTGCCCGGCCCGCGCGCTTCTTCATCTACCCACGTGGGCCGACCGTCGCCGGACGTTCGAGCGCGTCGCCGCGTCGTTGAAACCCGGCGGTCGCTTCGCGTGGAACGCGTTTGCATTCGATCACCGGATCGCGGCTGGAATCGACGGCGAGCGTCAAAACGAGCCGGTGCCGCACGTCGTGCGGTACGCCGTCGCCGACAATCGTGTCGACATCACGCTCGACGACGGCGCGACGACCTCGCTGTGGTGGGCAACGAAGAACGAATGGCTCGGGCTCCTCGATGTGTCAGGTCTGGAGCTCGAAGCCCTCTACGGCGGGTTCGACGGCGAACCGCTGGCCGACGACAGCCGCGAGTACGTCTTCATCGCCCGCCGTCGCTGAGGGCTCGTCGTCGCGCTTCTGACCTAGGCACCCGAGATCCAGCGCCAGGTCGCAGCGAGCCCCTCGTCGAGGTCGTGCTGCGGCCGCCAGCCGAGCCTCTGCTCGGCCGCCGAGATGTCGAGGATGCTCCGTTGCAGCTCGCCGGGCCGCGGATCGGCGAACTCGGGCTCGACGCTCGTCCCTGCGGCAGCCTGGATCCGCTCCAGCAGCTCGAGCACGGAGATCTCCCGGCCCATGCCGACGTTGAAGACGCCGCCGCGCTGGTCGAACGCGCGTAGCGTCGCGTCGGCCACGTCGGGCCCGAAGACGTAGTCGCGTGTCTGCTTTCCGTCGCCGAAGATCTTCGGCGCGGTGCCGTCGCGGAGGCGGTTCATGAAGATCGCCACGACGCCCGCTTCGCCGTGTGGATCCTGGCGCGGCCCAAACACGTTCCCGTAGCGGCAAACGACGTGCTCGGTACCGTAGAGGCGGTTGTAGGTCTGGAGGTATTCCTCGCCGCAGAGCTTCGACGTTCCGTACGGTGCGAGCGGCCGGCGCGGTGAATCCTCGGACGCCGGGCCGTCGCACTCGCCGTAGATCGCGCCGCCGGTCGACGAGAA
>Ga0066654_10000374_pt1 | contig 11532 bp, 9 predicted proteins | sample GraSoiAngelo_103_FD_66715 | JGI IMG/M metagenome (GOLD analysis project Ga0066654, IMG submission 66715) | Grasslands soil microbial communities from the Angelo Coastal Reserve, California, USA - 14_0903_05_20cm | ecosystem: Environmental > Terrestrial > Soil > Grasslands | place: USA... | reverse complement strand
AAATAAAAAAAAAAAAGAAAGACCCCAAAAATAATAAATGAAAATATATATAGGCTAGAAGAGGTTCATAATAATATGTTTATAAATAAGTGCAAAGTGTTATTAAAGAAAAGATGTAATTTACAGCTTCTATAATTAATGAAATATTGTCTTATTGTGATATTAAATTAACTGAAGAAGAATACATTAAAATATAAAATTAGTCTAAATATTATAGATACTAAAGTTAAAAATGATATGATTAGGAAAATCGAAGAAATTTTAGGATTACAATCGTCTAGACTCTAAGTTACAGATGTTTATATTGCCATGCATTATATTTTTAAAAAAGTATATAGGTATTCCTTACATTAAAGAAACTTAGATTAAATATATAAAGATGGAAAAACTATATTATTAATATCTTTGTAAATTTGTTTAAATAAGTTAATATTCAAATTTTATATGGGGTTCATATAAAATTTCTAATTACATGCTGGAAAGAATGAGAATGAATTATTCATTATGATTATCAGCAGGAAACTATAAAATCATAAGATATATTATTATAAATGAAATCCTCAGAGGCTATACATTAGACACTTTTTAAATAATTAATTCTTTAATTATTTAAATACTGAAGAGATAGTCCTTTTTAATCTATATAAATATATAATTACGTATATGATTAAAATAAATGTCATTACAACAGTGATAAATATGCGAATGCCTGGACAAGTGTTACATAAAGTACCGCTTTTCGGTTGAGCTATCTTTATTACAGCAGTATTATTACTGCTATCCCTCCCTGTATTAGCTGGTATAATATTTACAATTCTGCCTGCTTTAAATTCGGCTATTTTCTGGGAACAGTTATATATAACTTAATCAGGAGGAAACTGGGAAAATTTAAGTTTTCTAGGGGTCCTCAGAGACATCACGCCGTAACTTATGTGTCATAATTTATATTTTGGAAATAAGATTAAATTATTTTATTCATACTCTTCATTTAATAATTGTAAAAATACTACTTTTAAATATACAATTGTAAAAACTAATATTAATTATATATTTACATTTTATTTAACTGGTTTAATAGAGAGATAAATGTATATAATACTAAAAACAGAAAGATTATATAAAGATAAGTTAAATTAACCTAGTAGTTAAAGTAATATATTATTTTATATTAAAAGAATATATAAAATCTGAATCTATTAAGGAAATAATTTTTATTAAATTAAAAGTGAATGATAAAAGAAGGGAATTTAATTAAGATTCTTTAGAATATATATAACTAACATAAGTAAGATATTGTCCCAACAATATGGTGACATATTGAGTATCTACCTTTAATAAATTATTTATTACTGAAACCAGATTATTATATAATTTGTAGCTATGGGACCTAGTCCAGTAGATCAAGAAATAAAGGGAATTACAATGCTATTATTTGATCGTAATTTTAATACATCGTTTTTTGAGCCAGCCGGAGGTAATGATCATCGCCTCCTAATCACAAAAAATGCTGGAATCTCTTTACATTAAAATGTAAATTATATGAAATAGGAAAAATCAGCAGATATATGAAATGTATCTCCGAGATTAGATATGTGACAATGTTGTATATATAAGTATTATAATAAGAATATATTTAAGTGTATGACGTTAGAAGGTATAATCCTATATACTTATAATTAATTTTAATTCTTAATTAATAATACTGTATTTTTGTTATGAAGATTAAATATAAGTATATTAATAGGGTGATCCTATACTCATGATAGGGTTGAATAATTTAAAGTTTATTATAGATTAATTATTTAGATATTAGCTATATGCTAGAATTAATATAAAGAAATATGTAATATATTTATCATATTATTATAACTAGCAGGAAATTTACATAATCTTCAACGATCATATGCTAATTATTGTAAGTATATGTATATCTTATAATGAAGAAATGATCTATATTCTATAAATTTATTAAGTATAATAACTATAGTAAATTAATAGATATGAGAAAGTTGTGGTATAATAACATTTATTCTATTTTTTAATAATAATAGGTTATTTAAATTTGTTAATGATTTTAGTAATTTGCGAAATTTAAGTGTAAATGTTACTAATAAGAAGCGAAGTAACTTTAACTTTAAAGATTTTAAATCTATTTCAAGTAGATATTATAACATAGATGATCACTGATTAGAGTGATTTATAGGTTTATTTGAAGGAGATGGATGTTTAGTATTTAATCCTAAAAAAGGATTTAGGTTCGAGATTATTTCTACACATAAGCCAACTCTACAAAAGATAAAAAATAAATTCAAGTTTGGCAAAGTTAGTTTATGCACTAAAATAGATAATAATTTAGAAAAATGACGATATTCTGTAGAAGATCGTTATAGTATATATTTATTACTTTTAATACTAAATGGGAATATTGTTCTTAATCACAGGTATAATAATATTGTTAAGATCATTGGTTATTTTAATAATTATTCTTTTAAAGGAAAACCATATATGTGAATTGTAAGGACAAAATTTGAACAAGTACTTCCAACGTTAAATGATGCATGATTTTCTGGATTTGTAGATGCTGAAGGACATTTTGGTTGTCCTATAGAAAGAGGGAGAAAGTTTGTTTCACATTATATATCAATATGTTTTGAAGTAGGACAAAATGGTGAAGCTTGATTTTTCGAATACTGTCATAATTTGTTTGGGGGAGGTATTTTGTACCCTAATTATAGGAATGAAGTTACCCATAATCGTATTATATTTAAAGGTAGTAAAACAGGAAAAAATAACGTGACTTTGGTTTTTTCTTATTTTGATGGATTTCCTTTAGTAACTAAATTAAGATCTTATAATAAATGAAGAATAATGCATAAATATTTATTAGAAAAAAAACATTTAAAAATAGATAACTTGCCTAAATTGCTTATATTAGCTAAAAGTATTAATAGAAAGCAATAAATTGTAATATTACACTTTCTCAAATTAATGCTATCAGCACCTTTTCTCAAAAAAAAAAGATAAAATAAGTTCTTCTATAGTACCTTTTAGTCAATATTATGAGATTAATAAAAAATTATATAGTAAAGATAAACAACCTACACCAGAATTTTTAACCTGATTCATTGGTTTCGCAGAAGGAGATGGTTCTTTTACTAAAGCTTCAAGAGGAGATCTATATTTTGTTATAACTCAAGATACTCGAGATAAACAAGTATTGGATTATATTCAAAAAGAATTAAACATAGGGAAAGTTATAAACCAAAGTAAAACTACAAGTCGATTTATTATACAAGATATATTAGGTTTGTATTTAATAAGTTTAATTTTTAATGGTGAAATACGAACACCTAGCAAATTAGAATCATTTAATGATTTTTTAAAAATATTGAATAATAAAATTAATGGTTTAGTTAAATCACGAAAACTTAAAAGGTTAGGGGTTATAGATAAAGAAAATTTTTTTAAAGTTATTAAACCATATAAAAAAGTAAAAAATTTTACATTAGACGATAATTGATTTATTGGATTTGTAGATGCAGAAGGTTGTTTTCATATATCTTTTAGAGGAAAAGTTTCCTTAAAAAAAAGTCCTTTTAGAATTATCTTTGATATTTCCCAAAAGGGAAAAGATAATAAGGAAGTAGTATTAGATAAATTAAAGTTATTGTTTGGAGTAGGTGCAGTTAATAAGCATTATCATGAAGATAATTGGAGCTATAGAGTTAGCGGTTTAAAAAATACAAAAATTCTTATAAATTATTTTGATAAACATAATTATACTTTTCTAACTAAAAAATATAATAGTTATCTACTATGAAAATTTATTCATAATAAACTTGAAAATTTAGAACATCTGGATCCTATAAAAAAACTTAATTTAATAAATTTAAGTTTAACTGTAAATACTTATAATACCAAAAAAGGGAAAAGTTAAGATAGTAGTTAATTTGTAAAAATTAGAATAATAATATATTTATTGTATATAAGCTTATAATACTTTGAGTTTATATAGAAAGTAATAAATGATTATAAAAAAAAATATAGCAGGTGCTGAACCATTTATATGTGGTTTTTTAAATATTTAATATTAATAAGACTATATTTTTGTCCTTATTATCTTTTTTTTTTGATAAAAAAAAAGATAAGGGGACTGCTATCTAGTCATAATCATATGGTCTAAATAACTATTATAAGAAATTAGATCCTACCGAGGGGTAATCATATCCTTGGGGTTGTATTAAGTAATAACAATAATGTTTTTATAATAATAAGTGATTATATATTCGTATAAGAATATATATAAGTATATATTATATAATAATTTCTATACTTATAGGCTATGCTAGTGTTAACGGTTAAGAATATCTTAATTAAAGACCGTCAATTTTATAATAAATTGTAACAGACTGGTTTCACTAGTGGGTATCTGAAATGATGCTTAATGTACAGTCGAATATCTCTTTTATTAATTATATTAAATCTTCTAAGTTAATATATTATCAAAAGTTATTTTTAAATAAATATATTTTATAGTTAAAGATGAAAAATAAACTATAAAAAAGAAAATTGGATTTTTTGGTCAAAAGTGGCCCTTAAAGAAATATACTAAATATTACTTTATGCAACGAACTGTAAGCGAGAACTTTATTAATAATTTATTAGATACCTTGAATGTAAGTTGTATTATATTTTACACCTTTAAGGTAAAAATTCTTTTAAATATAAAGAACCTGCAGGTAACCAAAACGTTTAACTCGTGAGTAGGAACTTCAGAGGCCATACGTTTGTTATATATAAATAAAAATTTTAATTTCTGTTTAAGAGGAATTAATATAATCAATAAATATATTCATTCTAATAGTAATAAAAGTAAATTATGAAAGGAATGATTAGCCGGTTTAATTGATGGAGATGGATCTTTTTTATTATCGAAAAAAGGCTATGCTAGTTTAGAAATTACTATGGATATTAGAGATGAACATGCTTTACAAATTATAAAAAATGTTTATGGAGGATCTATAAAATTAAGATCTGGATGTAAAGCCATAAGATATAGATTACACCATAAAGCAGGTTTATTAGAATTAATACATGATATTAATGGATTTATTAGACATTCTAATAGATTAATTCAACTTAATAAACTATGTGAGAAATATGATATTCATTTAATTTATCCAGATAAATTAAATTATGATAGCGGTTGGTTAGCTGGATTTTTTGACGCTGCTGGAACAATTACTATAAATAGAAATACTAAACAACTTTCTATTAGTATAAGTCAAAAAACCCAAGAATTATTACAGCCAATAGCAGAATTATATGGTGGTAATGTCTATATAGATAGAGGTAAATATCAATCATTTAAATGATATATAACTAAACGAGAAGAAATTTTAAAATTTCTTAAGTATATTAAAAAACATCCTTCAAGATCGGGTAAAAAGATGAGACTTCATTTAATAACTGAATATTATAAACTTAAAGATCTAAGAGAAGATAATAACTTTTCTGATATAAATTCCAATGTCACGGAAATATTTGTAAAAACTAATATAGAAAAAAGTTGAGAGTATTTCTGGGATAAATGAGGAAATTATAAAGATTAAATAAAAATTGATTATATTTATATATAAAGATATGGTCCATACATTTATAATGTAGCACCCTGAAGTTAAATATATAGGCTTCATAACGTTGCTTTATTCTGAGACAACTTCTTTAATTAGTTTTAAATACTCCATTTTAAATAATATAGTAAAAAAGTTAAAACTTATAAGTTTATCAGTAGCTAATAAGTTTATTGTTTTAAATAATATTAGTGCAGAGACTTTATGCAACGAAATTACAATTATACCTGAAAAAGTAAAAAAGATTTCAATACACAGACCTCATCATATGAGGCCAAAAAATAACATTGAATTTGGTCATTATTTAGCGGGATTAATAGATGGCGATGGTCACTTTAGTAGTAAACAACAATTAGTTATTGTTTTTAACGTAAAAGATATTTCTTTAGCTTATTATATAAAACAAGAATTAGAATATGGAAGTATTAGAAAAGTGAAAAATAAGAAAGCTGTTATATTAGTTATTGAAAAGAAAAAAGGAATTGAGAAAGTGATTATGTTAATTAATAAAAAAATTAGGACTGAAAATAAATTTAATCAAATTAATAAAAATATATTAAGTCATTCCAAGTATTTAGAGTTTAATAAGACTCTTGATTTTGAATTAAATTTGAATAATGATTTAAATAATCATTGATTAGCTGGATTTTCAGATGCTGATGCTAGTTTTCAAATAAAAATGCTTGATCGTAATAATAAGATAGTAGAAGTACGGTTAAATTACCAAATAGATCAGAAAAAACAAGAAATATTGTTATTAATAAAGACCTTTTTAGGTGGAAATATAAGTTATAGAAAAAGTCAAGATACATATTATTATGGATCTACTAATTTTGGTTCTGCTAAAAAAGTTATATCATATTTTGACAAATTCCATATGTTATCGACTAAATATATTAATTATCTAAAATGAAGAAAGGTGTACATATTAATTCAATATAAAGAACATTTAAATTCTAAAGGAATTGATAAAATACGTAAAATTAAAAAGTCAATGAATAAATGCGATGATATTGTAATTTAAGATAAAGTCCTAACAAGAATGTAAAATTCTTGAGTATTAATTAAAATAGACTTTTTAAATAAAAGCTATTTGATTAATCAAAATATTTGTTATATATTAATTGTACCAGGATTTGGTATAATTAGTCATGTAATTGGTACAATGTCTGATAAATCAGTATTTGGTCAATGTGGCCCTGAAAAAATGTAAAATTATGTATATATATTATATTTACATTTTTTTTGCAACGAACTATATGCGAAGAATAAAAAAAATTATATTTTATAGTTTATTTAGATGAATTAATTATGAAATAATTAAGACTAGATGAGCAATTAATATCTACATAAAGAATAAAAATTTTTTTTCTATAGTATGATTATTATTTTTAAAGAATAATTCGCAAATAATGAATACAAGAATAATTAAATTATCTATCATTAAAATGAAAGAATATTTTGAATTAAATGTGTTCGGTAAAATTTCAGAGACCATGCGTTCGTTATCTATTAAATCTTCTTATTATAATAATGAGAAATTTATTCATATATATAAAAAAGCATTTCTTTTTAATATAAATTTGTCTTTTCTATTTTTACGTTATTATTCGAATAAAAGTAATTCTAATTCTTTCAATGAGTGATTGGCTGGTGTTATAGACGGTGATGGATGTTTTTTATTATCTAATAAAGGATATGCTAGTTTAGAAATAACGATTCAATTAAGAGATGTAGAATGTTTAAACCTCATTAAAGAAAAGTACGGTGGATATGTGAAAACCAAGGCTAATAAAAATCATTTAAGGTATAGATTACATAATAAAAAAGGTATGTTAGATTTAATATCAGGAATAAACGGTTTAATTAGAAATCCAATTAGATTGTTACAATTAGCTAAAATTTGCGAAAAATACAATATACCTGTTTTAGATCCTAAACCTTTAACTTATAATAATGGATGATTATCTGGGTTTTTTGACACAGACGGTAGCATATATTTTAATTTATTATCTAGTCAAATGTTTATTACTGCAGCTCAAAAGAATAAATTTTTATTAGAACCTTTAACTAAATTATATGGGGGCTCAGTTTATTTATCTAAAGGTAAAACACATTTCAAATGAATAGTTTATAGAAAAGAAGAAATTAATAATTTAATTAAATATTTTAATATTTATCCTCCAAAATCAGCTAAACTGTCTAGGATTAATTTAATAGCGGAATATAATGATTTAAGAAGTAAAGGAGGACATAAAGCTATTTCTAATTCTGTATTAGGTAAATTGTGAAAAGAGTTCTTAATTAAATGAGAAAATTATGAGTATAAAGAATAAATAAATGTTATTTAATTGATAAAAAAATGGTCCAATATCTAGAATAAGATAAGTACATTGGTATGGTCAGAAAGGCCTGAAAATAATAAATTATTTTCAAAACTTTACTATATTTATAAATATTTAATTAAATGATAACATAATTAAATTTATATAAAGATAATATAAATATCTTAGAGACTGAAAGTAAAGGAAAAGATCTAAATGATTTGTTTTTATAACATAGTCCTTTATATTATAATTTTAGTATGATAAATTTAAATTATATTAATATCTAAATGCTTTTATGCTAGCTTTAATTTGTATAGTAATAATTTAGATAAAAAGAATAAGTGTAATATTATGTCTCTTAACAGGAATTCTTTTGTGAGTAATATTAAAGTAATAAAGGAGTTAAATCCATTTTTAATAACAGGTTTCTGTGATGCTGAAGGGTGTTTTACTATTATAGTACCAGTTAAATCTAAAACAAGATGAAAAGTAAAAGCTAGCTTTGAAATCAATTTACATGTAAAAGATTTGGATATTTTGTATAAAATTAAATGTTATTTTAAAGAAATAGGAAATATCTATATTAGAAAAAATAGGGATATTTGTGTTTATAGGGTAAATACTGTAAAAGATTTAAATGATATTATTATTCCTCATTTTAATAAATATGAATTGTTAACACAGAAACAATCTGATTTTTTATTATGAGCAAAAATAGTAAAGAAAATGTTATTAAAAGAACATTTAACTGAAAAGGGTTTTCATTATATATTAACGCTATATGCTTCTATAAATAAAGGTATATCAAAAAAAGTTTTTCAATATTTTTCAGATATTAAACCTATAAAAAAAATTATAACAAAGTTACCAAATAAGTTAAATCCAAATTGGGTTTCTGGTTTTGTAGCTGGAGATGGTTCATTTGTTTTAGGTTTAAGAAAACAAGAAAATAATTCGAAGATTTTTCGTATTTATTATAGTTTTTCTGTTACTCAACACAGTAGAGATTTTAATTTAATTAAGTTATTAACAACTTTTTTTGACTGTGGTGTTGCAAAAATAAGATATAATAAGAAGACGTTAAGATGTGATTATTTAGTACAAGATATAAATTCTATACAAAACAAAATTATACCTCATTTTGAGAAATATTCTTTGAATAATATTAAAGAATTAGATTTTTTAGATTTTAAATTAGTTATTGATATAATTGGATCTAAAAAACACTTAGAAATTCATAATCAAGTTATAATTACTAATATAATTAATAGAATGAATCATAAAAGAAATTAAATTAGCTATGCAATGTTATCAATTGGAGTATTAGGCTGGGCGTCCGTTCGAATGTTTATAGAATTGATTATAATAAACTTCCATCATATTACTATAATCCGTCTAAGTAGATTGCGACGAAGAGTGCGTAACTTATCCTATATTAGGGTTAATAACCTAATGTTTCGTAAGAATAGGGAAACAATAGCCTGTTACGTAAAAAGGAAGGATGAGGAGGTTTTAACTACTGTGTATCAGTACTCCAAGAAAACTTTCAGACTCAAGAATTATCCTTGGTTGACACTAAGTATGTGAAATGTGAATTTCTTTTGGTTCAACGCGACCGCTGATTATATAAAGTTAAATTTACGTCAGTTATGAGATAGCTTATCAACGAATCCTATTGAAGAAGTGCATCTATTATCTTATAATTACCTATTAGTACTAGGGACAAGAAATGAAAGCACAACCAGAGATAATAAGTGAGGTAAATTTTACCTCACATCTGCTATAAACGTTACCGGAGAGATCCATTCTTCTTTAGCCTCAATCTCTCCTAGTAAAACGAGAAGAATGGAAGTCAGAGGATCCATAATAGTAGGGTATAACTGAGATAAAGTTTGAACTATGAAGGGATCTAAATCTCGACTAACACTAAGTCGGGCATACACTACTTCTAGTAAAAAGTCAAACTCCTCGCAATCTATAATGAATGAAAATTGTGGAAACAATTTAGGGTTTGAAAGAATTGCTAGACTATGATTATCCAATTATAAGAAGCCTAACAAGATATACAAGAGTTTAAAAATTATTCTCAATACTGAGGAATTATGATATGCCAGTTACATTAAAGTAAGATCAAGTCGAGGAAATGAAACACCAGGTATTGATTTAAAGACATTAGATGGGATCACTAAGAATAAACTTAATTCATTAAGGGAAAAAGTAGTAGAAAAAAAGTTTAAGTGAAAACCAATTAAAAGAGTAGAAATACCTAAAAGTGGAGGTAAAACAAGACCTTTAGGTATACCTACTCTAGATGATAGAATAGTTCAAGAAGTTTTAAGAACTATACTAGAACCTATATTTGAACCCTTATTTTCCGAAAGAAGTCACGGATTCAGACCTGGACGTAGTTGCCATACCGCTTTAAAATATGTGAATACACAATTTAAAGCGGTATCGTGATATATAGAAGGAGATATTAGTAACTATTTTGATACAATTAATCATAATATATTATTAAATCTATTACGAAGAAAAATAAGAGATAAATTAATTCTGAATTTAATAGAGACTGGTTTAAAAACAGAAGTTATATTCAATGATAAAATAATAGAACATGTAAGTGGTACACCACAGGGAGGTATATTATCCCCGCTATTGTCAAATATATATTTAAATGAACTGGATAAATATATAGAAAGTATAGAACCTGAATATCTTGGGCCAAGCGAAAGACCAAAGGCTAATCCAGCATACACCAAAATTATGAATAAAAAAAGGAAAGGATGAAATCCTAAGTTAGCTAGAAAATCTAAAATTAACAAAGGAGATCCATTTGATCCACTTTATAGACATATACGATATGTTAGATATGCTGATGACTTTCTAATAGGAGTGTCTGGTCCTCGTAAATTGGCTGTAGAAATTAGAGAAAGAATTCAAAAATTTTTACAATCTAAATTGACGTTAAAACTTAATCTAGAAAAAACTAAAATTACAAATATATCGCGGAAAGTACCATTCTTAAGCTACTTAATAGGAAGAAGGACATTATTAACCAAACAACGATATGGACCGGAAAAGAAATGAGTGACTAGAAAAGTTGTTATTCCGATCTTGGATGGGGATATAAATAAAATGATTCAAAATCTAGCAAAGAATAATTTTTGCGATAAATCTGGATTTTCTTTACCCAATTTTAGTTTACTTATGTTACCCCAATCTGAGATAAATGTACGAATTAATAGTATTATATTAGGAATATCAAATTGATGAAGCATAGCTGGAAATAGAAGAAGAGGAGTAGCTAGAATAAGTTATATCCTGAGATTTTCAGCGGCCAAATTATATGCAGCAAAATTTAAATTAGATTCTATGGCAAAAGTATTCAAAAGAGGAGGTAAGGCGCTAGATAGACCATTATCATCAAATAAAAGCTCGGTTGTAGGTGTTACAGACGAATGAATCAAAAATTGACTCAGACCAAGTAATATGAATAGTGCTTCTGTAAAAGATAAGAACAAGAAAGTACAACCAATTCTATATAGTAAATATAAAGATATCCCAAGGACCTT
>Ga0066654_10000368_pt1 | contig 11604 bp, 11 predicted proteins | sample GraSoiAngelo_103_FD_66715 | JGI IMG/M metagenome (GOLD analysis project Ga0066654, IMG submission 66715) | Grasslands soil microbial communities from the Angelo Coastal Reserve, California, USA - 14_0903_05_20cm | ecosystem: Environmental > Terrestrial > Soil > Grasslands | place: USA... | reverse complement strand
TCGAGATGGATCGGGGCATGTCGACGATCCTTACTGAAAGATTGTGCGACGCGTAGAGGTCGAGCATGACGGGCTCAGCGCTGTTGGTGAGAATGAAGTCGATGCCACGATCGGCGAGATTACGAAGCCGTTCTGCCAGCCGTTCGTGATTTGCGAGCGTGAAGATTCGCGCCCTGTACTTCCGGTCGTCCCGTTCGATGTCGGAGTAGTACGGAGGGTCTAGGAACACAAAGTCGCCTGGTTTGGCCTTCGCGATCGTGTTCTCCCAGGAACTAGCCCGGAGTTTTGCTCGAATCAGGGCGGCCCCGGCGTTCTTGAGCTCCTCGAGCTCGGGTATCACCCGCTCTCGCTTTGGTCTCCCATACGGAACGTTGAAGCGTCCGAGTTGGTTCACCCTGTACAGGCCGTTCCAACAGGTCCGGTTGAGGAAGATGAACTTCGCAGAATCCGTAGCCGGTAGTTCAGCGTTATAGGCGTCCCTCATGCGATAGAAGAATTTCGCCTTGTCGTCCGCGGCAGAGTATTCGTCTTGCAGCACCCCGAGGGCGTTGTACACCTTCGACGGTTCAGCTCGAACTGCGTCAAAGGTCTGAACTAGCTGAAGATTGGAATCTCCCAACACCGCCTCTAGAGGTCGACCGTGCACGCGTTGGAGATGAAAGAAGACAGCGCCGCTGCCGAGGAAGGGCTCGTAATAAGTCCCCGCCACAGGGGGAAGCAGAGTTCCGAGGCGCGCGAGAAACGCCTGCTTTCCCCCCACCCATCGCAGAAAGGGACGAGCCGCTGATACACGCTCGTACCAGTCGTCCATGACCGAGAGGGCTTGAGCATGCGAGGCCACGGGCGGAGTCTATGAGATGCGGCGGCGCAGGCTGCCCTTTGCAAGTCAAACTTTTGACGGCAAGATGCGGGCTCAGACTGCGAAAAGCTGTCACAGACCCCGAGACAAAGGGCCGGCGGGGGGCCTGGGGAGGAAAAGTCGCGTTCGGCTACCGCGACTGCGGCAGCTTCGCCGCTCCGCGCTTGGTGAGCGGCCGGGACGGGGGCGGCACCACCGGGCCGATATCGCCGTCCGGCGTTTCATCGAGGTCAACCACCACCGGAGCGTGGTCGCTCGGCCCTTTGCCTTTGCGCGCCTTGCGGTCCACCCAGGCGGCGCGAACCCGCTCGGCCACGGGCTTGGCGGCGAGGATCAGGTCGATCCTCATCCCGAGGTCGCGGTGGAACATCCCGGCGCGGTAGTCCCAGTAGCTGAAGACGCGCTCGCCTGGCCAGCGGTCGCGGACCACGTCACGCAGGCCCTGGGCCTGTAGTTCCGCCAGCGCCGCGCGCTCGGGCTCGGTGACGTGGGTGTGGCCAACGTAGGCGGCAGGGTCGAAGACGTCCTCGTCGGCCGGGGCGATGTTCATGTCGCCGCAGACGACCGTCGCCTGCGGGCCGGCGGCGACCACGTCGCGCAGGGCCGCCAGCCACTCCAGCTTGTACTCGTAGTGGTCGGAGCCGGGTTCTCTTCCGTTCGGCACGTAGACGGAGAACACGCGAACGCCGCCACAGGTCGCCGCCACCGCCCGCGCCTCCGGGTGCGGGAAGCCAGGCGCCTCCGCCAAACCCGGCGCCACCTCCTCCAAGCCGACGCGCGAGAGGATCGCGACGCCGTTCCAGCTCGCCTCGCCGTGGACGGCGACCTCGTAGCCGCGGGCCGCCAGCTCCTCGCCGAGCAGCTTCCTGAACGCCTCGTCGGCGAGCTTCGTCTCCTGCAGACAGAGGACGTCTGGCTGGCGTTCGTCCAGCCAGGGCAACAGCCGCGGCAGACGCTGCTTGACCGAGTTGACGTTCCAGGTGGCGAGCCGCACGCCTACAACCATGATGGAATGCCGCCGTGCGCTCCCTCCTCGGCGACCGGAAGCACTGGCTCTGGCTCGCCGTCTGGGTGGCGACCCGGGCGCTGATCCTCGGCGAGGTCGGCTTCTGGGCGACCTCGCACCCGCGGCTCGAGGACGTCAGCAACTACGCGGCCTGGTCCCACGTGCTCACGGGCGGAGGCGTCTTCCCAGGCGGGGACGCCTGGCAGTACCCGCCCGCCGCCGGACTGCTGATGCTGATCCCGCGGATCCTCCCCGGCAGCTACGGAGAGGCGTTCGTCGGCCTGATGCTCCTCGCCGACTTCATCGGCCTGGTGCTGCTGGCGCGGCTCGGCCGCCGCTCCGGCAACGACGCCGGCGTCTGGGTCTGGCTGCTGGCGATGCCGCTGCTCGGGACCTTCGCGGTGCTGCGCTTCGACCTCGTCCCGACCGTGATCGCGATCGCCGCGCTCCTCGTCGTCCACCGCCGGCCGCAGTGGTTCGGCGCCCTGGCGGGGCTGGGAGCGACGGTCAAGCTGTGGCCGGTGCTGCTGTTGTTCGGCGAGTGGGACCGGGAGCGCCTGCTGCGCAGCGTCCTCGCCGCCGTCGCCTTGGTCGCGGTGGTCTTCGCCGCCACGGCGGTCGTCTTCGGCAACCCGGCCAGCTTCCTCTCCCACAGCGGCGGTCGCGGCCTGCAGGAGGAAGCCGTCGCGACCATCCCCTGGCAGCTAGAAGAGATCGTCAGCGGCAACCCCTACCCGCGGGCAATCCGCTTCGGCGCATGGGAGATCGCCTCCCCGACCGCGGACACCGTCGCCACCGTGCTCGAGTGGCTGACCCTCGCCGCGCTGGCTGCCGCCGCGGCCTGGTGGTGGCGCTGGCGGCAACGGATCCGCGATGGTTGCGAGTGGCTGGCCGATACCGCGATCAGCCGCGACTTCGTCTTCACCGTCGTCCTGCTCGTCGTCGTCACCAGCCGCGTGCTCAGCACCCAGTACATGGTCTGGCTGCTGGGCCTGGCAGCGGTCGTCCTCAGCGCCGGCACCGCCCGGCTCGCGCGGCCGGCGTGGATCGTCGTCGGTGCCACCGCCCTCTCGACCGCCACCTTCAAAATCGCCCGAGCTGACCCTGATCCGGGACACGGCGCTGCTCGCCGCCACCGTCGATGCGGCGGCGGCGATGATCCGGACGCTCGGCGCGGAGCCCGATCCTGCTCGCACTCCCACGGGATAGCGCGTGAGTAGGCGTGGCTCGGGTTTTCCGGCTCGACCATTCTGAGAAACTTCGGTCGGTGACCGACCGCGACGTCTTCCTCCAGAAGCGAATCTTCAACTGGTCCGAGAAGCTGCCCGGCTGGCAGCGGGGCTTGATGCGGCTGCTCTGCGACGGGCCGCTCGACGAGGCGGCGCGGGCGCGGGTGCTCGCGGTGCTGCTCGGCGAGGCTGACGCCTCCGAGCTGCCGCCGCTGGAGCTGGTCGGCCTACCGGCTGACGAGGGCGCCTACGGGACGGTCGAGCTGCGGGAGATCCGCAACCTGCAGAACATCAACAGCCTCGCCGGCGATCAGGCGCTTGGCTTTCGCCCCGGGCTGAACATCGTCTTCGGCGAGAACGGGGCCGGCAAGAGCGGCTACGGGCGGCTCGCCCGGCGGGTCTGCCGGGCGGCCGAACCGGGCGAGGTTCTGCACGACGTCTTCGATCCCGGCAAGGCGGAGGCGCCGCAGACGGCGGAGTTCGCGATCGCGGTCGACGGCGAGGAGCGGACGATCGAGGTAGACCTCGCCGCGGAGCCGCCGCGCATCCTCTCCGCGATCACCGCCTTCGACGCCAGCTGCGCCGAGTTCTGCGTCACCCGCTCGAACGCGATCGAACACACGCCGCGGCCGCTGCGCCTGCTGAAGGAACTGGTCGAGGCGCAGGGCGAGCTGGCCGAGGAACTAGCTGAGCAGGTCGACGAGCTGCGAGACGCGCTCCCTGAGCTGCCAGAGCTGGACGACCCCGCCGCGGCGGCGCTGCTGGCGCGGGTCGAGGCGGGCGAGGCCGCCCGCGAGGAGGTCGAGGCGTTCGCGCGCCTGACCGAGGCCGAGCTGGCGGAGCTGCGGGAGCTGGAGAAGGCCGAGGCGACGATCGCCTCCGATCGAAGCGAGGAGCTGGAGGCGGCGGCGCGGAAGCGCGCGGCCGCGGTCGAGCGGCTGGCCTCGCAGCTGGAGAACGCCTGGGACCGCCTCGACGACGAGGCGCTGGAGGAGATAGCCGAGCTGCGCGCGCGCCTCGCCCGCGCCTCCGCCGCGGTCGACCAGGTCGCCGCCGAAGCCTTCGCCGACCAGCCGCAGCCGAGCACCGGCGGCGAGGCCTGGCGCGAGATGTGGGAGGCGGCGCGGCGCTTCGTCGAAGCCGGCGAGGGAGCCTTCCCGGATGCCGGCGACGACGCAACTTGCCCGCTCTGCCAGCAGGACCTGGAAGCCGCGGCGCGGGAGCGGATGCAGCGCTTCGAGGCCTTCGTCTCGGGCAACCTGCGCGAGCAGGTGCGGCTGGTCGACGCGGCGCTGACCGAGCACCTGGAAGCGCTGCCGGACCTGGGCGAGCTGGCCCACACGGCGAAGGTCGCCGTGGCCGCCGCCGGCGAGCACCTGCAGGCGCCGGCGGACGCGGCGCTCAGCGCGCTGGCGGACCGGCTGGCGATCGTCACCGGCCGCAGCGAGCCGTCCCTCGATTCCGGCCTCGACCTGAAGCCGCTGCGCGACTACGTCGCGGTCGGGGTCGCCGAAGCCGAAGGCTTCGCGGTGCTGCGCAACGAGCACGAGCGGCGGCGCGTCGGAGCGCGCCTGCGGGAGCTGCGGGCGCGGCAGGCGGTCGCCGCGGCGCGGGAGGATGTGCTCGCCCACCTCGAGAGCTTGGAGGCGGTCGCCGCTCGCGAAGAAGGGCGCCGCGCCCTCTCGACCGCCTCGATCTCTCACCGCATCCGGGAGCTGAGCCGGCTCGCGATCACCGACCGCCTCAAGGAGGCACTCGAGCAGGAGATCGGCGAGCTCGACCCGGTCGCCAACCGGGTCGAGCTGAAGGCGTCGGCGAGCAAAGGCAAGCCGGCGGTCCAGTTCAAGCTGCGGGCGGAGGGTCGCGAGAAGGTCGGCAAGGTCTTGAGCACCGGCGAGCAGACCGCGCTCGCGACCGCCTTCTTCCTCGCCGAGCTGCGGGTCAGCAACGAGCGCAGCGCGATCCTCCTCGACGATCCCGTCTCCTCGCTCGACCACCAGCGCCGCGAGCACGTCGCCACGCGGCTGGTCGAAGAAGCGGCCGGGCGCCAGGTCGTCGTCCTCACCCACGACCTCGTCTTCGTCTACTACCTGCAGGAGAAGGCCGAAGAGCTCGGCGTCGAGGTGCACGGCCAGGCGCTCGAACGCCGCTATCACGACGTCGGCGTCGTCTCCGCCGACCTGCCTTGGGAGGCGCGTTCGCCGATGGCGCGGGCGAAGGCCCTGAGGCACGAGCTGAAAATTCGGCTGACGCCTCTATATAAGGGGAACGATCCGCTGTACGAGGCCGAAGCGCAGCGCTGGAAGCTGGAGCTGCGCAAGGCCTACGAGCGGATGATCGAGGTCTACGTCCTCGGCAACACGGTCGAGCGGCAGGTTCGCAACATCCGCGTCCACAACCTGCACAGGGTCCGCTGGAGCCCGGAGATCGCCCGCGAGATCGACGCCGCGGTGAAGGAGCTCTCCGGCGGCGCCCACCAGGAGCCACTCGCGCAGCAGCGCGCGGCTGTGCGCCCGGAGAAGCTCGAAGCGCTGCTGGAAAAATTCGCCGCCCTCTGCGCGAAGACGAAGCCGGTCCAACCGCGCAAGGAGGACGGGGCGAAGAAGCCGGTCGCTCAGATCGGCATCGCCTGACGCTCCTGCCGGTCCGCCGGGTAGCGGCCGCGGATCTGCTGCTCGATGTCGAGAACTCCGCCGCCGCTTCGACAGACTTGTGAACGGGCCCTGCGGATGGGGCGCGACGAGCAAGGAGGTCGAAGATGAAGTTCATGCTGCTGCAGGCTTACGGGGGCGTTCCGGCGGATGTGCCGCCGATGACCGAGTGGACGCCGGAGGAGGTCGACGCCCACATCACCTTCCAGAAGGACCTGAACGCGGAGCTGACCGAGCGGGGCGAGTTCGTCGATGCCCGGGGCCTGGCCGCGCCCGAGCTGGCCAAGTTCGTCGTCTCGGACGGCAGCAGCCCGCCTGTGGTCACCGACGGTCCCTTCCCGGAGTCGAAGGAGCTCCTCGCCGGCTACCGGATCGTCGACGTCGAGTCGCTCGAGCGGGCGGTCGAGATCGCCGCGCTGGGTTCCGCCGCGCCCGGACCGGGCGGGCGGCCGATCAAGCAGGCGATCGAGGTCCGCGAGGTGATGGGCCCCCCGATCCAGCACTGAGGCGCGGCACCTACTCACCATGGGCTCCGGGAGGAACCACGAGATCGAGGGCCTGCTGCGCGCCGCCGCGCCGCGAGCCCTCGCCGCGGTGGCGGCGGCGCTTCGGCGACTTCGCCGACGCCGAGGACCCGGTTCAGGAGGCGATGATCGACGCCGCTCGCCAGTGGCCGGCGCAGGGCCTGCCGGAGAACCCGGTCGGCTGGCTGGTCAACGTCGCCTCGCGGCGGATGGTCGACCGGATCCGCAACAAGGTCTCGCGGCGCGAGCGCGAGGATGCGGTCGCGGCGGAGCAGCCACCGATCCCTCCGGCGGCCGGGGCGGAGGACACGCTGCTGCTGATGTTCATGTGCTGCCACCCGGCGCTGACGCCGGGCCTCGGCGATCACCCTCACCCTGCGCGGTCGCCGGCCTATCTACCGACGAGATCGCCGCCGCCTTCCTGGTTCCCGAGCAGACGATGGCGCAGCGGATCAGCCGTGCCAAGAAGACGATCCAGGAATCGGGCGAGCCGTTCGCGATGCCGGCGGCGGCGGAACGGAGCGAGCGGCTGCGCTCGGTGCTGCGGGCGATCTACCTGATCTTCAACGAGGGCTACGCGGTCAGCGCCGGGACCGAGCTGGCGCGGGCCGACCTCGCCGCCGAAGCAATTCGCCTCGGCCGCATCGTCCGCCTGGCGGCGCCAGCCGAGCCCGAGATCGGCGGCCTGGCGAGTACCAGCTGCAGGCGGCGATCGCTGCCGAGCACGCCAAGGCGCTGCGACCCGAGCAGACGAACTGGGGCGAAATCCTCGCCCTCTACGGCCTGCTCCGCTGCAGGTGCTGCAGCGCGATCACCGTCGTCGCATCGCGGATCTGCGGCAGCGCCTCGTCGAGCTGAGCCAGGTCGAGGCGGACGATCTCGATCTCCTCGTCCTCGTCGCGCTCGCCGCTTGCCGGCGAGAGCCCGGTCGCCTCGAAGATCGTCACCTTCTCCGTGAGGAAGCCCGGGCTCGGATAGACGACGTGCAGCAGGCTCCACTCCGCCGCCTGCAGCTCCGCCTCCTCGGCCAGCTCCCGCTGGGCGCATTCGAGCTCGCTCTCCCCCTCGTGGTCGAGCGTCCCTGCCGGGATCTCCAGCAGCTCTTCTTCCTCGACCGCCTCTCGCGGCTGCGCCACCAGGTAGGCGAACTCCCCGTCGTGCGCCAGCACCGCGACGGAGCCCGGGTGCTCGACGACCTCCCGCTCGACCTCGCTGCCGTCGGCATGCCGGTAGCGCTTGGCGACGAAGTCGATGTGCTTGCCCTCGTGCAGAGCCTTGGTCTCGAGCAGTTCCATCACGAGTACTCCATCAGACCGAACATCCGCTTGCCCTGCTCAGGTGGCGGCGCTCGCCACCGATAGGTACGCCTAGGTATGGAATCGGGCACAAGACGAACCGCAGGCCAGCACGTCCGGGACCAGGCCAATGCCAAATCGTGGAAGCGCTTCTTCGGCGGCAGCTTCAAGCGCGACTACGACTCCTGGGCGCAGGGAGCCGAAGGCGAGGAAGCCGTCGGCGAGATTCTCGAGGGCCTACGCGAGCAGGGCTGGTGCGTTATCCACGACGTCTCCTTCGGCCGCGGCAACATCGATCACATCGTCGTCGGCCCGGGCGGGATTTTCACGATCGAGACGAAGAGCCGCGCCGGCAAGGTCTGGCCCGACGACCTCGACCAGAAGATGCTGGGCCAGGCGTACGCCGAGAAGAAAGCGCTGGAGGGAATAACTCACATGGAGGTGCAGGCGCTGCTCGTCTTCAGCCGCGCCTACATCGTCGGCAAGGGGATCGCGCGGCGGCGCGGCGTCGTCATCCTCTCGGCGCGCAGCCTCGCCTGGTTCTTCTCACGCCAGCCGGTGACGATCTCGAAAGAGCGGGCCGAAGTCATCCACAGGCGCCTGGCGCTCGCCGTGGGTCAAGCGGCGTCCTAGCGCAGCAGTTCGACTTCGACCTGCTCGCCGGCGGCGACTTCCTCGACATCGGCGGGCATGACGGCGAGGGCGTCGGCGCCGAGCATCGAGGTGAGGACGTGGGAGCCCTGGCTGTCGCGGGTGAGGTGGACGCGCCAGCCGGAGTCGGTGAGCTCGAGGCGACAGCGGAGGTAGTGGGCCTTGCCCGACTTCTTGCGGTAGGCGGTGGCGAGAGTCGCGCTGGTGCGGCCGGCGTTCGGGTTGAGGCCCGCGAGGGCGCGAAGGGCAGGGCGGGCGAAGAGGTGGAAGGTGACCATCGCCGAGACGGGATTGCCGGGGAGGCCGAAGACGAGGGTCGTCCGGCCGTCCTCGCGAGGGAGGACACCGAACCAGGTCGGCCCGCCCGGTCGCATCGCCACCCGCCAAAACCGCTCCTCGACCCCGAGCTCGGCCAGCGCTCCCTTGACGTGGTCATGGCGCCCAACGGAGACGCCCCCCGCGACGATCAGGACGTCCGGCCCCCGAACTGCATCAGATTTCCCCTCTGGCAGGTAGGAAATCTGATGCAGTTCGGATGAGAGGGCGGCGCTGAGGGCTTGGCGCGTGGGCTCTGGCTCGTCAGGGAGGCGGGCGACGTGGACTGGTTCGGCACCGGCTTCGCGCACCAGGGCGCTCAGCGCGTGGGTGTTGGAGTCGTGGACCTGGCCGGGCGCTAGCGGCTCTCCGGGAGGGATCAGCTCGTCGCCGCTGCCGAGGATGGCTACTCGTGGGCGTCGGGCGCACTCGACCTCCGCCACTCCTGCCGCCGCTAACACCGCTATCTCGGGGGCGCCGAGTTGGTGTCCCGGCCCGAGGAGAGCCTGACCCGCCTCGACGTCCTCGCCGGCGCGGCGGATGTTCTCGCCCTCCCGTGCCGGTCGCGCCGGCAGCATCTGGCCGTCCTCCTCGCTCGTGTCCTCAACCGGCAGCACCGCGTCGGCGCCATCGGGGAGCATTGCTCCGGTCGAGATCCAGATTGCCTCCCCCTCACTTACAGGGACGTCGGCCGGATGGCCGGCGCGGGACTCGCCGACGAGGCGCAGGCGCAGCTTGACGCCCTCGGTGTCGGCGGCCCGCAGCGCGTAGCCGTCCATCGCCGAGTTCTCGAAGGGCGGGATCGCGATCGGGCTTCTGACCGCGGCGGCGTTGACGCGGCCGAGGCAATTGTCGAGCCGCACCGGCTCGCCGCCGAGCGGCACGACCTCGGCCATCACCAGCTCGCGCGCCGCCGCCGGTGCCAGCGGCTCGCTGCTCACGCCCGGTGCGCGGTCGGCTCTCCGCGCAGAAGCGAGACCGCGTGGGGGAGCCCCGGCCGCAGGGCGCCGGCCGTCTCGCCGATCGCCTTCGGGTTGCCGGGGAAGTTGACGATCAGCGTCGAACCGCGGATCCCGGCGGTTGCTCGGGAGAGCATCCAGTGGTGGGTGTGCTCGGCCGAGGCGGCGCGCATCGCCTCGGCGATGCCGGGTGCCCGGCGCTCGATCACCGCCTCGGTCGCCTCGGGCGTCACGTCGGAGGCGGCGAAACCGGTGCCACCGGTGGTGAGGATCAGGTCGCAGGCCCCACCGTCGGCCCAGCGCCGCAGGCAGCGTTCGATCTCGGCCCCGTCGTCACCGACGAGGTCGCGGCCGGCCAGCGTCCCTTCCAGCTCCGTCACGAATGCGACCAGCGCGTCGCCGGACTCGTCGCTGCCGCCATCCCGCTCCCGCGAGGTGCTGACGGTGACGACCGCCGCCCGCAGCGGCTCGCTACTCGGCGCGCCAGTCATGCCTGCCGCCGCTCTTCTCCAGCAGCCGCAGCCCGTCGACGACGACGCCGCGCTCGATGCCCTTGACCATGTCGTACAGGGTCAGCGCCGCGACCGAGCAGGCGGTAAGCGCCTCCATCTCGACCCCGGTGCCGGCCATCGTCGCCGCTTCGGCCTCGATCCGCGCCTCGCCGCTCTCGCCGTCGACCTCGACGGTGACGTCGACGTGGTAGAGCGGCAGCTGGTGGGCGAGCGGAATCAGCTCGGCGGTCCGCTTCGCCGCCTGGATCCCGGCCAGCCGGGCGGTGCCGACCACGTCGCCCTTCGGCGCGTCCCCGGCCAGCACCTTGGCCGCCGTCGCCGGCGACATCCGCACCGTCACCTCCGCCCGGGCGTGGCGGCGAGTCGCCGGCTTCTCGCTGACGTCGACCATCCGGGCGCTGCCGCCGGCGTCGAGGTGGGTCAGGCCGCCTTGTCCGGCGGCCTCGGCGGGGTGGTCCATCGGCCTAGGATAAGGCGATGGTGCTGCAAGTACGCCTGTTCGCGGTTCTGCGCGAGCGGGCAGGACGGGACCGCCTCGAGGTCGAGGTCGCCGAGGGGGCAACGGTGGCCGACGCCCTGCGGGCCTTGACGGAGGAGAGCGAGCCGCTTGCCGAGGCGCTGGAGGCAATGCCGGTGGTGATGGCGGTCAACCGCTCCTACGTCGGCGAGAACGCAACCCTGTCGCCAGGCGACGAGCTGGCGCTGATCCCGCCCGTCAGCGGCGGCGGCGGCGGAGAGCCCCATCCGCACGTCCGCGTCACCGCCGAGCCGCTCTCGGCCGACCGCCTCAACCAGCTCGTCGCCACCGGTCACACCGGCGCCGTCGTCACCTTCCAGGGCACCACCCGCGACGTCGAGCGCCTCGACTACGAGGCCTACCAGCCGATGGCCGAAGAGAAGATCGCCGCGATCCTCCGAGACGTCCTCGCGCGCCACGAGATCGAGGGCGCTGCCGCCGAGCACCGCGCCGGCCCCGTCCCGCTTGGCGAGCCCAGCGTCGTCGTCGCGATCGCCGCCGCCCACCGCGGTCCCGCCTTCGCCGCCGCCCGCGAAGCGATCGACCGGATCAAGGCCGAGGCCCCGATCTGGAAGCGCGAGGTCGAAGGCGAGCGCGGCGAGTGGGTGGAGGGCTCGCCACCCTCCCCTCATTGAGCCTTGTAAATCTCAAGTTGTAGCTTAGAATTACAATGATGATTGAGCGACGAATCAGACCATGGGTAGAGACTCTCCTCGAGGAATCGCCGGCGGTCGTATTAACGGGACCCCGGCAAGTAGGCAAGACCACCCTCGCTTTGGAGGTTGCCGATACGCGCGCCGCCACCTATCTCGATCTCGAGTCTGAAGCAGATCTAGGGCGGCTTGCCGAGCCGGTGCTTTATCTGACTGACCATGCGGATGAACTGCTCGTGCTCGACGAGATCCAGCGTTTGCCCGGCCTATTCAAGGTGCTGCGGGGGGCGATCGACAACGGGCGCAGAGGAGGGAAGGGGAGCAGCCGTTTCCTCCTGCTGGGATCGGCCTCGTTAGAGCTGCTGGCGCAAAGCGGCGAGACCCTGGCAGGAAGGATCGCTTTCGCCGAGCTGACACCTTTCGATGTGACCGA
>Ga0066654_10000366_pt1 | contig 11643 bp, 1 predicted proteins | sample GraSoiAngelo_103_FD_66715 | JGI IMG/M metagenome (GOLD analysis project Ga0066654, IMG submission 66715) | Grasslands soil microbial communities from the Angelo Coastal Reserve, California, USA - 14_0903_05_20cm | ecosystem: Environmental > Terrestrial > Soil > Grasslands | place: USA... | reverse complement strand
CAGGTACCAGTGGGGGTCTGCGGGCGGTCTCTATCCAGTACAAGCGTATGTCTATATCAAGCCTGGACGCATAGAGGGATTTGATGATGGCATCTATTATTATCATCCTGTGATACATCAGCTCTCATTGATCACGCCTCTTGTGCAGCTTGAGGGGGAGGTTTTTGGCTTTGCCAATCAGCACATCTTTGAGCAAGCAGCGTTTGTGCTGTTCCTGATTGGTCAGATGAAAGCCATGGAGCCGCTGTATGGAGAGTTAAGTAGAGACTTCTGCCTGCTTGAGGCTGGTGAAATCGTGCAACTGCTAGAGATGTCTGCCCCTGGACATCAGATAGCTCTTTGCCAGACAGGCGGGATCGGTTTCAAGAAGATCGAGCACCTGTTCGCTTTGGAGGAGGGGAGTATTTATCTCCATAGCTTGCTTGGTGGAGCATTAGATGTCAACACACAAGATACCGCACCAGATCCTACCCAACTCTATGAGCCTTTCCCTATCACCGATGTGCAACAAGCTTACTGGATTGGTCGCAACACCACGTTTGAGCTGGGTAGGGTAGGCAATCATGGCTATATAGAGGTTGAAGCGGTCGATCTAGATTTAGCACGTTCACTGCTCATCTTAAGGCAGTTGATTAAGCGACATCCCATGCTGCGTGCCATTATGTTGCCAGATGGGCAGCAGCAGATCCTTGAGCATGTTCCCCCCTTGTGTATCGCGTATAGCGATCTTTCGGGACTCAAGCAGCAGGATATGGCCACACAACTGGCGCACATCCGAGAGGCCATGGATCATCAGGTCTTTGCCGTTGAGCAGTGGCCCGCGTTGGAAATCCGTCTCTCACGTCTGCACAAGCGCTGCATCAGGATACACATCAGTATAGAATCCCTCTTTGTCGATGCCTGGAGTATACGTATCCTGATCCAAGAGTTTATTCACTTGTATCACGAACCGGAGCTACCTTTGCCCCCATTAGCACTCTCCTTCCGGGATTACGTCCTGGCAGAACTCCGGCTACAGGATACGGAGTTGTACCGACGTTCACGAGACTATTGGGCTGCACGTCTTGCAGACCTTCCAGCAGCACCGGAACTGCCATTGGCCATCGATCCAGCAACGCTGTCCCGACCACGCTTTGTCCACCGCGAAGCACGCATCGAGGCGGAGTTGTGGCAACAGTTGAAAGCCCATGGAGCACGAGCTGGACTTACGCCGTCCGGGATCTTATTGGCTGCATTTGCAGAGGTACTGACGGTATGGAGCAAGAGTCCGCGCTTTTGCATCAATCTCACCACGTTTAATCGTTTGCCATTGCATGAAGAGGTGAATGCTCTGGTGGGAGATTTTACCTCATTACTCATGCTAGCTGTCGATAACTCTCTGCCTGCTAGCTTTGCGCAGCGGGCAAGGAACTTGCAAGAACAAATGTGGCGTGATTTCGACCACCGCTACTATAGTGGTGTGCGCGTCTTACGCGATCTAGCTCGCCTGCGTAGAGAAAGAGACAGACCCCTTTCCACACAGGCCATGATGCCAGTCGTCTTCACCAGTTTGTTGGCGGAGGTGTCAGCTCAGAAGCATCCTGCCCCCTGGCAAGAAATCATCTATTGTGTCACGCAAACTCCTCAGGTCTGGCTCGACCATCAGGTATTAGAAGAAGGCGGGAATCTCCTGCTTTATTGGCAGGCTGTTGAAACACTCTTCCCCCCCGGCCTTTTGGATGCGATGTTTGAAGCGTATACAAGTTTCCTGCACAGGCTGGCTACAGATGATGAGCTTTGGCAAGCTCCTTCCTGTGAACTGCTACCCAATTCACAGCTTGCTCAATGGGCCTCGCTTAACGCCACCGAAACGGCCTTTCCAGAGGGCCTGCTGCACAGTTTTTTCCTGGAGCAAGTTGCAAAGAGGCCCAGGCAACTGGCCGTGGTTTCTACAAAACGAACCCTGACCTACCAGCAAACTCTGCACGAGGCTATGGTTTTGGGGCACAAGTTGAGGCAATTGGGAGCATGCCCGAACCAACTAGTGGCGGTAGTCATGGAGAAGGGATGGGAGCAGGTTGTGGGAGTCCTGGCCGTCTTGCTCTCTGGAGCAGCTTATCTGCCAATCGATCCCAGGCTTCCCCAGGAGCGAGTAACCTGGCTGCTAGAGCATGGACAAGTGGAATTTCTCTTGACTCAATCGTGGCTTGATAAGCGAATTGCATGGCCAGAGGATGTACAACACATCTGTGTGGATAGCCTTGATCTGGATCAAGAAGAGGTCAAGAGACTTAATCCTGTCCAAAGTCCAGATGATCTGGCCTATGTGATCTACACTTCTGGCTCTACTGGATTGCCCAAAGGAGTGATGATTGACCATCGAGGGGCTGTCAATACAATTTTAGATATCAATCAACGCTTTGGCGTCAGCAGCATGGATCGTGTGCTCGCGCTCTCGGCCTTAAACTTCGATCTCTCAGTCTACGATATCTTTGGTCTGCTAGCAGCGGGAGGAACAATTGTTGTGCCGCCTGAAGAAAGCTTGCGAGATCCTGCCGCCTGGCTGGACCTGCTTGTACGAGAACGGGTAACGATCTGGAATACCGTCCCGGCACTATTACAGATACTTGTAGACTCTATAGAGCTAACTAACTCGCTATGGCAACAAACAAGCCTGAGACTGGTCCTGCTGAGCGGAGATTGGATACCATTGCCCTTGCCAGAACAGGTAAAAGAGCGTCTGCCAGCTCTCCAGGTGATAAGCCTTGGAGGCGCAACGGAAGCCTCGATCTGGTCCATTCTCTACCCTATCCATGCCACCCTCCCATCCTGGAAAAGCATTCCTTACGGCAAGCCCATGCGCAATCAGCGTTTGTTCGTCTTGAATCATATGCTAGAGCCTTGTCCGATATGGGTTCCCGGTCATCTCTATATTGGTGGTGTTGGCCTAGCCATGGGCTACTGGCGCGATGAGGAAAAGACACAAGCCAGTTTCTTCCACCACCCACTCACCGGGGAGAGACTCTATCGCACAGGCGATCTGGGTCGCTATCTGCCAGATGGCAATATCGAATTTCTTGGTCGAGAGGATTTCCAGGTCAAAATACAGGGCCACCGCATCGAACTAGGAGAGATCGAGCGAACGCTGTCATGGCATCCAGCAGTGCAAGCTGCAATTGTCACTACCATAAACGATCCTCATGGTCATAAACGTTTGCTGGCTTACGTCGTCTTGCGAGAATCCGCAGAGACGGGGCAGCCGCAAGAGACGGTCCCTGCGGACGAAATGTACGATGATGCGTTGTCCCATCTCGCAGTAGGGTTCGGCCAAACAAGCATACGCCAGGAGATAGATAAACGACTGGTCATTGATGTGGCGCATCCTACAAACCATCCAGACACGTTGCAAGCGCATAGAGAACGTCTCAGTTATCGGCAATTCTTGCCAGAGCCAATCCCCTTCTGGCAGTTCAGTGCTTTCCTGAGCACCCTCAGCCAGGCCGAGCTTGAGGGGTTGCCCAAGTACCGCTATCCTTCTGCTGGTGGCATCTATCCAGTCCAGACCTATCTGGCGATTAAAGCGCAGCGTGTCGAAGGAGTTCCAGGAGGAATCTACTACTATAACCCTCAATCATCTCAGCTGGTCATGCTTGCAGAGCATATGCACCCTGACTCCGGTATTCATGCTCCGATCAACCAACCCATTTTCGATGAGTCCGCATTCTCGCTCTTTCTGATTGGAGATTTGACGACCATCTCTACGCTCTACGGGGAATCTGCTAGAGACTTTTGTCTGCTTGAAGCGGGATATATGGGCCAATTACTGATGATGACAGCAGTGCAACAACACATAGGACTCTGCCCGGTGGGGGGCCTGAATTTTGAGCCGATACGCGCTTCATTTCTGCTGACCGAGCGCCATCTCCTGCTACACACCTTGCTCGGTGGGCGCGTCGATCCTGGCCGCAGTACCGGCTGGTCATTTTTGCCAGGCAACAAGACAAATGTTGCAGGCGAGGCAAGCAGAGAATTGGCACCAAGCACAAACCCTACCATGACAGGACAAACAGGCAGGCTTGCTTCGCCAGTCACCATCGCCATGCTATACACATTCTTGAAAGAGAAACTACCGGAGTATATGCTGCCCTCAGACATCATGGTATTAGAGAGTCTGCCTCTTACAGCAAATGGGAAAGTAGATCGCAAGAATTTACCAGTACCGCAGACCCCATCCAATAGGCCAGGAACAGAGTATAGAGCACCGATATTAGAGTTAGAGCGGACAATAGCAGCCGTATGGCAAGAGGCGCTCGGTCATGAGAAAGTGGGTATCGACGACAACTTCTTTGATTTGGGAGGCAATTCTCTGCTGATGGTTCGAGCCTATGCCAGGCTCCGCAAGATACTTGACTGCGATCTCTCAATCATTGAAATGTTTTTTCAGTATCCAACTATTCACACACTGGCAGAGTTTCTCACCCAAAGGGTTGAACAGCAGGTTCAGCCTTCTCCCCCTCATGATGTAGAGCAACCGCAGCGCACCGAGAGGCGCAAAGTATCTCGCCAGCGGGAAAGGTTGACTAGACTTCGTCACCGTGCTTCGGTGGCAGGCCCAACTCACACGGAAAGGGACAGGCAAGATGCATGATGCAATAGTATCTGAGACAGACATTGCGATCATAGGGATGAGTTGTCGCTTGCCTAGCTGCAAAAATATACACGAGTTCTGGCAAAACTTACAAGAGGGGAAAGAGTGCATCGCTCAGCTATCAGAAGATCAATTGCGGGCATCACTCTTAAAATATTACGGCTCGATACCAGAGAGCGAGCTTGCATCCTGGCTCAATGATCCCAACTACGTCAGGGTTGCAGCAAGGTTAGAAAATATTGACTTATTTGCCGCCACGTTTTTTGGCTATAACCCAACCGAAGCAGAATTGATAGATCCTCAGCAACGTATTTTCCTGGAGTGTGCCTGGGAGGCACTGGAAGATGCTGCCTATAATCCTGAAACCTATAAGGGCCTGATCGGTGTCTACGCTGGTTCAGAGCTGAATATGTACTTCCATGGCCTACAGGCGGATACCATTCCTTCTGCCAGTGGACTCTTGAGAGTCATGAGCAATGCCAACGACTACCTGACCACGCGTGTTTCTTACAAGCTCAATCTGCAAGGGCCGGGCATGACTGTACAAACTGCCTGCTCAACCTCCCTAGTAGCGGTTCACGTGGCCTGCCAGAGCTTGAAAAGTGGTGAATGCGACATGGCTTTAGCGGGGGGTGTGGTAGCTCGCCCAATACAAGAAATGGGCTATTTCTATCAAGAGGATGGTTTCCTTTCTCCCGATGGGCATTGCCGACCGTTTGATGCTAAAGCGCAAGGAACTCTTTTCGCCAATGGTGGCGTCGGTATTGTCGTCTTAAAGCGTCTGGCGGAGGCACTGGCGGATGGCGATAACGTTTATGCAGTCATTAAGGGTTCAGCAACGAACAATGATGGGAGATTGAAAGCGGGCTATAGCGCTCCCTCCATTGGCGGTCAGATGAAAGTGGTTTTAGAGGCTATGGCGGTAGGTGATATTGATCCCGCATCCCTTAGCTATATTGAGGCACATGGAACGGCAACCCCACTGGGAGATCCCATTGAGATTGCTGCACTTACTCAGGCATTTCGTACCAGAACTCAACGCAAAAATTTCTGTGCCATTGGAGCACTCAAATCCAATATGGGACATCTGGGGGCCGCAGCAGGGGTGGCTGGACTGCTCAAAACGTGCCTGGCACTCAATCATAAAATGATCCCTCCCAGCCTGCATTATGAACAGCCTAACCCGCAGATAGATTTTGCCAACAGTCCCTTTTATGTGAACACTCAACTCACCGCATGGACGACTTCTACACTGCCACGCCGTGCCGGAGTGTGTTCTTTTGGCATAGGGGGAACCAATGCACATGTCATTCTAGAAGAAGCTCCAGATTGGTATGTAGCACAGGATCGGCGCAAAGCACAAGCCCTACCATCCTGGCAGTTGCTCATCCTTTCGGCGAAGGCAAGCTCGGTATTGGAGCACATGAGTGTCAATCTGCTTGACTACTTAAAAAATCATCCTGAGCTGCATCTGGCAGACCTCGCTTTTACCCTCCAGGTTGGTCGTCAAGCCTTTCCTCATAGACGCATATTAGTTTGTCAGACCATTGCAGATGCTGTGCACCAACTTGAAGCGCAACAAGGCATTTTCTCCGTCGCACCTGCTGGGGAGCAGCAAGTTGTTTTCATGTTCCCCGGTCAGGGACCGCAATATGTAAACATGGGACGAGAACTCTACGAGACAGAACCACCCTTTCGAGAACAGGTTGATCTGTGCGCTATGCTCTTAGTCCCGCACCTGCATGCTGATCTGCGCACAGTTATCTATCCGCCCACAGGAGAGGAAGAAGCAGCCCAGAAACAGTTGGATCAGATGGCGCTAGCCCAACCAGCTCTCTTTGTGATCGAATATGCTCTGGCTCAACTATGGATGCAGATAGGAGTTCGTCCTGCGGCCATGATTGGCCATGGCATTGGCGAATATGTGGCGGCTTGTCTGGCTGGTGTGTTGTCTCTGCAAGATGCCCTCTTGCTTGTCACCTTACGCGGCCAACTGATGGATCAACTGGCCGATGGTGCTATGCTGGCCGTTTCCTTGCCCCAGGAGCAGATCCTCCCCTTACTTAACGCCCAGCTTTCTGTGGCGGCCCACAACAGCCCGACCGATTGTGTCGTTTCGGGTCCGGGCGATGCTCTTCTTCACTTGCAAAATGCTCTGGGTGAGCAAGGGATTGCCTGCCGACTGCTCCATGTTTCGCATGCCTCCCACTCTCAGATGGTCGAGCCACTCTTAGCACCATTGAGCAATGCCGTAAAAAAGCTGAGTCTGCACCCTGCCAAGGTCCCCTATATTTCCAACGTTACTGGAAAATGGATCACTGAGCGGGAAGCAACTGATCCTGAGTATTGGGCCAGGCACTGGCGTCAGACGGCGCTCTTTGCCGAGGGCATGCAACTGCTGCTCGACTCTGCCAACATGGTCTTGCTTGAGGTAGGGCCGGGACATTCCTTATCGACTCTGGCTCGGCGGGTGGAGGCCGCAGGGATGGGGCCTGACCGCGCCCCTACGGACCGTATCATCCTGCCTTCTCTGCGTCATCCTCAAACCCAAATCTCAGACCGTGGCTTTTTGCTCAATACCAGTGGGCAGCTCTGGTGTGCGGGGGTAATCATCGATTGGTCCCAACTCTACGCTGGTGAACAACGCCGTCGTATTCCTCTGCCCACCTATCCCTTTGAACGGCAACGTTACTGGGTCTCCCCCATCATGGCATGCACGGGAGCAAACCCTGTCCCTACGGCCCCCACACAAAGTCATCAGGGGCCTTCCTCGATGCAGTTGCGCAAAGAGCCAGACCTGACCCAGTGGTTCTCCGTTCCTTCTTGGAAACGTTCTCCATTGCCCGCTTCCCTCTCCAAACAAGCCGCATGCAAAGCCTGCTGGCTTATCTTTATAGACTCTGTGGGATTGGGCTTCCAGCTGGTCAGCCATTTGCGAGGACAGGGGGACATGGCCCTTACAGTGCGTGTGGGAACGCAATTTGGCAAGATGAATGATTGGGAGTACACCATTCGTCCCGCTAGCCGAGAGGACTATGACACGTTGCTCAAGGACATAAACGCACGTGGTATAGTCCCTACGCGTATTGTCCATATGTGGCTGGTGATAGCAATGGACCACATACAAGCGGGACTCGACTATTTCGAGACAGCTCAGACACTTGGCTTCTACAGTCTGCTCTTTCTCACACAAACTCTGGGTGAACAAGGGAGCGAGCAGCCGCAAGAGATAGCCATCATCTCCAATAATTTGCAAGAAGTAATGGGCGGGGAAGTACTTTGTCCGGCAAGAGCAACAGCCTTAGCAGTAGGCAAAGTCGCTCCCCATGAGTACCCACATATCACCTTCCGCAGCATTGATATTGTTCTCCCTATGGCCATCGGACAGGGGCAAGGCACCATCCCAACAGCCTCGATGGAACTGGCCTGGGAGCAATTGGTTTGCCAAATCATCGCCGAATTGAGATGGAGGTCTTCAGATGTCACGGTTGCTTATCGTGGACCCCATCGGTGGGTTCACTGTATAGAGTCTGTGCCACTACCTCCAGTCGCAGAAGAGCAGCTTCCGCTGAGGCAACACGGAGTCTACCTGATTACCGGAGGTTTAGGTGGCATTGGCCTGGCACTGGGCGAGTATCTGGCCCGTCAGGTGAATGCGCGCTTAGTCTTGACGGGACGTACGGCTCTACCTGCACGTGAAGAGTGGGATCGCAGGCTGGCCGTCGCTAATGAACAGGATGCAGTGGCAAGTAAAATACGCCAAGTACAGAGGCTAGAGGAGTCAGGCGCTGAAGTACTCGTGGTGAAAGCCGATGTGGCAGATCTTGAGCAGATGCAGACTGTGATCTCGCAGGTACGTCAGCGCTTTGGGGATTTGCACGGAGTTATTCATACAGCAGGTACTCCCGGTGGAGGGCTAATCCAACTGAAAACGCCAGCCATAGCGGCAGGAGTTCTGGCCTCAAAAGTGAAGGGGACGCTGGTGCTTGAAGCTGTCCTCAAAGATCTGCACCCTGATTTTCTCGTGCTCTGTTCCTCACTCACTGCTCTCACAGCTGAACCGGGGCAAGTAGATTATTGCGCAGCTAATACCTTTTTAGACAGCTTTGCCTTTTACCATACTGCCCAACAGAAAGTTAAGACCATCTCGATTAACTGGGATACCTGGCAAGAGGTAGGTATGGCCGTTAATACTCTCAAACCCTATAAAAACTCTCATCGCTACAACGCTCAAATACGACAGCGTCTGCAAAATGGCATATTACCGCCAGAGGGAGTAGAGGTATTCAGGCGTGTCCTGATCAACAGCGCGCTTACTCAAGTCATCGTCTCGACCGATGGCGTCCTGGCCAGATTGAAGCAGACTGAAGCGCTCCAACGCACCGGACTACAAGATCGAGATGATGAGCCTGTACCGCACTTGACAGCAAGCAGTGCGGAGCAGCGCCCAAATTTGCAGACACCCTATGTCGCTCCGCAAAACGAAACGCAACGGCAAATTGCAACTATCTGGCAAAGCCTCCTTGGCATCGAGCAGATCGGCATTCATGATAATTTCATAGACCTTGGTGGTCATTCTTTACTTGGCACGAAGTTGATCATACGTTTGCGCGACACCTTCCACGTTGACATCTCATTACGTACGCTCTTTGCAGAACCTACTGTGGCAGGTCTCGCGCTCGTTATCCTGCAAAAGAATGCTGAGCGCATTGACGATGCACGCTTGTTACAAGACCTTGCAGACATAGAGCACCTGACTGATGATGAGGTGCAAGCACTCCTCGCCGCTGATAGCCAGCAGACAGAAAGGGCGCAGAACATATGAGCAATGTTCCCCAGCGTATCGCTACGCTTTCACCTCAGAGGCGTGAGCTTCTTTTACGCCGCTGGAAAATGAGAGAGCAGCAAGATGTCTTGCAACAAGGCGAGGAACAAGAGCAGGGGCAAGTTCCACTCCTGCTAGCATATGATCGCACCGCCTCTACACACTTTCCGCTCTCCTTTGCGCAGCAGCGGCTCTGGTTCTTGGATCAGTTGGAGCCAGGGGATACGGCGTATCTTCTCCCTGGGACTTACCAACTATGCGGTCTCTTAGATGTCCAGTGCTTTGAGAAAAGTGTAGTGGAGCTGGTGCGCAGACATGAGAGCTTGCGCACGACATTTGTGGTGAGTGGAGACCAACCAGTGCAGGTCATCCATCCTGTGAACCCCCCAGGACAACCACAAGCCCCTTCCCTGCTACCAGTCATTGACCTACAAAGGCTGAATCAGCAGGAGAGAGTAGCACAGCAGCTGCGCCTGGCCACACAAGAAGCTCAGCACCCCTGTGATCTGGAGAACGGACCATTACTACGTTTCCACTTGCTCCGTCTAACAGATCAGCAGCATATCTTGCTTCTTACCCTGCATCATATTATCTCTGATGGCTGGTCAATGGATATACTGCTCCGCGAACTGAGCGAAGTGTACAGTGCTTTTATTCAGGGGCAATCTCCAACTTTATCTGCGTTACCAATCCAGTATGTAGACTATGCACTCTGGCAACGACAGTGGCTTGAGGGCGAGGTCCTACAGAAACAGCTTGACTACTGGAAGCAGCAATTAGTGGGGGCACCACCGATGTTAAGCCTGCCTACCGATCGACCGCGACCACCAGTACAGACCACCAGGGGCACTCAGCAATCGTTGCTACTCTCTGCTGATCTGCTGCAACAACTCAGGGCCTTGAGTCGAGCTGAGAATGTCACGCTGTTTATGATCGGCCTAGCGGCTTTTCAAGTCTTGCTGATGCGCTACAGTGGAGAGCCAGACATTGTCGTGGGTATTCCCACCGCCAATCGGTCACAAAGGGAGCTAGAAGGCTTGATTGGCTTTTTCGCTAATACATTAGCGTTGCGCACAGATCTGTCGGGTAATCCCAGCTTCCAAAGTCTCCTCAGTCGCGTGCGGGAGGTAGCCTTTGAGGCTTATGCGCATCAAGACCTGCCATTTGAAAAGTTGGTGGAAGAACTAGCAATAGAGAGGGATTTGAGCCGTCATCCACTCTTGCAGGTCTTCTTTACTTTACAGAACACCCCCCTCGCAGGTCTGGCGCTGCCGGGCATCTCCTGCCATCTGATAGAGCCTGAGACGCTAACAGCCAGATTCGATCTGAGCTTACTGCTTGTTGAGATGGAGCAAGGGCTGCTGACAGTAGCAGAGTACAATACAGATCTGTTCAACGAAGCAACTATTACCCGGCTGTTGGGCCACTGGCAGGTCCTCTTAGAGGGGATTGTGCGTAATCCAGACCAGCCCATCGAAACGCTTCCCCTACTTACAGCATCAGAAATGCATCGACTCCTGACGGAGTGGAACAACACAGCTAGCAATATCCCATACGACCTTTGTCTGCACCAACTCATCGAACAGCAGGTCGCACAAACGCCGCACGCCATTGCTGTGATCTGCGAGCAGGCTGGAACAAACCATAATCCTCACGTTCTCACCTATGGTGAACTCAATGCGCGGGCCAATCAACTGGCTCATCGTCTGCGTGCGCTCGGCATCGGCTCTGATAAGCCGGTCGCAGTCTGTATGGAACGTTCACTGGAACTGCTAGTAGCACTCCTAGCCATTCTCAAAGCCGGGGGGGCCTACATACCGCTCGACCCCGCTTATCCGACAGAGCGTTTAGCTTGGATGCTCACAGATGCCCAACCCACTGTCGTGCTCACTGAGCAACGTTTCCTGGCACATCTGCCCAATCATGGACAGTTGACGCTCTGTTTAGATCAGTTTGCAGAAGTCTGGACCTCCCGCCCGCAGGGCAACCACAAGAGATTGCCCTGTGCGCACGGGTCTAAGCAAAGTCGCACCAATCTCGTAAACACAACACTGCCAGACCATACAGCCTACGTGATCTATACCTCAGGCTCGACCGGGACTCCGAAGGGAGTGATGGTCAGTCACCGCAATGTAGTGAACTTCTTGCGCGGCATGGACGAGCACATTGAGGCATCAACCCCAGGCATCTG
>Ga0066654_10000365_pt1 | contig 11646 bp, 13 predicted proteins | sample GraSoiAngelo_103_FD_66715 | JGI IMG/M metagenome (GOLD analysis project Ga0066654, IMG submission 66715) | Grasslands soil microbial communities from the Angelo Coastal Reserve, California, USA - 14_0903_05_20cm | ecosystem: Environmental > Terrestrial > Soil > Grasslands | place: USA... | reverse complement strand
GCAATTCATTGCGCCACGTGGCACCACCAAAACACCCGTAGCTGCGCAATTTATTGCGCCAGAATACACCCCAACACAGACCGTAGCTACGCAATTCATTGCGCCACGTGGCACCACCAAGACACCCGTAGCTGCGCAATTCATTGCGCTAGAATACACCCCAACACAGACCGTAGCTACGCAATTCATTGCGCCACGTGGCACCACCAAGACACCCGTAGCTGCGCAATTTATTGCGCCTGTTTTGTGGTATAATGCCCATGGCGCAATAAATTGCGCAACCACGGTCTGTGTTGGGCATATCCTGGCGCAATAAATTGCGCAGCTACCGGGGGATACCCCCTTGCCAATTTGGCTGTTCCTATTTTAGCAAAAAATGTCAATGAGCAACCATATCACCATGCTATTTTGCAATCAGCGGTAACAGCACAATCAGCACAAGGTGAAGCAGCATCGCAACAATGAAACTGCCAGCAATAAAGATGATCCAACGGCGGTCTGAGATGTATAAACGGACCCTCGTAGAGTAAGCCTGGGGCCAGCGCTCCGAGGCAACGATTCCCATCGCAATACGTATGCGCAACGGAGAACGTATGGGAGAGCGATGCATTTCTGCCAGCAGTGCTTGAAAACATGGTTTGCACAGTGTCCAGGTGAGGCATGGTTCTGGTACACCTTCGGGTTCAGTAACACGCAACGGCGCAAACCAGATACGCCGAGTACAGATGGCACAAGTTGTAGCAGCTCGTCTTTTGCGTTTCCACCGTCCTTCACGAAGAACCGCAATGCTAGCCCTGGTTTTATGCATTGCCTCTTTCATAAAAAATCCTTTATGGAGGAGAAGCCCCATATACTTTCAGGCTATATGGGAGGAAACAATGGTGTTGGTAGGAAGCCCCATGTTAAACAAATTTGGTTACTTTATGATTGTAGCACATTCTATCTAGGACAAGAAAGCCCGTCATATAAGGCAACCCCCTATAATGGGGAGATTGACCATAGTGCGCTTCTGTCTCATTGTAAGAATTTTCTTATTGCAATGTATTGTTCTCTGCTGATTTAGAGGTATCGTCAGCATGGACAGTGCCATGACCATGCTGACGGTGCTCTTGAGTCATAAATTGCACAACTATGGAAAACGTGCATTCACAAGCTCAAACCAGAAGGCGAACTACTCTTTATTCATATTCATCGGCGTAGGATTAGAGCCATCCGGGTTATTCACATTGATCATGGTGATCATACCACCAGGATACTCGCCATTATTGGTCGTCATCTGCTCAAAATGATCGTGGAACATGAAGCGTCCCACCTGGTCAAGTTTGAAAATGACATCGTAGCGTTCAGCGGGACCAATTGTTAGTGTATCTTTATAGTAAGGTTGATCGAGTTTACGTCCATCTGACCCTACGACCAGGAAATGGAACCCATGTGAATGCATAGCATGGCTGACATATCCTGCATTAACTAAGCGAACTAGTACGGTCTGCCCAACTATAGCAGTGATATTGGTACTGGGGTCCTTCATCGTATCAGGCCACGCTTTGCCATTGATGAAGAAATAGTTGGGATGATATTGCGTCCAGTTGGGTTCTTTGCCACCCTGGTATAATGTAGCAAAGTCAGCTTGATGCAGAGCGCTATCCATATCACTAAGTACAAAAGTATACTCTTTATCAAACTTAGGGGTGCCAGAGTACGCTACATTTGTTCCATCTTTTGGACGAATAATCAGAGGGCCGTACATACCCATCTGAATATGCTCTGCGGCACCCTGATGGCAATGGTACCAGTAAGTGCCAGCATTCTTCGCTACGAAATGGTACAGAAACTGTGCACCTTGTAGCACAGAGTGTCCATTGGGAGCGGTCATTGGGTCGCCATCCATTGCACTCGGCAGATCCAGGCCGTGTAAGTGAATAGTATGCCCATCTCCGGTGGTATTGGAGTTTGTCTTCGTTGGATCTTTATCATCGATGAGCGTGAGATTCACAGTCTCGCCCTCATTGACGATAAGGGCAGGACCAGGGATCTTTGCGTCACTCTTTGGGTCATCAGTGAAACCGAATGACCAAATCTTCTGGCCGTCCGGCGTCACCACGGTGACAGGACGTACATAAAGCGTGAAGTTGCGTACTTGTGACGCTTGTTGCACACTCGTCTGTTGTATGGTGGCAGTATTACTACATCCTGCAATGACTACTATAACAGCTGCAAACAGGATCAACATGATTCCGCATGCTTTTCTTGTGCGCGCATTCTTGACCATACAAAATCTTCTCTCTTTCCTTATTTCAGGATCGACCTACAGCTGACTACTTTATCAAAGACATGATTTTGACGCCAAAAGACGTAATACTATAAACGTAAAGAGATGTATTAACACATCAACTGGTGTATAGTATACAGGAAAAATGGAAATTATGGAAATTAAGGAAGGCAGAAAAGGCTATTGTCAAAATTTGCTAAGGTGTGCTATACTTAGGCTGTGAGTAGAGTAAGAGGAGCCAAGTTTGTGAGAGGAGCCGAGCGAGTGCTCCAGCGCAAATAGGCCGAAAGTACTTAGCTCATAAGGGTAAGTGCAGTGAGCACTTGCATGGAAGTCAATCGGGGTGTAGCGCAGTCGGCTAGCGCGCAGCGTTCGGGACGCTGAGGTCGGAGGTTCAAGTCCTCTCACCCCGACCAGGAAGGCATATACTGGCCAGAGGGTTAGCAATGGTGAAAGAGAACAACTGCTACCAATGGATGGATCAGTATATGCTGTATTCTTTTTTACAGGCATAAGGAGTCTATAGAATGCAAGGGTATCGGATACATGCAACTGCGCCTGTCGCATGTTCTCTGGGTGCTCCGTTCACGTTCTTCCGTATCTATGATATGGAAAGGTGGTTTAACGGAGGATACCTTGCAGTGCCTGTCTCACCTGGACATGTAAGATGCCTCCCACCTTATCCATACAGTTGTCGTAGGCAGCAATAGAAGCTGAGGAGTGAAGCAACCAGGGATGATCTTTCCCTGCCTCTACTTTCTTACTCTTCCTCTCGCTGTCTGCACATGGTATCGGCTCTGACAGAGAGGAAAGGAAGCTTTCATGCCTGTTCTTGTATTGAATTCCTCACTACAGCCCCTCTCGGTTATTCCTGAACGCCGCCTCATTGTACTGCTTTCTAAACAGAAAGTGACTTTTGTGGATGAGGGCGTTCGTATGTTGATCGAAGAGAGTATCGCTACTCGACGTCTTGAGCTGGAACGGCCTGTCATTGTGCAGTTGTTGGCCAATGTACGGGTTCCACGCGTAGCTCTGCAACCGACTCGTTCCAATATCCTACTCCGCGACGATGAGATGTGCCAGTATTGCGGGAAACGTTCTCGAGAGTTGACACTTGACCATATTATCCCGCGTTCGCGCGGAGGACAGAGCACATGGGAAAACCTTGTTGCTTGCTGCAAAGCTTGTAACGGCAAGAAGGGCAACCGTCTCCTTAAAGAGGTTAATATGCATCTGTTGCGTCAACCCCGCGCGCTGACACACGAGTATGCAGGCTTCTTTTTGCTCCGTTACCCCAAGTTACGCGAAGCCTATGAGGAGTTCTTGCTAAACTTCCAGGGAGGAGCCGCACACAGTAAAAGCGCCTAAAAGGGCTTACGAGGGCAACTCGTTAAAGGCAACTCGCCCAGGGCAATCCCTTGTGGCATTGACTCCAACAAATGAGGCGTGGAAGAGAAGAAAGAAGGATATGTGAGGCAAGATGATGGGAAAGCAGCCACCGGATTGAGAGTCAATGCCTTTATGGGTGCCCTGGCTGCTGAGGAGTTACCTTATTACATTAATCATATCTACTTATTATCTCTTGTCATTTTTCTGCTCCATATGATATACTCCAGCCCTCGCATATCAGCAATGAAGATTTCCTCACTAATTGAGGCGCAACGCATTTGACAGGACAAAGATTAAATTGGCAGGCCGTTCCGCCATGCGCCGCATCAGGTAGGGATACCATTGTGAACCATAGGGCACATAGACGCGCATGTGATAGCCCCGCTGGACTAACTTCTGCTGCAAATGACGGCGTATACCATAGAGCATCTGGAACTCAAAGGCATCTCGGCTAATCCCCTGACGGCGTGCGAAGGCGCAAGTAGCATCAATCATCGTCTCGTCATGCGTAGCAATCGCCGGAAAATTTCCGCCTACCAGCAACATCTTCATCAACTGTATATAGCGCAGATCTACTTCGTCCTTCTTTTGATAGGCGATGTTCGCAGGCTCTTTATACGCGCCTTTGACCAGGCGCACCCGTATTCCTTGTACCATAAGTTGTTCGAGATCTTTTTTGCTACGGCAGAGATAAGCTTGGATTACTGCACCAACATGCTCAAATTGTTGGTGCATGCGCAGCGTAATATCAACCGTACGCTCAGTATATGCTGAACCTTCCATGTCGATGCAGACGAAGATGCCATATTGCCCCGCTTTCTGCAAAATGGCCTGGAGATTCTCTTCGCATACAGCGCGCGAGATATCCAGGCCAAGCGCAGTCAATTTGATCGATATATTGGCATCGAGGCCCGTCTGTTTGATAAGATCTAATGCTCGAATATAATCCTGAGCCGTTGCTCGTGCCTCTTTTTCGTCAGTCACATTTTCGCCAAGATAGTCAAGCGCGACCTGACAGCCCTGTTCGTTGAGCACATGTGTCACCTTAATAGCATCTTGCAGTACCTCTCCGGCCACGAAGCGGCGCGCAACGCTCCGTGCAACTCCATTGTGCATGACAAAAGCTTGTAGTTTCTGATTGTGAGCGAGATACAGCAGCGTATCCTTGAACATCTTTGGTCCCTTTCTTATTCATGTGCAGCACGTCCTATACGATTCCATAAACTCAGTCGTATGAGTTCATTGCGCGCTTCAAAGCCGAAGAGTTCCTGATCCATCTCATGTCCATGGCGCAGTACGAGACCGCGTAATATCTCAATCTGTTCCGCTTTACTTGCCTTATCCTGCTCAAAAGGGATATGCTGTGCTAACAGTTCAATTGCCTGTCTATGATACCATTGCTCTTGCGTCTCTGACATTGCACCTACCGTTACGCTGAGATGAATGCTCTTGTATAACAATGGTAGCACTTGTAGAAAGTGGATTGCAAGCTACCTCCAACCATGCCAGGGTAGCCACCCGCAGGGTCCCCCTGGAGGCTGAAGATCACTACTGCGACAGATAGACGCCAGACCAATCGCCGAAGAAGAGTCCCAGACCATTCAAGGTTATACCGTGAACCGTAGGAGGGATTACCGCAGCGAGGGCTTGATGATCAATAGGCAACCAACCAACGTCAGCGATTGCAATCTGCTCCGCCTGATTGTATAACTTAATGCGTTCATCGCCCGTGAGCGTTTCCGCACGTTTCAGAGTCTGGTCGAACCGTGGATTATGCCACAAGCCGTTATTGTTTTGCGCAGTCGAGAGCAGGTTCAGGTATAACCAGTCGTAGGGATCAGGGAAATCAGCACTCCACTGCGTAAAGCCAAATTGGATCTGGCGCTTCGCTGTTTGGTCATTGTAGGCCGTTAACTCGACAGCATTCAGCTTCACCTGAATACCAAGTGCCGTTTGCCACATCTGTTGCAAGGCTACCGCTTCCTGCGATGTGACTTGAGAGCTAGGATATGAGAACGTGATAGGGGGCACCTTCGTCACATCAGGATAGACTTGCTGTAACAGAGATTTGGCCTTGTTAGCATCATAAGACAGCCCTTGATAGTCCGACTGATAACCGGGCATGCCGGGAGGAATGATCGTTGGAGCAGACGCCACAGAATCTTTAAAGATTGCATGTACTAATGTGGTGCGATCAAGCGCATAGGCAAAAGCTTGGCGCACTTCGGCCTTATCGAATGGTGGCTTGCTATTATCGAAGAACAGCAAGTCCGTCTGGAGCAAAGGAGTACGCATAAAACCAGGCATGCCCTGAGCAGTCTGCTGGTCAGTTGCCGAGATATTCCAGACAAAATCATACTGGTTGGCGCGATAGGATTTAAAAGCCGTGGAAGGATCACTCACAAAGGTCATATCGACTTCTGTCAACTTGGTTTTATTGCCATAGTAGTGTGGATTGGGGACCAAGACCATCTTAACGTTCTGATCCCACTCCTTCACCATAAAAGGACCTGTGCCAATACCGCTACCAGCTGCATGCAGCGTCCAATTTTTGTCGCCATATTGCTTGATGAGCTTTTCGTTGAGGGGGAAGAAGAGCCAGCTCGTCAACGCTTGCAAGAAATAGGGAGCTGGTTGCGTGAGCGTGACCTGTAGCGTGTGATCGTCGAGAGCCTGAACACCTGTAAGCACCTTCGTCTTTCCGTTAGCGACATCGCTGGAGCCTACAATTGGTCCCTCGAAAAAAAAGGCCACCGGCGAGCCAAGTGCAGGCAAGAGCGCCCTCGTCCAGGTATAGACGTAAGACTGAGCAGTCACGGGTGTACCGTCAGAGAAGGTGATGCCCGGCCTGAGCGTAAACGTATAGGTCTTGCCATCAGCAGAGACACGCCATGTTGCCTGATCGGGAACAACATTCAGATCCTTATCGCTTCTTACCAGCCCACTATAAATCATATTTACAGCAAGAAGTGAATTAGCATCAGGACCTAAGGCGGGATCAAGGACCGCAATATTAGTGATACCCACATTGGGGAAACGTAATACCTGACTCGTCGCAGGTGTCCTGCTTGGTGTCGTATTTATGATATTTCCGCTACTACATGCAGTGAGAATTATAAAGAATGTGCTAAGGAATAAAAGTTTGACAGGAAGCTGTTTAATTGCTATACCATAGGGGCGCTTAAGCATAAAAGCACCTCACTTTCCAATGCCCCGTATAAAATGTAAGATCAAGATGACACGCGATGCGGCAAACTGTTCAGGGGTCGTCTTCAGTTCGAGTTTGGCGGTCAACGTCTGTTTCACACGAGTAGTATAACATATGCCAGGGATTTTCTTGTGCGGCGCTTCATCCGCGAGGTCTTCAGCCTCGCGGATGAAGCGCCGCACAAGAAAATCCTTACCTCTCCAACGCTCTTCCCATTTCTGGAAACGAGTCTGGTGAACTCAGGTTTCCGAAGAAGCCACTGAGTCTTTCGCTCAGCGGTAGTTTACTTCCGTTTTCTGCTATGATAGTGAGAACATATTGATAGTACAGTATCCTAAGACAGATCGAAAGGTGAGAGCAAACTTGAAGCAACCTTCCACCTCTCCTAGCAGAGGTGATTCTAATCCAAGGATGCTTAACCTGTCAATTGATTTTGCAATAGGAAGCACGAGAGAGAGCAACCACCGAAGATAGTACTAACTTTTGGGGGCTATAATGATCGACCTGAGTGATCCAACGCTAGCAGAGCGGTTAAGCCGACGGACCCCCGACGGGCGATATGAGATAGGAGAAATACAACTGGTAATCACGATGCGCGAACTGCAAGCACATGGGAATGCAGAAGGAGTTCGTCTACTGGCCAGTGTGCTACTGCAACGTTGCGCGCCAGTGTTTCAACGCCATTCTCAGGGTCTGCGCCACCGGCCTGAATTGCGTGAGGAGGCTATCGCCAATATGGGTGAACACCTGTTACGCGAAGCGCTCAATCCAAATGAGACGTTCATGACACAGAATTTTATTCACTATTTACGCTGTCTCTGTGTCGATGAATTTACCCGTATGTTACGACAGGAAGGACTCCACTATCGACGCGATAATGAGGGACGACCATCCGGGCGACCGCAGCATGTACCGCGTTCGTTGATAGAGCCGCTACGTCCTGCACCACCGGACGATGAAGGGACAACAATAGCAGACGTGGCTGATCCAGTGGACCAGTACGAACAGTTACATGCCCAGGAAGAATGCCAGCACATCTTGACCTACCTCAGTGACCCGCTGGACCGCACGATTATGGTCCTGCGCGTGATTGAGGGTATGAAGTGGGATGATGTTGCGGTCATCTGTAAACGAACGGAACGCACGGTACGCTTGCGTTATGAGCGTGCACGAAGTTACTTACGCGAGTGTATGCTCAAAGAGCGACAGGTGGGATATACACCAGTCGTCCAACCGCAATAGTTGTTTGATGGAGAGAAAGGAGTTCGTGATCATGAATACTCCCGAATTGCAGCGCTTGAAAATGGCATGGCTAGCAGCACGAGAGACTGGCGATACCCACGCACAGTTCAGATTATTGCAGGAGCATCCAGAAGAGCAGGCTACGCTCATTGACTTTATTGCGGGCTACTACGCCACGGAAGAGATAGGGCTAGCAGAGAATGCAACACTGTTGCCCTTGACACGACGCGCCTGCCAGAGCGCATTAGAACGTGTCTTGAGCACACAGCTGGTGCTGGCTAATCTGGGTGAACTGCGCAAAAGTCGCAATATGAGCAAAGTAGAAGTTGCTAAAGGGTTGCGGCTATCAGTTGATGTCTGGAACAAGTTTGAGTCAGGTGCCATTGAACTGATGAGTTTGAGTGAGCGCCAACTGGCACGCCTCGCTCAGTTCTTTCAAATAAGTATTGAGCAATTCTCTGGCTTACTCAATACTAGCCAGCCGACGCTTTCGCTCAACCGTCGTCAGACACAGCAAGCCTCACACCATGAGCAGCAGGGACCCAAAAAACAAACTTTCGCCGAAGCCATTGCACGCAGTACTATGTCAAAAGAGGATAAAGAGTTTTGGAGGCAGTAGCAGATGTATCAATGTAAAGAGAATCCACAGAGCTATACTCGCCACGGCGAGCTAATGAGTATTAAAACGCAACTCTGATCCGCTCTCCTCATATCATCGTCGATGTACTTTCACCTGCAACAGAGCGGATTGACCACACAGAAAAGTTTTAAGCATATAAGAGCCTACCATCCGTGCAGGAATATGTACTCATCAATCAGAAGGTGCAGCAAGTCGAAGTCTATCGCCGCATTCATGGCTGGGTAGCACACACCTACGGACCAGGAGAAGGGATTGAGTTGATGAGCCTCAATCTTTCCATTTCATTGGATGAGTTATATAGCGCTGTGCTCTGATCAGAGCGCCCTTGTGGTCAACACAGGTGAAATATGCCACCCCTGCCACGCGCAGGGGTGGCATATTTCACCTGTGTTGACCACAAGGGGTTGCTGTGTTCGTTCTTACATATGACAGGCTCACCCGAAGAACTTCTCGACAGGAAGTTCAGCGATGCTCGGCACGATCTTCGATGTGAGGGTTGCTTGTCCGCTAAAGATGCCTAACGATGTTTGGCGAAGGTGACATATAGAGAACTCCATCTACAATTTCGTAGCGTTGCCCATCATCCGGTAAGGCAGCGTAATGATTGTAGGTCCAGTTTCCCTGTTTTGGCCCTATCACACGGTTGGCAGGTGTCACCACAGTCTGTCTCTCCATTGCAGTTGTCATGATAGGCCTCTTCCTTTGATTAGCGTCTTTCTACGTTGTTTGGATTATACCATAGTGCAGTCTCCTATGTCGAGAAACATAAAGCTTACCGCAAACTAGACTTGCCATTGTCTCCGCCTAATCGTGCGTTTGCTTGGACTCCTTTTCGTTTAACGGCAGCAATTTTGTCGTAGGCGCTCTGAACTGCAACGGAACTAGTCTCCTTGAGAATGGCTTGGAGACACCCCGCTCGGTATCAAGTAACCGAGCACGCAAGGTCACGAGACGATCAGTAAACTTCTCTCCCTCACGCTCTTCGTAAAGCTCTCCTCGCAGAACACGAGCAATATTTGAGGTATGAGCCAGCACAGTACTCATAGCATGTACCAAATCCTGATGGATAGCACTAGAGTTTGTGCTACTCGGAATGCCTGCCCGTAGCCGACGAATATGTCTCATATGCATCTCTTGCCTTATATGCTTAAATTCTTCTTTGTGAGCCAGTAAATCGCTGGCGAGCATTGGGTCCTGAGCCGCTAGCGCCGCCATAACCTGCTGAAGCGCTTCCGCGATCCGCTGGTGATAGCTAAGCAGATCCTGCCAACCTTCTTCAGAAAACAAGACCCGGTCGCGTGACTGACGGTGCGCCAAGCTCATAAACCGTCTATTAATTACATCTCCAATAGCTTCCAAGTCGCTAATGATATAGAGCAAGGCAATGTTCTGGCGTGATTGTCCCTCGCTCATCGTATCCTCATCCAATTGGGTGAGGTAGCCTTTAATAGCTGTATCCAGCTCATCCACTTGATCGTCCATAGCCTCAATGCGCTCCTGGACGGCAGTGGGTTGCTCTTTGAAGGCCTGAATGCCGAGCTCAAACATCTGGATCACGATATCGGCCATGTGCAACGCCTCACGGGCAGCCAACCCCTGGGCAATAGAAGGATCTGCTAGCGCGCGCGGATCAAGGACGCGCTGAGAAGATGCCAGTACCTCCTTTTGGCTCTGCTCTGCTGGCAGCAAGCGCTCCATCAGGTGAGCAAGGGGACCAGTAAACGGCATGAGGGGCACCGCTAGCGCTAGGTTAAAGAAGAGATGTGTCATGGCTATCAGCACCGCAGGATCAGGCCATAGCCGGGACAATAGAGCGGTCAGGGGTCCAATGAAGGGTATCAAGATAACAGCACCCAACACTTTTGTACCACTATGAATCAGCGCCAGGCGGCGTCCTGCCAGCATACCCTTATTGAGGGAGGAAAGGAGCGGCAGGATCGTGGTCCCGATATTCGCACCCAGCGTGAGTGAGAGAGCGGCAATCGGCGAAATTGCTCCATTAGCCGCCAGGGTGAGCACTAGTGCAATGGAGGCTGCGCTAGAGTTAAGTGCCATGGCCAGCGCAGCGCCAGTCAGGACTAGCACGATTGGAGCTTCCTCTAACGCTAGCAAGATTGCCTTTGTTACCGAGCTTGCGGCCAGTGGCTTGCCCGCGGCGTGTATAGCAGCCAGACCTAACACGATGAGACCAAAGGCGAAGAGTACACGACCAGTACGACGAAGAGCAGGACGGCGGTGGGTCAATAGAGCCACCACAAGCCCTAATGCAACCAGCTCAAACGCATAATCGGTGATGCGCAACGCCAGGAGTTGCACGACCAGTGTGGTACCTACGTTGGCCCCAAAGAGCATCATGATAGCAACGCTTAGAGGTATAAGATCTGCACTGACCAGTTCAATAAGCAGAGAAACCATCGCACTGGAACTCTGCAAGATCGCAGTGGCAACAATGCCAATGCCAAACACGGCAAGTGGGAACTTCGCAAGTCGTATCAGCGCCTGTTGCACACGCCAGCTCGCCACGCGCTGGACTGCATCTGAAACCAGCCGCACGCCATAAAGGAGCAGGAGCACTCCGGCCAAAAGCCCTACCAGTACACCAGTGGGGGAAGTGGTGTTAAATGACATGATAATACCCCTTTTATCTCTTTCTTCATATCCTGTTCAAACACTATCGTGTTTTCTACTTTAAATTCCTCTCTTGTGCCTTTCCTTGTATTGAAATATGCCCCAGGGATAGGTTTACAAGATGACAAGGCTCATTGATGGAACAAGTAAACCAACTATCTTGCAATGAAAAAGGTTTTAAAGTATATTTTATACTAAACAAAATAAAATGTACAATACTCACCTTTGTTTTTGCTATGTCCGTTCCGAGCAAAATGGGGCAGTGAGTTT
>Ga0066654_10000364_pt1 | contig 11657 bp, 9 predicted proteins | sample GraSoiAngelo_103_FD_66715 | JGI IMG/M metagenome (GOLD analysis project Ga0066654, IMG submission 66715) | Grasslands soil microbial communities from the Angelo Coastal Reserve, California, USA - 14_0903_05_20cm | ecosystem: Environmental > Terrestrial > Soil > Grasslands | place: USA... | reverse complement strand
TAATGCATATTTTGTGTTACTGGATGATACTGAACGGTAAGTTTATGCCCAGCGAGTAGGGTTTAGACCAGAAATTGTGAGAAAACTGTCGGTTCCATCGTCTTAAGAATGTATGGGTTAAAATATCCATCAAATAAGATATAAAGGTGAACGTATGGATATGCATGATCAGACCCCTGCGGAGCAAAGGTCTCCATCTCTGGCTAAGATCGGGCGTCGTCTTAAGCAGATAGAGCGCCGTCCGCTGATATGGGGCGTTATTGGCTCTGTCTTGGGTATGGTGCTTGGTTGTGTTGGCCTCTTCCTGGTTAGCTCTCTATTTATGGGCGATAAGGGGCTTGTTCAGGTTCCTGCTTCTAATGGCAATGATGCAATTATTGTACAGATAAGCGCTCCCTATCTTGCACAGATGGTGCAGAAAAGTATACAGGCCGGTGGCATACCCGGTGATATCAAAAATGTACAAGTCTCTTTTAACCGTAATAGTCAGATGACGGTTGCTGGCGATAATAAGGTGAACATACTAGGTTTTGACGTTACTAAGCATTTTACAGTATTACTGCAACCATTTGTGCAAGATTGCCAGGTTCGTGTACGAGTATTACATGCTGATCTGGATGGTATTCCCACTACTGCTTTAGTGAGTCTGTTAGAGGGACAGATAGATCAGCAGTTACAAGCTATGATGTCCACTATGCCTAAAGGGTTTACGTACTGCGCATCAAACGTCCATGCGGAGCGTCAGAGGTTGGTGATTATTTACTCTGCAACACCGACATAGCGAAAACAGCAAGTAATAAATTGTATGCACAAAGTACGAGACATATATGATACAATGAGAAAATATCGTGAGGAGCTTTTTTGTATTGGGGCCTTTAGAGCATGACTGAGACTGAGAATATTCTCTCTCCCTTTAATTTGACTGAGCGTTTGCAGATTTTTAGCTATCTTGTCTCTTCTAATCGGGTACGGTGGTATCGTGTGATTATGCGCGTCTTTTTGCAACGACACCGCGAGCTATACCGTTACCAACTTACAGCACAAGAGGTACGAGATGCGGTACGTGATAGCTTCGATCCTGAATATACGCTCGAACAATGCCAGAACGATCTTGCCGCTCTGAAGGAGTGGGGCAATATCATTACGTTTTACGATGCAAGCCGCGCAACCTCGATCGCTAGTTTTCTCTCGCCAGCTCTACTCTATCAAGCGACGCCTGCTGCTATCGCTGTTGAGACCTTTCTGGATGAGCAAATGCGTGCCAGTGCTAATAGTGGTGCTCTACGCCAGGGTGATTTGCCCCGTCTGTGGGAGTCTTTGCAACAGCTGAATGAGGCATTACTCATACCAGTTCATGCGATGACGGCTACGCGCGCCCGCGCTATCGCTGAGGAATGGCAACGGGCCTTTGAAATCTGGAATACGATGGCGCGAGAAGCTGCGCAATACCTCGCCAATATGATCAATGCAGCACAGCAATCACGTCCAGACTTAGAGGCATTCCAGTTCTACAAAGCGGCGGTTGTGGCCTATGTCCATGGCTTTGCGCAATCACTGACGCAGTATAGTCCTCGCATTCGTGGACAATTTGCTGAGTGGGCCAAAACTGGCAGACGGGAACGCTTGATTGAGATTGTGGCACGCCACCTCGATCCGCCCTCACCAACGCTAGAGAGCCGCCCCTCGGCAGAAGAACTGCTCCAAGATGCCCGCAACCAGGCCGATGCACTGGAAAACTGGTTCGCCGAGGGCAAGAACGCCGATTCATTCCGACGCAATGCACTTGCCGAAGTGGATAAGGTGGTACGGCGTGCCTCTATCCTGGCGTCTACCGCACGTCCCAGTGCGAACTACGCTGCTCAGCTTCATACGTTGGCACAGCAACTTTTAGCTGCCAGAGATGGCGAAACGGCGCAGCAACTTTTCTCAGTCGCTTTTGCTAATATCTTGCCTATCCATATGCCTGAAAGCTTGGCTGGTACTGCTAGCGCCGTTCAGGAAACCCATCAAACGAGCGTATGGGAGATGCCTCCGGCGATCAAGCTGCGCTTGCGACCGGTCAATCGTTCATCGCGTGGGAATCTGCCATTAGAAGATCCAATTATCGATAATCGCACTATTTTGCGTGAGCTGGTGGCACAGCATGAGCAGAAAGTCAGAGAGCAACGCGCACGTTTTGCACGCCTCTTTGCAAGTAATGTGCTCGATATTGGCACTATCGAATATATCACGCCAGCAGATCGCAGTGCACTGCTAGAGGTTATCGATGCCTGTCTTGGTCAAAGCCAGCATCAATATCATGCCCCCGATGGCTCGGTGATTGTCCTGCACAATCCTGACGAAGCAGCATTCACCGTCCTTGATGCCGACGATGGGGTGCTGTTGTTGCCGCGCTATCGTATGGAGCGCTATGAGGTAACAGAAGATGGTTTCAATCCCTCATTTTCAATCCCTAACGAGAGAAAGGACATTGGCTCCCGCTACCTCCCTAAAGGGGAAGTATACACACCAAATCCTCATGAGTCAAGTGGAAATGCACCAGTGTCCACCAGTGGAGGATAGCGTCAATGCCACCCAGAACATTATTGCGCCGCCAATCTCCGACGGCAGACCTGATCAAGGCGCACATTACATTGATGGAAAAAGAGATCATTATCTCTTCACAAGCTGATCTGTTTCGCTTGGTAGAGCATCACTATCGCCGCTTACAATCCTGGCACGATCAGCATACGGGCTGGCGTATTCAGCGTAGCAGTGGTGTGATCCGTCTCATTCGACATCTTAGCGCGACCACTCCCGGCTATCAGTACGAGCGGTTGAGAGAACCACGCGATTTTGCCTGTCTGGTCTGGACGCTCTGGTATGCGGAAAACCGTCAGCTTAGTGGCCGTGGGAACGATCAGCAATTCCTGCTCTCGCAGCTGGCAGAGCAAATTCAAGAGCAATCAACGCTGCAAGAGCAAGAAGCAGGCTTTGATTTTCGTCGTCCAGCTGATCGCTACAGTATCCAGCGTGCACTGCAATACCTGGAAGACCTGGGAGGCTTGCAGTTGGTCGAGGGTCAAACGCGTGAATGGGTGGAGCAGACCCCCGATGCTGATGTTCTGTATGAATTTACCGATATTGCCCGTTCACTGGTCGTGGCACTGAAGCCGCAGGTAGTCGCATCTCTGGCCGAGCGTCTCGCCGCTGGTGGCGCAACGCTACAACCAACCAGATTACCAGAGGCATCCAGTACACCGGCTTTGTTACGCGTCTGGCGTGCCTTACTGCTCGGTCCGGCCCTGTTTCGTTTCGACGACCCGGCAGCATTTGATGAGCTACTCACACATGCCGATAGTGTCGCCAACGAACTGTTAGAAACGTTCGGCTGGCTCCTCGATATCCACCGCGACTACGCCTGTGTTGTGCGAGCCAGCGGCATGTCGATGGGACCCGTAGCCACTTTAACGCCCTACGGCACCAATGATCAGATTGCGATGTTGCTGTGCGTGGCCATGCGTGAGCAAGTTACGTCTGGTGCATGGCCTAAGCCAGATGCCTACGGATGCTTGCACGTTACGACGGAAGATATGAGTGATCTGCTGTATACAGTACGCGAGCGTTACGGAGAGCACTGGGGTAATGAAGCGCGTAAAAAGAGCGCACAGAGTTTGCTTAACGATGTCTATCGCAAGATGCGCCAGATCGGTATTCTGCGTGGTCCAGACGAGATTGGCAATGTGCTCATTCTGCCCACGGCGGCGCGCTATTCTGCTACCTATGAGCAGGAGAGCGAGGAGACGACGCCGCGTAGCCGCAGCAAGGAGAGCCAGGGAACGAAGACTCGTAGCCGTGGCAAGACAACAGCCAAGCAGATAACTCTAGCAGAGGCTGTAGCAGCAATACATTCTACTAAGGATAGCAAGAATTTGTAATGGAGAAGAATTACAAAGTTTATGCAAAAGACATTTGATGATTTCGTAGCCGAAGCGAGGGCTACAAACGGATCAAGCGAAGATCGCCTCATACACCAAGTCGCCTCATTTGTTGACCTACTACAAGGCCAGCCGGGCGGTCCACAGGGATACCGCTTGCGCCGTATTCTGCTAACCAATTTCTGGCTCTATGGACAGCAAGAATTTGAGGTCCCGCATGGTCGCCTCTTTCTCGCTGGCGAGAACGCTAGTGGCAAATCGACCGTTCTGACCGCCGCATTGCCGCTTGGGCTGGATGGCGACCTACGGCCTAATCGCCTGGATACATTCGGTGGACGTGAGCGCCACATCGAATATTACGTGCTTGGTGGTACAGAGTCGGCGACCCCTTATCAGCATGAGCGGCGTACTGCATATATCGCGCTGGAGTTCGAGTGGTGCGATCCCGATCACCCACCCATTGCGGAAGAAATACGCCAACGCTGGGAGAACGGCGACCGCGAAAGTACGCGCTTTCTTACTATTGGTCTGAGTCTTGCAGGCAATGCCAACGTGACCGACCGTATCCGGCCCCTACGCTTCCTGATTACTGATGGCTCGCGCCTGGGCTACGATCTTGATACGCTCTATGAAACCGGTACGCGGCATGAGAAGCGTGCCTATGATCATTCGCGCTTCAAACAAGTGTTAGAGGGTCATGGTATCATCTGCGATTCACAGGCTGACTATGAGCGTCAAGTCTCTCGCTACCTCTTCGGTTTCAGCGATGTCAAGGATTTTGAGAAGTTAATCAATCTCCTGCTGGTACTGCGCCGTCCCAACCTGAGTACCGAACTCAGTTTCTCACGCGTGCATGACTATCTAAAGATGTCCTTACGTAAGATTTCGGGCGAGACGACCTCGCGCGTCATTGGCACGATCGAACGTATCGATGCTATCCAGAGTGAGATCGAGCGTATTCAGGAAGCCTACGATGCAACCGATCGTGTCCATCGTGCACGGCAAACGCTGGCCGTTGCCCATGCTCAGCTGGCAAGTTGCGAGTTTGCGCTTGCACAACTGGCCGAGGATGCTATCCAGAACCGTGTGGCGAGGTGGCGCAGAGAGCTGGACAAAGCCATCAACGAGCGCAACCAGTCCGAGCAGCGCATACAGGACTTACAGACCGAACAATACCACTTGACAGGCCAGATCAAAGCGCTAGAAGCCAGCGAGGGCTTACATGTTGCAACACAGCTAAGCGCAGCTCGTGAGCGCCAGCAACAGACGGCGGCTCAGTTGCGTCTGCAAGAACAGAACTTGGAGGCCACACGCCACATCATCGCAGAGAACACGACCAATCTAGAACGATACTATGCACGCTTTGCACGCATCAAAACCGAGAGCGTGTCTCATTTGCATGAGCTACAAAGTATCGCCAGTGAGGAAGTGTTCTGGGATGCCGCCGCCATACAGCTGGAGCAAGCACAACAACAGATAGCCACTGTGACGCCTGATATGCTTGCAGCACCTGAAATACCAGCGGCGGTGACAATGCTCTCTGGAGAACAGATTGACGAGCGTATGACGTGGTTACGTCACCTAGAGGCATTGCATCAGCAGCGCGAGAAAGTAGAAGCACAGGTTCAGTTCGCACGTGGGCAGGAAACGACACGCTTTCAGGAATTGGATGAGGCACGCCGCCATTTCCAGACCGTCTATGATCGTGGATACGAACTACAACAAGGGCTTGACACAGCATTGGAGCCGTTCCTGGCCGAGCACGAGAACTCCTCACACTTCGATGACAAGGTCAATCTCATACAGGATGAAGTTGACGAGTCACAGAGCCGTCAACTCGTAGAACATTTCGCCGCCCTCATCAAAGGCTATCGCCAGACGATCAGCTCACTGGAAACCGAGCTGAGCCAAGCTGCCGAGCAAGCGCGGGGAAAACTTGGTGAGTTGCAGCGGCTCATGGGCGGCAAGCTGCGCGAAATTGCCGAGGTCAAAGCCCTCTATGAGCAGAAGTTACACGAACCGGAGTATACGCCACCTCGTTCAGCTCGCCGTATGCAAGCACGCGCAACATTACTTGAGCATGGCATTGCCGCACAACCGCTTTACGCCCTGCTGGATTTTGTGCCAGACCTCCCAGCAGAAGAGGCTGGTCGTATCGAATTTATGTTAGAGGATGCTGGTCTGCTCGATGCACTGGTCGTTGCTCCCGATCAGGTCTCCGCTGCCGATGCCCTACTTACCGCAGCTGGCCTGGGTGATTGCCGCCTGGATAGCGCTGCCATCGGCAAACTTGCTCATCAACAGCATGTGGGGCGCGCAGTCTTGCGTTTCGATAGCGCTCAGGATGGCCAATGGGCGGTGATTACCACAGAACTGCTTCCTGTAATTGGCAGGTATGCTGAGGAGAACGGGAATGTGGGCGGCTATAGTATGCACAAGGAGGGCACCTGGACACATGGCGTGCTCACTGGACGTACTGGAACTGGCCAAGCATATTGTATTGGCAAAGCGACCCGTTTGAGCGTCAGGCAACGCGAACTCGCCGTACTGGATCAGCAACGGGCACGCCTTGATGCAGAGCTGAAGGACTTCACTGATTGTTTCGCTGATTATGAGCAGCAGTTGCGTCAGTTTCAAGAGAAGCAAGCGCAGCTACGCAATATACTAAGCGATAGTGGCATAGAGAATCTCTATGCAGAACTCGTGCAGACGCATAGTGTAGTAGAGAAAACCAGAGGTAAATATCAGAAAGCCCGTCAGCAGACACAGGAAGCTCGCCAGCAGTATAATGTACTACTAGCTAGTCTAGAGCGTGAAAGCCGAGGCATAGTTCAGCTAGCTGAAGACGCGCGCCGTGTACAAACAGCGCTCATCGGGATGCTCAAACTGAAAAACGAAGCGCGAGCGTTGCGCACTCAGCTCGCCAGTCTGCTCCATAGCTGGGAAGAGTATCAGAAAGCGCGTACAGCTTTGGAGAGGGCAAAAGCAAATGAGATCAACGTTGCCAACCTGTACGAGCATATACGTTCGCAGGCTGTGCAGACACAGGCTGAGGTGGAAGAATTGCAGCACGTGGCCGCTTCATCTAATATTGAAGAGATAAGCCAACGCCTACAGACCTTGCGTGAGTACAACGAGGCTCTCTTTGCCGATCTGGATGTAGCCAAAAGCGCTTTTGCACGTGCTGATGAACGTGTACAGAATGTAGAGAATAATCTGGCGGAGGCCAGAGCCGCTCTCCAGCTCGCGCAAGCGGAGCGTGAAGATAGACAGACGCGTTTCGCGCAACTGTTGGCAGCGTATCCTGTGGAAGATCTGATAGCTGCACTACAGTTGGTGAGCGAGGGCAAAGCTATGGGCGGTGCTCGCCAGTTGCTCGGTGACGAATTACGCGAGAATGAGCTACTGGCGCGCAAAGAACGTCTGGAGGGTGAATACCGCGAGACCTATAATGCTCTCGTGCGCACATTTACTCACGAGCAACCAATCCTGCTAGAATATGGGCCAGACCTGAATGATCAGGGACACGTTGTTTTCCTCAACGAAAACAGAAGTATTCCACTAGAACTGTTAGACATTCTGGGCAATCGCATCGAAATGCAGAAAGCGCTACTGGATGCAGAAGAGCGTCAACTGTTCGAGAATTTCCTCTTGCAGGAGATTGCCGAGGCGATCCGTATGCATATTCTAGAAGCCGAAGAATGGGTACAGCACATCAACGGCGTCCTGAGCAATCTGCCCATGATCGGCGAACATTATTCGCTACAATGGAAGCCACCCGCTGAGTACGACATGGCCAAACTGGGTAGCCATCTAGCTCAGCATTACCATTTGTTACGCAAGCCTGCTCAAATGCTGACGGGTGAAGAGACAGAGGCACTAATGGGCGCATTCCGACGCGAGATCGACTCTGTACGCTTGCGTCAGCAAGAAAATCCTGAGACCAACTTTATGGAGGCGCTCGCACAGATCTTTGACTACCGTGAATGGTTCCACTTCGATGTTTGGGTGACATCCGTTGGTGGTCAGCGCCAGCGTCTGACCGATCGCATAGCTGGCACGCGCAGTGGTGCCGAACAACTGTTTGCGCTCTACGTCCCGCTCTTTGCCGCGCTGGGTGCACTCTATCGTAGCGCGGCACCCGGTGCACCTCGTCTACTAGCCCTGGACGAAGCCTTTGACAAAGTAAGTGCCGCTAACACACAGCGCATCATAGAATTCCTGGTCTCGCAAGATTTCCAGTGGATCATGACGGGTCCCCAGGTCAGTGGAGCTGGCTCAAAGATTCCAGCCTGTGCTCGTTACTTGATGATCCACGACAAGGGTTCATCGGTAGCAACGGCATCGGCATCATTCTGGAGCGAAAGTCGCAGTCGATAATGCAGCACAATGGAGCAGCAGGAGCACAGAGAGCGCTCATTTTCTTCGCACGGGCTGGCTTGACACGCTTGTTGGAGAAATTGCGCGCGAAATACATTGCCGAAGGGCAGATACGGGGTCAGGTTATATTGACCGATGCCTCGTTGGAAGAGCGGCGTGAACTTGCCAGCTTTCAGGGGAAGCCTCTCTACCGGGACTCAACCGTTAAGGTAAAACTTGCCGAGATGGATCAGGCTTTGCGCAATAGCGGCTTTGCTTGCTCACTACTCGACGTGATCACCGCACTGCGTCCCAACGAGCCGCTAGAGACCAGCCCTGAACGCCGTGCCGCTCGCGCTCTCTATCAGGCTGATTTTCATCAGGCCCTGCTCTCCATCGCTTCAGCACTCCCTGAGCATGGGCATGGTCACACCTGGCTCCTGCACGGAGTACATGGGCTAGCATGGCTCTTCTCTCGTTACAAAAACGCAACGGCGGCTGAGCAAAAGCGTCAACTTGCTATCGTCCGCTACGTTGCTGGCCTGCTCGATCAATTACCTGATCCTGCCAATCCTGATCGCTTGGCACTCTTTGCACAAAGGACGAGCGGTGATCCTCATACCCTTGACCCCGATCAGCCGGAAGGTCGTCTCTTCCTGCTCGCACTGAGCGATCTTTTTGCCGATGCAGCACCTGTGCAGGATCGTGCCCATGCGTTGCGCCTATACAGTCAAGCGGGGCTGCTGGTTGATACAGTCTCGTCCAGCGTTGCCGTCTTTCACCTGGCCGGAGCTACTCTGCCTGTGGGTGATGCTGATCCACTGTTACAAGCGGCAGGTGCACGCGTGCTACTCCTCCCACAGCGTCAGTTGCTTGAGTGGAGCCAGATTCAGCCAGCGCGAACCCATATCTACGGCATTGAGAATCCACAGGTGTTTGAAGAGGTGGTAGATGACCTCTTGCGTCATGATAGGCACGCAAACTGGCCTACGCTGATCTGTACGGCAGGTTGGCCCAGTGTGGCAGTGCATATTCTGCTTGATCAAGTCCTTGCCGCATCGCCTGAGAATAGACTTTACTATAGTGGCGACTTCGATCTCAGGGGTCTGCAAATTGCGGCGCATCTACTTGCACGTTATCCTGAACGGTGTGTGCTCTGGCGCTTTGATGCACAGTCCTATACTCACGCATTGCAATCTGAAGGGGTGCCTGCGCCTGCTAGTGAACTTGACCAGCTTAATGCGTTGCCTGCGGTTTTTGCGCCGTTGGTGGCTGTGATGCGGGAGGAGTAGCGGTGGGGTTATCAGGAGGGGATTGTGCGTGTGTTGGTGAGAGATGTGTTGATGGATGTTACGTAGATGATAAAAAGCATAAAAGGTCCTTCAAAGCCGAGGCGTCTTAAATAGTAAATCAAATCCTTGCGTTTGATTGGTCCAATTGACGGCATCAAGCTACTTCCTTAATCTTGAGTTCAATTCCATCAACAACCGGTAATGGCAGATGTAGTGCAACGCGTAAGAGAAGCCATTCCTCTAAAACTTCTTCTAACTCATCGCGACATGCTTCAAGCGTATCAGCATTAGCATAGACTCCATTGAAACCAACAACTTCGCCATAGAAAGTCCCATCATCTGGTAGAATTTCATACTTTGCTTTACCCATAGCGGCTCGTATGTATTTTGTTAGCATTGGATGCGTCTGCTCTTTCTTTTTACAGTAATTATACTGCCTACATAGCAACTAATACCTAACCTCACCTTGCCTGCCAGACATGTACCTCAAGCTTGCCCATATCAACAAAGCTATACTGTAGCAAAGATCTGTTCAAGGGAGACTGTTCAACCAAGCAAAGCTAGTGACAAATAACCATACTTTACGCGTCATGTCAACCCTGCTGAAATGACAAAGAGTGATCTTCCCCCACCATTCCTCCGTATCCCCTAACAGACCAACCCAACAAAGCGCCACCAAGCACCCTTACCAATACTCCAAAGTGTCATTCAGAGAAATACCCCTTCAGGAGGGTCCTATGAAACGGCTACACATACTTTTCAGCCTCAGTTCACTGGCAGTCATCCTTGTTAGCATCGAACGCTTTTCCATCACCACGCGTATTCTTTTACAACCATATGACTTTCTGCGATTACATGAAGCCATACAAATGACTGCCCTTATCCTAGCAACAGTAATTATCCCTTTTTTCGTTTTTAAAGAGGTTACGCACGACTTTTCGCTTCTGACACAGGGATCGAAGAAAAACTTGCTCATGGCCGCCTTGTTTGTCACCGGCATATACTTCTATGCCAGTGGTAACGCATACCACGAACTTGCCAGCTTCCTCCTCAATCAGTATTGCGATATCAAAAATGTGACAGGGTCATTATGTAAAGGTATGTTCTTCAACGATTACTATGTGGGAAACGGGCTGTACTTTGTGGGAGCCTTCCTCATGACCATCATCCCAATCCTCTTTGAGGTTGCTCATCCTCGTTTTCTGATGAAGAGGAGCGATTTCTTTCTGCTCATACCAAATGTGCTCTTCTATGCACTGGCAATTATAGCCTATGCAGGTTTTGATCGTGTACTCGTTGGATTGGTCTATTCGCTATTCACTATGCTCTTTGTCCTTGTTATCATTCTTATCCACAGGAAAGAGGCAAAACGTCTTCCTGTGACCAATTATACAGCGCTCATTTATGTGATAGGAACAGCAGTTGCATGTATTGTGCGCTTTCTCCACTAACTAGTGGACAAGCATTCGGTGTACCCACAAGATCAGTTTCGCCCGTGTGCCATGGCCCGTTTTTTGCCTCATCGTCGAGTAATACAGTGAGAGAGCGCGGTCAGGAAAACGTGACTCCCATGCAATTTTCTGGATGCCCATCTATTTACGAAGAAAGACGCTCAAAAGACACTAACAAAGATGCTCCAAAAGACACCGAGAGGTTAAAATAATTTCAAGAAAAGGGTAATCTGCCAAGTGACCCTGTTTTGTAATGCTTTTTCTTTTTGAAAGGAGAAAAAGAGAATGTCACAGTTTCCAAGTGGTTTCGATCAACAGGCACTGGAAAAGCTCCAGCAATCAGGTGTAGCAGAGCGGGATCGCCGCTTCCGCGCAGCTCATCAGGATTTTCTCGAAAAAGCTAAGAGGGAGGAGCAGGGGCTATCTCTCATAACTGGTAGTCTAGGTATGAAGAGCCAAAATGTAGAGCACGCGATGGCTGCAAAGCGTAAAGAGACGCAAGCACTTGTACGCCAGGCCCAGCCAACTCCTTTTAAGCCTCCCAAGGGGCACAACCCGGTACGCTATGCTCCTTTTGACTCTCCTTATAGTGCTATCGACTGTGGAGGAATTACGGAATGCACTCTTCGTGGGCCTAA
>Ga0066654_10000358_pt1 | contig 11728 bp, 10 predicted proteins | sample GraSoiAngelo_103_FD_66715 | JGI IMG/M metagenome (GOLD analysis project Ga0066654, IMG submission 66715) | Grasslands soil microbial communities from the Angelo Coastal Reserve, California, USA - 14_0903_05_20cm | ecosystem: Environmental > Terrestrial > Soil > Grasslands | place: USA... | reverse complement strand
GCGCTGGACGTCGGCGACGTAGGAACGCAGCGAGAGAGCCGGCTCGAGCCCGCGCTCGGCCGGGTCACCCTGAAAGGGGTCGAGCCCGTAGACGGCGACGCCGCAACGGGCCATGTCGAAGTGGGCGCGGCTATCGCGAAACACCGCGGCGCTATTGGCGGCGTGCGCGGTGACCTCCGGGAACTCAGCCTTGACCGCCTCTACAACCGCAGCGAAGCGCTCGATCTGCTGATCGAAGAATCCAGAGTCCGGTTCGTCGGCGGTGGCGAAGTGGGTCCAGATCCCCGCCAGGTCGAGGTGCGGGTCCTCGGCGCAGGCGAGCGCGATTGCCAGCACCTCCGCCTCGTCGGGGTTGCCGAGCCGGCCCATGCCGCTGTCGTACTTGACGTGCACCCGCACCCGCCGGCCCTGCGCTCGGCCGCGAGCGCTGGCGAAGGCGCGGAAGCCCTCGCGCCAGACCGATATTTCGGCCCCGGCGGCAAGCGCGTCCTCAAGATCGCCGGGGGTGAGCGCGCCCATCGCCAGCAACGGCACCTGGGGAAAGCGACGGCCGATCAGCGCCGCCTCAGACCCGGTGGCGACGGCAAGGCGAGTCGCGCCGCCAGCAAGCGCAGCCGTTGCACAGGCGTCGGCGCCGTGGCCGTAGCCATCGGCCTTGATCACCGCGCAGAGCTCGCTGTGGGTGCCCAGCTCGGCCTTCAACCGCGCGCAGTTACGCGCGACAGCGCCAAGATCGATCCGGGCGTGTGCCCGCTCCATCGGGCTAATCGCTGGCGACGAGCGCGGCCAGCGCGTCGGCGCGGGTGACGAGCCCGGCGAGGCGGCCCTCGCCGTCGACAACCGGCAGGTGGTTGTGGTGCTTCTCGGCGATCGTGCGGGCAACGGTCTCGGCGTCGTCCTCGATCCGAGCGACGATCGGGTCGGCGGTCATCAGCTCGGACACTTTGGTCGCGAAGGCCTTGTCGAGGCGCTTCTCAAAACCCTTCATTGAGCCGACGAAGACGATCCCGCCCATGATGTTGAGGTAGTGGGGCAAGTGCAGGTCGGCTTCCTCATCGCTGAGAATCAGGTCCGACTCGCTGACGATGCCAACCACTTTGCGGTCCCTGTCGATCACCGGCAGGGCACTGATCTCGGTCTTTGCCAGCAGCTCAATCGCCGCCCGGGCGTCGGCCTCGGGAGAGACGGTGGGCACGTCGGCGTCCATGATCTGGGCGGCTGTCTTCATAGGCAAGTGTCGGCGTAGGGAACGTGCATATCTGATTCTTCGTGACCGGAGCCGACGCGCAGCCCCCTGGTCCGTACGAGGTTATTCGACCGGCGCGCTGGCACGCATTCCCGCCGCGATCGAGTCGATCACGTCGGTGGCGATTACTGACTCGGCCAGGCCGATCCTGCGAGCGGCGTCGCGGCCGGCGCGGGCGTGGGTGAAAACAGCCGCGCAGGCGGCCGCGAACGGCTCGAGCCCGCGGGCGAGCATCGCCGCGATGACGCCGGAGAGGACGTCACCGGTGCCGGCGGTCGCCAGAGCCGGGGCAGCGAGGGCGTTGACCGCGACCCGCTCGCCGTCGGTGATGATCGTGTCGTCGCCCTTGAGCACCACGATCGCCCCGGCCACTGTGGCAGCTTCACGGGCGGCAGAGAGGCGTTTGGCGGCGATCTCCTCGGAGGAGCGGTCGAGCAGCCTTCCCAGCTCGCCGGCGTGAGGAGTGAGGATGGTCGGTGCTCGGCGCTCGGCGAGCAGGGCAACCTCGCTAGCGAAGGCGTTGAGCCCATCGGCGTCGATCACGAGCGGCGCCTCGATCGCGGCGACCGCTTCGCGTGCCAGCTCGACGCTGCCGGGGTCACGGCCCATGCCGGGCCCAAAAACCCCCGCCGCGGCGCGCTCGAAGGCCTTGCGGATCGTTTTCAAGCCGGCCGGCGCCAGGCAGCCGTCGCCGCCCGGACAGCCGACCGACATCACCTCGGGCTGCGAGCTCTCGAAGATCGCCTCGAGGTCAGCCGGGACCGCGACCGTCGCGTAGCCGGCGCCGGCCCTGATCGCTGCCAGCGAGGACATCCGCACCGCTCCCGTCAATCCTCGCGACCCGCCCGCGATCACCACCTGGCCGGAGCTGAACTTGGTTGAACGCGATCCCCGCGCCGGAAGCAGGTCGAGGACGCCGGGCCCGATCGTCCCCCCCGCTGGCGCGCTCGGCGCACCATTTGGGATGCCGATCGGCTCAACTCGCAGCTCTCCGGTGTGCCACTTGCCCGGAGCGATGCGGTGGCCAAGCTTGGCGGCATGGAAGCTGATCGTCAGGTCCGCCTCGACCGCGACCCCCTCGACTTCGCCGCTCGAGGCATCGACGCCAGAGGCGATGTCACAGGCGACCACGGGAGCGCCGCAGCGGTTGATCGCCTCGATCGCCGCCGCGGCCGGCTTTCGCGGCGCGCCTTTGAAGCCAGTGCCGAAGATCGCGTCGACGATCCCGCCCGACCCCTCCAGCCACGCGTCGAGGTCGCCCGGCTCGGAGCGCTCCAGCTCGAGCGTCCCGACCTCAAACCCGAGCCCGCGCAGGTGCCGCGCTGCGACCAAGCCGTCGCCCCCGTTGTTGCCTTTTCCGCAGACGATCCGTACCGGTCCCTGCGGAGCCAGCCCGGCGACGGCTTCGGCAAGCGCGGCGCCGGCTGCCTCCATCAGCTCAGGCCCGGGAATGCCCTGCTCCTCGATCGCCCAGCGATCGACCGCACGGATCCCATCAGCGTCGAAGAGGGGGCTGAGCCAGGACTCCATCTCAGGCAGTGTCGATGATCGCCACCGCCGCCGCAAAGTCGCGCGAGTGCGTCAGCGAGAGATCAATCCGCCGGCCGGCCGCGGTATCCGCCACTCGGCCAGAGAGCCTGACGACGGGAGGCTCTCCGGCGACCACCTCGATCTGGCCCAGACCGAAGCCGCCGCCGAGGCCAAGCGCCTTGACCACTGCCTCCTTGGCGGCGAAGCGCGCCGCCAGGTGCCGCCCGGGCCGGGCCCGAGCTTCGGCGTAGTCGCGCTCCGCGCGAGTGAAGACGCGCTCGGCGAGACGCGGATACCGTTCCAGCGCTCGCTCCAGGCGGTCGATCTCGAGCAGGTCGATCCCGACGCCCGAGCCCATCCCTCGGCCTATTTACCGATGCCCGCGATCAGCTTCGCGGTCGCGACTTCGTCGCTCGAGCCGCGGCCGATGCCAATGTAGGTGATCTTCTTCAGGTAGGGGACGGCCTTCCAGAAGTCGGTCTTCGAGCGGGGCACGATGGCTTCAGCGAGCTGCAGCGCCGCCGGGCCGTCGACGTAGGCGCTGATCGGGGTCTTGCCGAGCGCCGAGACCGCCGCCTTGTAACCGGAGGTGCTCGAAAGGGTTGCTCCCGAGCCTGAATTGAGAACGGCCAGGGCCGGCGCCAGGCTGTAGCCGATCGCGATCCGGTCGTCTTTGGCGACGACGACGATCGGCTTGCCGCCGAGTTTGCTGCTGCTGATCGAGAAACCACTCGCCTTGCCGCTAACCGCGGTGATGCCCGGGACTCGGGCGGCCCTCAGCAGCGTGCCGAGGCTGGTGATCGCGTCGGCGGCTTCGCTCGACTTGCTGGTTACGACCATCGCACCGTCAAGGCTGTTGCGGCTGTTGCCTTCGGCGAAGATGGCGGCTTCGTCGAGCGAATCGACGATTTTGTCGAGGTTGATCCCCGCCTGTTCCAGCGAGCTCTTCAGTTCGCCGGGTTCGAGATTGGGCGGAATGCCTTCTTCGTCAAGACTGTCGATCGCTTCTTTGAGCTGCTTGCTGAATTCAGAGGTGGCGAGAGCGGCGAAGGAGCCGGCCGGCAGCGAGCCGAGCAGCTTCGAGGCGTCGCCCGCGGGAGCTTCCTGACCGTTCAGTTCGCTGCTCAGGTCGACCACGACCTGGTTCGCTTGGGGGATCACGCTAGCCACCGCGGTCGCTTCTTCCGAATCGATCCCGGCCGCCCGCAGGGCTCCCTTTGCTTGTTCAGTCGATTCCCCGTTTTCGGACTGCTTGATGATCCCGCCGACGTCGACGTAGATGTCGGCGAGGCTGCCGTTCGAGGCGTTGGCGATCGCGTTCTGGAAGCGGTCTTCGTCACCAAGCGATTCGCCCTTCGAGGCGTCGACCGCCGCTTTGAATTCCTTTTCGCTCTGGGCCAACACGACGGCTTCACCGATCAAGCCGACCGCGTTGTCTTCGGGGCCGCCGACCTCGAATTCGATCCCTTCGTAGGAGACGTTCTTCGATCGGCCCTTGCCCTGCTTGGCACGCTTGTCGATGAAGGCCTGGGCGGAGCTGGCGTTGGTGGTCTGGATTGCTATCAGCGGTTCGGAGAGTTCGCCGGCCTCGAGGCGTTCGAAAGCGACGCCGCCCCGTTCGCCCAGCCACGGTTCGACTTCCTTGGCGAAATCGAGGGATTCGCCTTCACTGCGGGCCGAGCTTTCCAGTTCGGAAACGATGAACTGGCCCAGTCCTTCACCGCCGGTGAAGGCCTTCGCAACCGAGTCGGTGTTCTGTTGCAGTTCGCCCTTCGGCTGCAGCTGACCTTCGACGAAGACGAGCGAACCGGGCGAGGCAAGATTGGCCAGTTCCGAGCTGCCGGGTGAGCTGTCGCTACTACTGCTGCCGCCGCCGCAACCGGCGACGAGGAGGGCGGTGATCGCGACGAGAACTGCAATGGCGTAACGGAATTTGACCATGTTGGCGAGAAAGAGTAGCGGGGCGGGACCTACTCGACAGTCACGGTCTTCGCCAGGTTGCGCGGCTGGTCGACGTTGAGACCGCGCGCGCGGGCGATTTCGTAGGCGATCAGCTGCAGCGGCAGGATCGCGAGTATCGGCTGCAGGATCCAGTCGGTACGCGCTACCTCGACCGTCTGATCGGCCACCGCCCCGGCCTGCTCGTCGCCTGTGGTGACGATCGCAATGGTCTGCGCGCCCCGGGCACGCACCTCTTCGACATTGGAGAGGACCTTGTCGAGCACCGGGCTGTCGGTGGCGACGCAGATCACCGGCGTCGACTCGTCGAGCAGGGCGATCGGCCCGTGCTTCATCTCCCCCGCCGCGTAGGCGTCGGTCGGGATGTAGGAGATCTCCTTCAGCTTCAGCGCCCCCTCGAGGCAGACCGGCAGGCCGATGTGACGACCGAGGTAGAGAAAGAACTCATGCTCAGCTTGAGCAGCGGCGATCTCGCGGGCGGGGCCTTCGCTGGCGGCGATCGTGGCGTCGATCTTGGAGGGGATCGACTTCAGCTCGGCGACCAGCTCGGCAATTCGCGGCATCGGCATCGTGCCCCGCACCTCGGCCAAGCGCAGCCCGAGCAGGTACATCGAGGCGACCTGGGCGACGAAGGTCTTGGTCGCAGCGACGCTGACCTCGGGGCCGGCGCGGGTGTAGAGGACGGTGTCCGCGTCGCGGGTCGCCTGACTGCCCATCACGTTCGTCACTGCCAGCACCTTGGCGCCGTTCTCACGGGCGAGGCGCATCGCCGCCAGGGTGTCGGCCGTCTCACCTGACTGGGTAATGCCGATCACCAGGTCGTGCTCGCCGATCACCGGGTTGCGGTAGCGGTACTCCGAGGCGACATCCATCTCCACCGGAACCCGCGCCCACTCCTCGATCGCGTAACGACCGACTAGGCCGGCGTGGTAGGAGGTGCCGCAGGCGACGATCACGATCCGCCGCACACCACGCAGGTACTCCTCGTCGAGCTCGAGTTCGGAGAGGTCGACGCCCTCATCGTCGGGCAGGCGGTCGGCGATCGTCTCGGCGACGGCATCGGCCTGTTCGTGGATCTCCTTCAGCATGAAGGTCTCATAGCCGTCCTTCTCGGCTGCCGCCTCATCCCAGGAGATCTCTTCGCGGCCGCGCTCGACCGGATTTCCCTCAGCATCGGTGATGCTCACCCCGGAGACGTCGATGCTGACGATCTCGTCGTTTTCGATTGCCACTGCCTCGCGCGTCTCGGCGAGGAAGGCGGGGATGGCCGAGGCGAGGAAGGCCTCGCCCTCGCCGATGCCGGCAACCAGCGGGCACTCCTTGCGGGCGCCGACTAGATGGCCGGGCTCCTCGGCATGCATGGCGACGAAGGCGTAGTGGCCACGCAGCTCGGCGAAGGACTTCCGCACCGCGGCCGTGAGGTCGCCCTCGTAGTTGCGCTCGATCAGGTGGGAGACGATCTCGGCATCAGTCTCGGAGCTGAAGTGGTGACCCTGCTCGCCCAGCTCGCGACGCAGCTCGGCATGGTTCTCGACGATCCCGTTGAGGACGATGTGGATGCGGTCGCTGCAGTCCCCGTGTGGATGCGCGTTCTCCTCGGTGACCCGGCCGTGGGTGGCCCAGCGGGTGTGGGCGACGCCGGTGGTCGCGTCGGAGGTTGCGACCGCGACGCCACCGTCGTTCTCGGCCTGCTCGGCGACCGCGGCGCGCAGGTTGGCGAGGTTGCCGACGGCGCGAACGCTGTCAATCCGGCCATCGTCGATGACCGAGATCCCAGCCGAGTCATAGCCGCGGTACTCGAGCTTCTCGAGACCGGCGACCAGGAGGTCCAGGCAGGGGCGAGCGCCGACATATCCAACGATTCCGCACATAGGGAGGCGAGTAAGGGTAGAGACCGCGGAGCTAGGCGAGCTCTTGGCGAACCAGAGTGACAAGCCGCTCGCATACCGAGTCAGCCTCCTCGGCCGTCGGTGCCTCGACCATCACCCGCACCAGTGGCTCGGTTCCGGAGGGGCGCAGGAGCACGCGGCCGCGGCCCTCCAGGGCCTTCTCCTCGCGCTCGACCGCTTCCCAAACCGGCTTGGCAGCGGCGATCGCCTCACGGTCTGCCACCTTGACATTTACCAGCGTCTGCGGCAGCTTCTCCATCACCCGCACCCCGGCGAGGTCCTCCCCGCCGAGCTCGCGAATCGTCGCCAGCGCCGCGGCGATTCCATCGCCGGTGGCAACTATGCGGGTGTCGATGATGTGGCCCGACTGCTCGCCGCCGAGCGCCCAGCCGCGCTCGCGCAGCTCGTCGAGCACGTAGCGGTCGCCGACGTTGGTGATGGCAACCTCGATCCCGGCCTGCTCCATCGCCTGGTGGAAGCCGTAGTTGCTCATCACGGTGACGGCAACGCCGCCGGGCAGCTCGCCTCGCGCCGCCATCCCGCGCGCGATCAAAGCGATCAACTCGTCGCCGTCATGGCTGCGGCCGCTGCCGTCGACGGCAAGCACGCGATCGCCGTCGCCGTCGAAGGCGAAGCCGATCGTTGCCTCGGAGGCGGCGACGGCGCTGGCGAGATGCTCGAGGTGGGTGGAGCCACAGCCCTCGTTGATGTTGCGCCCGTCCGGCTCGGTGCCGATCGTCTCGACCGTGGCACCGAGACGCTCAAAGATCGCCGGCGCGGCGCGGAAGGTGGCGCCGTTGGCGCAATCGAGCATCACCTGAAGGCCGGAGAGGTCGAGGGGGAAGGCGGCCTGCAACGCCCGCAGGTAGTCGTCGAGGCCGCCGTTCAGCTCGCGCACCTGACCGGGCTCGACGGGGTCGCTCTCGGCGTCCAGGAGCGCCTCGATCCGCGCCTCGGCCTCGTCGTCGAGCTTGGTGCCGCGGGCGGAGAAGAACTTGATCCCGTTGTCGCGGTAGGGGTTGTGCGAGGCGGAGACGACCGCCGCAAGATCGAGACCGAGACGCTTGACCAATACCGCCGCGGCCGGCGTCGGCAGGACGCCGCCGAGCAGGGCGTCGCCACCGGCGGCAGCGATACCGGCGGCCAGGGCAGACTCGAGCATCGGCCCGGACTCGCGCGTGTCGCGGACGATCAGTATCTGGGGCCGATCAGTATCGAGCGACGCCGCGGCCGCCTTGCCCAGGGCGGTGGCCAGCTCGGCGGTGAGAAAGGTTCCAGCTTCTCCTCGGACCCCGTCGGTTCCGAAGAGCTTGCGCCCGATCGCCAAGCCGCGGCCTAGCGCTTGGAGAACTGCGGCCGCTTGCGCGCCTTCTTGAGGCCGGCCTTCTTGCGCTCCTTGGCCCGCGCGTCGCGAGTCAGGAAGCCGCGGCGCTTGAGCTCGCCGCGCAGCTCGGGATCGACCTCGGTCAGCGCCCGGGCGATACCGTGGCGCACCGCGCCGGCCTGGCCGCTGATGCCACCACCGTGAACGCGAACCCGCACGTCGACGCTGCCCTCGTAGCCGGTGATCGTCAGCGGCTGCAGCGCCGTCGTCTGGTGCAGCGGGCGCGGGAAGAACTCCTCCAGCGTCCGTTTGTTGATCTCGACCTTGCCGCTGCCGGGCAGCAGGGTGACACGGGCAATTGAAGTCTTGCGCTTGCCGGTGGCGAGGTAACGGGCGTCGCCCTCCATCTTCGCCGGGGCGCGAGAGGCGGCGCTCGGCTCCTCATCGGCCTCGCCAGTCAGAGCGGCCTCGCGTTTGGCCCGCTCCTCCTCTTCGGCTTCCTTGCGAGCCCGCTCCTCGGCACTGAGCGGCCGCTCGTCCTGTTCAACCGCGATCGGCTCCAGGTCAGCGCCGGGAATGACGTCTTTTTTCTTCTCCTCGGCCGCCGGCTTCTCAGCCTCGGGCTCGGGAGCAGGCTCCTCGACCGCCTCTGCGTCAGCCGCGGGCGTCTCGTCAACCGGCTCCTCCACAACAGGCTCCTCGGCGGCCTCAGCCTCAGCCGACGGCGCCTCGTCACCGGACTCAGACGCATCTCCAGCGGGTGGTGCGGGGGTGGGCTCCTCGCCCGCAGCTTGCGAGGACGAGGAGTCCTCCCCTGCGACAGGACCCGCTGGCTGATCCGCCTGGTCCTGCCCCGAAGTGGCCTCGTCCTTCTGTTTATCGTCGTTGATCAAGTCTGTATCTCCATCGGTTTGGGCTGTTGCGCCTCGTGCGGGTGGTCGGGGCCCGCGTAGACCTTCAGCTTGGTCAGCTGCTGACGAGCGAGGCGGTTGCGCGGCAGCATTCCCTTCACCGCCTTGCGGATGACCTCCTCGGGGCGGCGGTCGAGCATCTCGGCCAAAGTCCGCGACTTGATCCCACCGGGGTAACCGCTGTGGCGCCAGTAGCGCTTCTGGTTCAGCTTGTCCCCGGTGACGCGGATCTTCTCCGCGTTGATCACGACGATGAAATCACCGGTGTCGCAGTGCGGCGTGTACTCGGGCTTGCGCTTGCCGCGCAGGGCGTCGGCGATGCGGGTCGCCAGCCGGCCCAGGGTCTGGCCCTCGGCATCGACGACGTACCAGTCTCGCTGGCGGTTGGCGGGGGTGGCGACAAAGGTTTTCATCAGAGAAAAACCGCGGGCAGCGCCCAGCGGCTCCGGCATGATAGCCGCCAAGCCGTATTGGCGTAGGCGGCCGTGGCCCTGTCTATACTGCGCCGCTGATAAGTGCCTAATCCCAGCCGCACAGGCGGGCTGGGAGCGGAGGAACCGCAGGAACCGTTGCAGGTTCCAGGGGCGAATCGGCCGAAAAGGTCGTAGCGCATCTCTTTCAGCGCGAGCCCGACAGCTAACTCCGTAGGCGAACGAAAGAGAGGGACGTGGCAAGCAACAGGCCCCGGCCTTGGTTGGCGGGAGTTTCACTCACAATGGCGGCGATCGCGCTGCTGCTCTGCCTTGCCGCCACTGCGACGGCGGCGACAGGTGGTGCCCCCACCGCTGCGGCCGCCACGGCTCCGAGTGGCAGTCCCACGGGCACGCCGGGGAGCGAAGCGCCCAGCGCCGGCGCGCTCAGCCTCGTCTCCGCCCAGACGACGCCGCGCAAATCCTTCTTCTACGGCTTCCGCTATCCAAACGTGCGCTTCTCGATCGGCAGCACCCAGCAGCAGAACGACCTGCAGATCGACGTCGTCAACTCGGCCGGCGAAGTCGTGCGCAGCTTCTACCGCAACGACGTCGAACCGAATGCGGAAGTGAGGATTCGCTGGGACGGCACGACGAGCGAAGGGCGGCCCGCCCGCAACGGTCGCTACAGCTTTCGCATCGAGCCCCAGGGCGGTACCGAAATTGCCGCCCGGGCCTCGACGAGCCAGGCCTTCAGCCTCGGCTTCGCGCTCTACGGCTACGCCTTCCCGATTCTCGGCCCGCACGAAGTCGCCATGGGCGCCGGGCGCTTCGGCGCCCCTCGCTCCGGCCACACCCACGAGGGCCAGGACACGATGGCCGCCTGCGGCACGCCGCTGGTCGCCGCCCGTGGCGGCACGGTGCAGTACGCGGGCTATCAGTACGCCGCCGGCAACTACATCGTCATCGACGGCAAGGGCACCGGCCTCGATTTCATGTACGCGCACCTGGCCGAACCGTCGCTCCTGAAGACCGGCGAAGCGGTCCGCACCGGGCAGCCGATCGGGATCGTCGGCGACACCGGAGATGCCACCGGCTGCCACCTCCACTTCGAGATTTGGACAGCGCCGGGGTGGTACGAGGGCGGCAGCCCGATCGACCCCCTGCCCTATCTCGAAAAGTGGGATCGCTACAGCTGATCAGCACCGAGGAAGCGGCGCAGGCTGCGCCGCGCCGCCGGTAGCCGCCGGCCAGCATCGAGCTCGCGGATTGCAATCTCCGCGGTCATTGCGGCGAGTAGGTGAGAGGCAGCGGCCGCGTCGGGCCAGCCCATCGCCTTGAAGCTGGGCACGGCGGAGAGAGCGAAGCGCTCGTGGCGCTCGGCCATCGGCGTCGCCAACGAGGGGTCCGAGCGGGCCTCGAGCGCCAGGGCCTTGACCGCGCTGTCTTCGAGGCAGACGTCGAGGTAGGCCTCGACACCGCGCAGGATGCGATCGGCGCCAGGGGGAAGGGCCTCGGTCGTAGCGAGGACAGCTTTCTCCACGCGGGCATGAAAGCGGGCGTGGAGGGCGTCGACGAATGCCTCGCGATTCTCGAAGTGGACGTAGAAGGTGCCCTTGGCAACGCCGGCCTCGGCGACCACCCGGTTGACGCTGAGACCTGAGAGTCCGTGGGTCTCGGCAACCGCCACGCCACCATCTAGAAGCGCCTCGCGAGTGCGGGCGCCGGGACCGACGAGGACCTCTTCCACAGCCACGCTTAGAGCCTAGCTGACCGGTCGGTCACTTAATATGACCGACCGGTCAGTCATTTGATAGGGTTGCCGCCGTGCTGCTGGAAACGACCCGCGGAGCGATCGCCTACGACGAGCGCGGCAGCGGCAACTCGGTCGTCATGCTCAGCAGCGGCGCCCACGACCGACACGACTTCGACCAACTGCGCGAGCTGCTGCCAGGCGACTTCCGCTCGATCGCTGCCGATTGGCCCGGCCACGGCGAATCGCCCCCGGGCAACGAGATGGCCACCGCGATGGGGTTCGCCGACGTCGCCGAAGAGCTCGTCGCCCACCTCGCACCCGAGGGAGCGATCGTGCTCGGCAACTCGGTCGGAGGCTTTGCCGCCGCGCGGCTGGCAATCCGACGCCCCGAGCTGATCCGCGGCCTGGTTCTGATCGACAGCGGCGGCTTCCTCCCACGCTCCCTTCAGGTCCGTGTCTTCTGCGAGCTGATGGCGCGCCCGCGCTTCCTGCGCGCGATCTACCCTTGGTTTGCCAACCGCTACATGCGGCCGCAGAGCGACGCAGACCGGCAAGTGCGGGACGTCGGCATCGCCACCACGCGCCAGGACCCGGGCCTGGCAGCGGTCAGCGGGCTATGGCGGAGCTTCAGCTCGCCCGAGCACGACCTGCGCAAGGAGGCAGCCTCGATCCGGGCGCCGACGCTGGTCATCTGGGGCAGGAA
>Ga0066654_10000357_pt1 | contig 11731 bp, 11 predicted proteins | sample GraSoiAngelo_103_FD_66715 | JGI IMG/M metagenome (GOLD analysis project Ga0066654, IMG submission 66715) | Grasslands soil microbial communities from the Angelo Coastal Reserve, California, USA - 14_0903_05_20cm | ecosystem: Environmental > Terrestrial > Soil > Grasslands | place: USA... | reverse complement strand
CTTGGTCCTGGTCGTCTATCTGGCGATCTCCAAGCGCGACGTGATCCGCTCGGGGTCCGTGTCGGCGGCGGCAGCCGTCGATGGCACCCCGGCGGTTCTCGTCGTCCTCAACAAGGTCGAAGCGACCGCGGAGCTGCTGGAGGCGGTGCGACAGCGCGCGGCCAAAGGCGCCGCTCGCTTCTTCGTCTTGGTCCCCAACCCCGACCACCTGGCCTTCGATCGCAACAGCCCGGACACCAGTGTCGGCGAGGCCCTGCTGGCGAAGGCGCTACCGCAGATCCAGGGGCCGGCGGGCAGCGCGGTATCCGGGCGCGTTGCGAACAGCCCCAACGCCTATGACGACATCGTCGAAGAGCTCGAAGTCCGGCCTTACGGCGAGATCATCATCGAGACGCCTCCGAGCCACATCTCGCACTGGCTCCACGTGGACCTGCCGCACCGGATCGCCGAGCTCGGGTACTCGACGCTCGTAGTTGCACCGGCGCAGTAGGAGCGATAAACCCGAAGGGCGATCCAATGCTCACCAAGACGAGGAAGACAGCGTGAAGTCGATCAACCGTCTCTTGAGAGGAAAGGCGATCTTGGCGCTGGCGGCGTGCGGGATCCTGATCGGCGGGGCAGCTGTCGCGTCAAGCTCTGCGAAGCAGACCCCGGTCAGCTCAATCCCCTCCGGTGCCGGGCCAGGCTGGCCCCTGACGATCAGCTCGAGCGACTTCGCCAGGGAGGTGACCAATCCCTGGTTCCCCTTGAAGCCGGGCAGCATCTGGCGCTACAAAGGGCTCAAGGAAGGGATGAAGACGACTGACATCGTCACCGCCACCCATCAGACGAAGAGGATCCTCGGCGTCACTACCACTGTCGTCCACGATGTTGTCTCGGTCAAAGGTAGGCCCGAGGAGGTGACGAATGACTTCTACGCCCAGGACCGCCACGGGAACGTTTGGTACTTCGGAGAGGAAACCGAAGAGCTGAACGCAGAGGGGAAGCCGACCAGCACCGAAGGCTCCTTCGAAGCCGGGGTCGACGGTGCGCGACCCGGAGTCCTGATCCCAGGCCACCCGAAGGTCGGACTGGTCGGCCGCCAGGAGTTCCTCAAAGCTGAAGCCGAAGACCATTTCCGGGTGCTCGACCTGAAGGCGAGCGTCTCGGTCCTCTTCGTCTCCTCCCGGCGGGCACTGCGCACCAGAGAGTGGACCCCGCTGGAGCCAGCCACCGTCGACAACAAGTACTACGTCCGCGGGGTCGGCACCCTGCGCGAGATCGCCGTCAAAGGCCCGGTCGAGAAGCTAGAGCTGGTTTCCTACAAGACGGGCTAACCGGGTTTGAGCAGTCCGCCCGGGGCGCTTATGGGCGCCGTCCTGGAGATGCTGTTAGGGTGCCCTAACTAAGTTCAAAGCATCTCCCAGATGTCCTTCGCAGAAACCGCACTTCTCGGAGCCCTCGCGGGCTTCACCATCTACCTCGGCCTTCCGTTCGGTCGCTTGCAGCTGCTTAGTAACCGCGCGCGGGTCGCGCTTGCGATGTTCTCGGTCGGGGTGCTCGCCTTCATCTTCGTCGACGTGATGGAGCATGCGTTCGGGATCGTCGAGGGCGCTGTCGCGAGCTTCAAGGACGACTCCACCAGCCTCGGCCATGCCCTTTTCTTGGCGGCGCTGCTCGGCGTCGGCTTTGCGCTCGGCTCGGCGGGCCTGGCGACGATCGAGCGGCGGCTGCGCTCGATGAGGCCGTTGCCTCCGATCTCCGGCGGCGCAGTGGACGTGCTTACTGTTGAGCAGATCGCCCAGCAGGATTCGGCGGCGAGGGCGCGGGCCTTGCGGATCGGAATGACGATCGCGGTCGCGATTGGGCTGCACAACTTGGCTGAGGGACTTGCGATCGGCGTATCGGCGAGCGCCGGGGACATCAGCCTCGCCATCGTGTTGATCGTCGGCTTCGCCCTCCACAACGCCACCGAGGGGTTCGGCATCGTCGGGCCGCTCGGCGACGTGCGGCCCTCCTGGCGGTGGCTCGGAGTGGTCGGGCTGATCGGTGGGGCGCCGACCTTCCTCGGCGCGATGCTCGGCTACAGCGTCACCTCCGAACCGCTCGAACTCGCCTTCTATGCAATCGCGGGAGGCGCGATCCTCTATGTCATCGGAGAGATCCGAAACGGGATGCGCCGCTACGGGCATCGCGAGTTGGGGCTCTGGCTGGTGGCCCTCGGTTTCTTCGTCGGAGTGGCCACTGATCTCGTCGTCGCCTACGGCGGCGGTTAATTCGCCCACCCGCGGCAAACTCTCATCCTCTGTTCATCTTCAGCGTTAATCGTCTCTTGCCATGCACGTCTTGGTCGTCGAGGACGAGGTGAAGATGGCGGCGCTGATCCGTCGCGGCCTGACCGAGGAAGGGCTCACGGTCGACATCGCGGGAACGGGAGAGGATGCGCTCGCCATGGCCCGCTCGACCGCCTACGACGCGATCGTCCTCGATGTCGTGCTGCCAGGGATCGACGGCTTTGAGACCTGCCGGCAGCTCCGGGTCGAGGGCATCTGGACGCCGGTCCTGATGCTGACCGCGCGCGGTGCTCTCGCCGATCGCGTCGGTGGCCTGGACGGCGGGGCCGATGACTATCTGACCAAGCCGTTCTCTTTCGTCGAGCTGCTGGCACGGCTGCGGGCCCTGGTCCGCCGCGGCCAGGCGGAGCGGCCGACGGTGATCGAGGTGGGCGACCTGAAACTCGACCCCGCTGCCCGCCAGGTCTGGCGAGGCGAGAGCGAGATCGAGCTCTCCGCTAAGGAGTTCACGCTGCTGAGCGTGTTCATGCGCAACCCCGGCGTCGTCCTCTCCCGCACCCAGCTCGTGGAGCAGGCATGGGAGTACGACTTCGAACATCGCTCCAATGTGATCGAGGTCTACATGCGATACCTGCGTCGCAAGGTCGACAACCCCTTCGACGTCGCCTCGCTGGAGACGGTTCGCGGCGCCGGATACCGGCTGCGAAAGGATGGAGGCCGCTGAGCCGCCTTCCCCTGAATCGCCTCTCGATCCGCCTTCGCGTCACCCTGGTCTTCACCTTGGTCATGGTGCTGGTCCTTGGGGCGATTGGCCTGTTCGTCTTCCTGCGCTTTCGCGCCGAGCTCGACGCCACGATTAACGCCGGCCTGCGCTCGCGGGCAGCCGACCTCGCAAGCTTGGTCAAGGAGGCTGACTCCCGCCTCAGCGATGGTCGCGGTGGGAGCCTGGTCGGGCGGACCGAGAGCTTCGCCGAGGTGCTCGAAGCCGACGGCAGCGTCGTCGATTCCTCGGCGACGGTCGGCCAGGAGGTTCTGTTGAAGCCAGCCGAACTTGCTGCCGCGTTGCGCGGCCCGCTGATCGTCAACCGCGGTCCGCTACCAGGTCTTGAGGAGTCCTCGCGACTCCTGGCGACGCCGGTGAGGGCCCATGGCCGCCGGCAGGTCGTCGTGGTCGGCACCTCGACCGAGGCGCGCGACGATTCCCTCGTCGACCTCGTTCAGCTGCTGCTGCTGGGCGGTCCGGTGGCGTTGGTCCTCGCTGCGCTGGCCGCCTACTGGGTCGCGGCCGCTGCGCTTCATCCGGTCGAGGCGATGCGCGTGCGGGCCGGCGAGATCTCCACCGCCGAGCCTGACCAGCGGCTGCCGGTGCCGCCGACCCACGACGAGGTCGCACGCCTCGGGGGCACCCTGAACGAAATGCTCGAGCGGCTGGGTGAAGTTTTGGAGCACGAGCGAGCCTTCGTCGCCGACGCCAGCCACGAGCTGCGCACGCCGCTTGCGATCTTGCGAACCGAGCTCGAGCTGGCACTGGCCGAAGGGCGCAGCCCGCAGGAGCTACGAGCGGCGATCGCCTCTGCCGCCGAGGAGACCGACCGACTCACGCAGCTCACCGAGGACCTCTTGACGATTGCCCAGACCGAGCGCGGTGAGCTGCCGCTGCGCCTGACGCGGGTCGAGCTGACCGAGCTTCTCGAAGGCGTCAGGCGGCGCTTTGAACGCAGGGCCGCCGAGGAAGGTCGCGGGATCGAGGTCGCGGGTCCTGAGCTGGGGATCCGCGGTGACCGCCTGCGACTCGACCAGGCGATCGGCAGCGTCGTTGACAACTCACTGCGCTACGGGGACGGCACGGTCTCACTCGAGGTCGGCGCAGGGGATCAGGGCGTCGAGATCCGCGTGCGCGACGGGGGCGCCGGCTTTCCGGCCGAGTTCTTGCCGCGCGCGTTCGAGCGCTTCAGCCGCGCCAGCTCGAGTCGTCGTGACGGTGGCAGCGGGCTCGGCCTTGCGATCGTCAAGACCGTGATGCGCGCTCACGGAGGCGATGTTCAGGTGGCCAACTGGGCGGGCGGGGCGGAGGTCTGCTTCACGCTGCCGGCGTCGAGCCGGTGGGACTAGGCGGGCATCTCATCTGTGAATAATCACGGGGGCCCGACGATGCCCCATCTGATCGAAGAAAGCACCCACGCGCCCTTGTCTCGGACTCCTGCTTTTCGGTCAACGACGGTCCGCCCTGCTCAGAGCATGCGTGGGGCTCGCCGCGACGCTGAGCCTCGCTGCGACGATCTGCGGGTGCGGCGGCGGATCCGATGCGCCCCCCGGCCTCCAGCACCGAGGTCTCAGGGTCGGCCTCCGGGCCAGCCAAGGCGACCGTCGCCAAGGCGCGAAAGGCGCCCGCCGGGTCCCGCACCGTCGTCATCGTGCTTGAGAACAGGGAGTTCGGCGAAGTGATCGGCGCCCCGGACGCTGCCTACTTGAACCGGCTGGCGGCGCGCGGCGCGCTAGCTGACAGCTACTAGCGATCCGCCATCCCTCGCTTCCCAACTATCTCGCAATGAGCGGGGGCTCGACCTTCGGCATCAGCGAAGACTGCACGGATTGCCATGCGTCGGGGGTCGAATCTGGCCACGCAGCTCTCTGCCGCGGGCGTCTCCTGGCGCGCCTACATGGGGGCGATGCCGAGTCCGTGCTACCGCGGCGCCGAAGCGGGGGACTACGCAAAAAAGCACAATCCGTTCATGTACTACCCGTCGGTCGTCTCCGATCCCTCGCTCTGCCCCCGCGACGTTCCCGAAACCGAGCTGGGGGCCGACTTGGCCCATCGGCGGTTGCCGGCCTTCGCCTGGATCAGCCCCGACCTCTGCGAGGACGCACACGATTGCGGCTTCGGCGCGGCTGACGCCACCTGCGCGGAGTCGTTCCGCCGCTGCTCAGACAGCTCGGTCCCAACGGCTTGCTCGTGATCACCTTCGATGAGGGCACGACGGACGCGGGTTGCTGTGGCAACGCATCGGGCGGGCGCATCGCCACCGTCCTGCTTGGACCGGGTGTAGGAGCCGGCACCCTCCTGCGTCGAACTATTCGGCGTATTCGCTGCTAGCCACGGTCGAGGACCGCTTCGGTGTCCCCCGCCTGCGAAGCGCCCGCTCAGTGCCTGCTCTTGACCTGAACGCTCAGCGGTGAGTTCGCTGCCCCCTTGGTGGCACCCAGCGACATCGTTTTCTCACCGCAGACTCATCTGCACCCCCTAGACCTTTAGCCGAACGCGAACCGGCGAAGGAGAAACCGTGAAGCCGAGGATTGTTGTCACCGCGATGATCGGGGTGCTTGTCGCAGGTCTGCTGTTGAGCGCGTGCGGCGGCAGCGGCGAATCGAGCCAGAGGACAAAAGCCCCTTCCGGCGCCAAGGCTGGGTCGGCTACGCCCGAAAGCGAAGGCCAAGGCGGAGAAGAAGGGGCGGTGCAGAGCGCCGAAGCCCCGAGCGAGGCCGAATCCGCAGCGACCGGCGACATCCCCGACAACCAGACCTTTCTCGTCTTCAAGGACCCCAGCGCCGGTTACACGATCCGCTACCCCGAGGGATGGGCGCGCAAGGGGCAGGGTAACGACGTCACCTTCAAGGAAAAGGCGAACCTGATCCACATCGCCGTCAAGTCGGGCTCCGCCAAGAACAAGCCAGGCGAAAAGAGGACCGTGACTCGGCAGAGCGCGCCGGATCCGGTCACCGGCAAGCGCCTCCCGCTCACCGTCGACGTCTACGAATTCGAACAGGGTGGCAAGGTCGCGGTGCTCGAACTCAGCACGCCGGAAGGAGTCGACAACGTAGATGCCTATCGCCTGATCAGCGAAAGCTTCGCGTGGCGCTAGAAAGCCTCTATCGCGAGCCCGAGGAGGATGAGGCGCCGCAGCTCTGGCCGATCCTGGAGATGCGCGACGTCTTCAAGATCTACCGCTCCGGCTCGGTGGAGACCGTCGCTCTGCGCGGCGTCGACCTTGAGCTGAATGCCGGGGAGATGATCGCGATCCTCGGTCCCTCGGGCTGTGGAAAGAGCACTCTGCTGTCTCTGGCGGCCGGGCTCGACCGGGTTTCGGCGGGCGATGTTCGCAGCTCCGGCACTTCGCTGGTCACCCAGACCGAGGCCGAGCTGGCCGCCTACCGCGCTCGGCGTGTGGGGATCGTCTTTCAGAGCGGAAACCTCTGGCCGACCCTGAGCGCGCGGGAGAACGTGGCGATGGCGCTGCGGCTTGCCGGCATCGATGCGCCGGCCTCGGCCGCGGATGGGGCATTGGAGGAGCTCGGCCTGGGCGACCGTCTCACCCACCGGGGGAGCGCGCTCTCGGGCGGCGAGCAGCAGCGAGTGGCGATCGCCGCCGCCCTCGCGCGTCGGGCGCCTCTGATCCTCGCCGACGAGCCGACCGGCGAGCTCGACGCTGCCAGCCAGCAGGTGGTGCTCACGGCGCTGCGCCGGCTCCCCGCCGAGCACGGCTGCGCGGTTCTCGTGGTCACCCACTCGCGGATCGTCGCCGGCGCCGCCGACCAGGTCGTCGAGATGCGCGACGGGAGGAGGGTGAGGTGAGCGCCACGGCTACGAGCGCCCCCGAGCTCTCGCGCTGTTGCGAGGTCTCGGTCTCCTACTGGCGCGGCAGCGCCGAGGTGACCGCGCTGGACGCCGTGGACCTTGCGGTCGACGCCGGCGAGACCGTGGCGCTGCGCGGTCCTTCGGGATCGGGCAAGACGACGCTGCTGCAGCTGCTCGGGGGACTCTTGCTTCCAAGCGAGGGCGAGGTGAGGTGGATGGGGCGCCCGCTCTCCTCGCTCGAGGCCGGAGCCAGGGGCAGCGCCCGCGCTGAAGGGATCGCCTACGTCTTCCAGGGCTCGAACCTACTCGCCAGCTTCACGGCGCTCGAGAACGTCGCCTTCGCCGCCTGGGTTGCCGAGCGCGCCGGCCGCCCCACCCGCCACGAGCCCGCCGAGCTGCTCGAGCTCGTCGGGCTGGCCGCCAAGGCCGACGCGCTCCCCCCCGAGCTCTCCGGCGGCGAGGCGCAGCGGGTGGCGCTTGCTCGCGCGCTTGGCGAGTCTCCGAACCTCCTGCTCTGCGACGAGCCGACGGGCCACCTCGACTCCGACACTGCCAACCGCGTCCTCGATCTGCTTACCGCTTTGCAGAAGCGATTCGGTTTCGCGCTCGTGATCGCCACCCACGATCGCGCCACCGCCTCGCGCTGCGGACGCGAGGTTCGCCTCCTCGACGGGCGAATCGTTCCGGGGGAGGGGATGTGAGCGTCGCGCTGTCGCTCGGGCTCGCTCGCCTTCGCCGCCGCCCGGGCCAGACTGCGGCCCAGGGGCTGGTGCTGGCACTCGCCGTGGCCCTACTCGGCGCGATGCTCCTCTTCATCGGCCACTCGCTGCGGACGATGAGCGCCTCGGCGACCCGCAGCGTGCCGCTAGACCTCCAAGGCCCGGTGGCGAGCTATCCGAAGGCCCGGGCGCTGGCCGGCGCCGTCGCCCGCCAGCCCGAGGTAGCCCAGGCATCGCCGGTCGCGACCGCGCCCTTCGCAGGGGTCAGCCACGTCGGGGCGGCCGGCGTCACCGACGCGGGCGCCGGGGCGATCCTCGCCGCTCCCCACGACTACCTGCGCCACATCGACACCTTTCGCTTCCTGCGCGGCGGCCTTCGGCCGGGCGAGATCGTCCTCGACCAGCAATTGGCGGCGACGTTGCGGGCCCGGATCGGAGACACGGTCCGGCTTCGCCTCGGTGGTGGCCAGGCGCGGGCGTTCCGTGTCGGAGGCGTCGCCCTCGTCACCGCGCCCGACGTCCTCTTTCAACCGCTGAACCCCCTGGTCGGGCCGGCGCCGGCGCAGCCCCCGGCCAACATCGCGATCCTCCCCGTCGCCACCTTCGCTCGGCAGGTCGGCGGCGAGCTGCCGAGCGTCAACCCATCGAGCCCCGGTGCGGCGGCGGTGCCGGGGACCGTAGCCGGAGTGCAGTGGCAGGTGCAGGCCCAGCTCGACCGCGCCAGCCTCACCGGGACGCCGAGCGAGGCCTTCAAGCAGGCGGGCCAGATCCGCAACTCGATCGAAAGCAGCCTGCCCGGCAAGGTCCAGTTCGTCGACAACCTCTCCGAAGGGCTCGAAACGGCCGCCGGCGACGCCCTCTACGCGCAGGCGCTTTTCATCATGCTCGCTGTCCCGGGCGCGCTGCTGGCGCTCGGCCTGGCCTACCTGGCGGCGCTCGGTACGGTCGACCGCGACCGTCGTGAACTTGCCCTGCTGCGCGCCCGCGGTGCCAGTCCCCGCCAGCTCGTAGCGATGGCGGGCGTCGAAGCCGGGACGGTCGGGATCATCGCCGGGGCGCTCGGAGCCGGGCTCTCCTTTGCCGCGGTCAGCTTCCTGATCAACGGCTCGGTCGGCCTGACGGTGAGTAGGGCGCTGGTCCTCGTCGGCGTCTGCATCGCGCTGGCGATCGGCGGCGGCCTCGCGGCCCGGCTGGCGGCGGGCTTGCGGTCGTTGGCGGAGACGGTCGCCGCCGGGCGCCAAGGTGCCGGCCGCCCGCGAAAGCCCCTCTGGCAGCGCCTTTATCTGGACTTCCTCGCCCTGGCGCTGAGCGGGCTCATCTACTGGCTGACGGCGAGCACCGGGTTCTCGGCGGTGGTCAACCCCGATTCCAATCCGACCCTCTCGCTCTCGATCTACATGTTCTTCGCCCCGGCGCTGCTTTGGATCGGCGCCACCCTGCTCCTGGTCCGCCTGCGCGGTCGCCTCTTCGGCTGGAGCGCAAAGCGCCTCGGATCGCTCGGCTCCGGCTCCGGCCGCCGTCGCTTCCTGCTGGCCAGCGCCTCGCGGCGCGGGGCGGCGATCAACCGCGGGCTCGTCTTCGTCGGCCTGCTGCTCGCCTTCGGCGTCAGCATGAGCGTCTTCGCCGCCACCTACAACCAGCAGGCCGCCGTCGACGCGCAGCTGACCCTCGGTGCCGACGTCACCGCGACCGCGCCGCCGGGGGTCACGGCGAAGCAGGGTCTGGCGCAGCGGATCGAATCGGTCCCTGGCGTCAGCGCCACTTCGCCGGTCGATCACTCCTACGCCTACGTCTGCCCCGACCTACAGGACACCTTCGGCGTCGAAGCGGCGACGATCGGCAAGGCAACCACGTTGCGCGACTCCTACTTCCTCGGCGCCGGGGCGAAGACGATGATGAGCCGGCTCGAAGAACGGCCCGACGGCATCCTCGTCTCCAAAGAGACGATCACTGACTACTCGCTGGAAGAAGGCGACTTGCTGCGACTGCGCGTCCTCGACCATCGCACCGGCAAATTCGGGATCGTGCCCTTCCACGTCCTCGGCACCGTGCAGGAGTTCCCCTCGGCCCCGCGCGACTCCTTCATGGTCGCCAACCTTCCTTACTTGCAGCGCGCCGATCGCGCCGGCGGCCCGAACGTCGTCTTCGCCAGGACCTCCGAAGACCCCGCGACCGTGGCCGGGCGGGTCGCCACGGCGACCAAGGGCTTCGGGGTCACAGTCAAAGACATCCGCCAGCAGGCAGTGCAGACGGTGAGCTCGATCACGACCGTCGACCTGACTGGCATCAGCCGTCTCGAGCAGGCGTTCTCGATCATCCTCGCGGCGGCAGCGATGGCGCTCTTCGTCAGCCTCGCGGTCAACGAGCGCCGCCACGAGTTCGCGACGATGGCGGCGATCGGTGCCTCGCTGCGCGACATCGGGGCCTTCGTGCGCTCGGAGGCGCTCGCGGTCCTCGTGGCTGCCTCGATTCTCGCGGCCGGGCTGGGCTGGCTGATGGCGGAGATGTTGGTGGCAATGCTCCAGCACGTTTTCGACCCCCCGCCCGACCATCTCGCGGTGCCCTGGGGCTTCCTTGGTCTGCTCGCTGGGGGCGCGCTCGCCGGCGCCGCCGTCGCCTTCGCGATCGCCGCGCGGGCGCTGCGCCGGCTACCGCTGGGAGCCGTCTTGAGAGAGCAGTGAGGGTCGCTCTCATCTGTCTTTAAGCAACGCGGTCGATGATGCCGCGCCTTGGAACCGCTCTCTTACCTCCAGGCGATCATCCTCGGCGCGATCCAGGGCATCGCCGAGCCGTTTCCGATCTCGAGCCTCGGCCACAGCGTCGTGCTGCCGCATGTCTTCGGCTGGAACATCCACCAAAACGACGACTACTTCCTCGCCTTCCTGGTCGCCACCCACTGCGCCACCGCACTGGTCCTCTTCGTCTTCTTCTGGCAGGACTGGAAGCGGATCCTCAGCGGCCTGGGGCGGACGATCCGCCGGGGCGGCCGGCTTGACCCCGAGGACACCGACGCCCGCCTCGGTTGGCTTCTTGTAATCGGCACGATCCCCGCCGGGATCCTCGGCCTCGCGCTCGAGCACCCCCTGCGCACGCTCTTTGCCTCGGCCGAGGTCGCGGCGATCTTCCTTGCCGTCAATGGAGCGCTGCTGCTCGCCTTCGAGCGCTTGCGCGAGCGGGCGCCGGAGCCCGATGATTGGGAAGGCGACTCGGACCCGCGGATCGCCAAGACGATGAGCTTCAGGCAGGCGGCGGCGATCGGCACCGCGCAGGCGGCAGCACTGATCCCGGGCATCTCGCGTTCGGGCGTGACTATGGGCGGCGGCCTGCTGGTCGGGCTCTCGAACGAGGACGCGGCGCGCTTCGCCTTCCTGCTGGCGACGCCGATCATCGGCGCCGCCGGGGTGCTGAAGCTGCCTGAACTGATGGGCTCGGCCGGCGACGGGGTCCGTGGCCAGGCCCTGGTCGGGGCGATCGCCGCCGGGGTGACGACCTGGTTCGCTGTCAAGTTCCTGCTGCGCTTCTTCCGCAGCAACCGCCTCACGCCGTTCGGGATCTATTGCCTCGTCGTCGGCGTCGTGCTCGCCGTCGCTTTCGCGCTCTGATCCCCTCTCATCTGACCTTAAGGACCACTCCCTAGCTTCACCGTCGCGCGCTCTCCACCCGCACACATGAATCTGAGACAACGCATAGAAGGCAACCGCCAGACGCTGTCCAAGGTGCCCGAAATCACCGCCTTCTTTTGGATCGTCAAGGCGCTGACCACGGCGATGGGGGAGTCGACCTCCGATTTCCTGGTCCACTCCTTGGTGCCGGAGATCGCCGTCGTCCTTGGTGGCATCGCCTTCTGCGTCGCGTTCTACCTGCAGTTCGTCAAGGACCGCTACGTGCCCTGGGCCTACTGGTTGGCGGTGGCGATGGTGGGCGTTTTCGGCACGATGGCCGCTGACGTCCTCCACGTCGGCCTCGGCGTTCCCTACATCGCCTCGACGATTTTCTACGGCGTGGTGCTCGCCCTGGTCTTCCGCACCTGGTACCGGGTCGAGGGCACGCTTTCGATCCACAGCATCACGACGCCACGGCGCGAGCTTTTCTACTGGGCCGCTGTACTGGCGACCTTCGCCCTCGGCACCGCCGCCGGTGACCTCACCGCGGTCACACTCGGGATC
>Ga0066654_10000356_pt1 | contig 11766 bp, 6 predicted proteins | sample GraSoiAngelo_103_FD_66715 | JGI IMG/M metagenome (GOLD analysis project Ga0066654, IMG submission 66715) | Grasslands soil microbial communities from the Angelo Coastal Reserve, California, USA - 14_0903_05_20cm | ecosystem: Environmental > Terrestrial > Soil > Grasslands | place: USA... | reverse complement strand
TCTCTGAACCTGGGGGAGTGCATTCTGATAATTAACAAACTGCACTATCTTGCCTAAGATGCTGCACTTCTATCGCTGTCTTTTTCGAGGGTAATCTGCACCGTTTCGCTATCAAAAACACCTATACGCCCCAGGAGAAGTCGGCACAACTCAGCCCGATACTGGATTGGCATACGAGAAGGTGCGCCATGCGAATCCGAGCCAGCACCTATCACCAAGTCGTGCCGCCGTGCATAGGCGAGGTAAGTTTCTACCAGTTCAGATGAATGTGTGGGATAGTAGACCTCTATACCATCGAGCGGAATCTCAGCACGCACTTGGTCGAGCAGATCAGGGGTATAAAACGTGAATTCCTGGGGTTCCGTTTTCCCACGACCAGGATGTGCAATGATGGCGATTCCTCCACTGCGATGTACAGCCTCTACCGTCTCCGCTATATCCACCTTGAATGCGCGATATCCCGCATCACAGATCTTATCATTACCCATAACTCAAGGGATTTGTGTGAGATGCAAAAGAGTGAAAAGGAGCCAAGTAGAAGCTATATCATCCAAGCGTCGTAGACGGGGAAGGAATTTCGCCTTCCTTGCTGACCAGTCGCTACCGTGGGGCCTTGCATATCTTGCGTTCACTACGCAGGTGAGGAATTGCGCCTCACTTCACATCATGAATTGTCAAGGTTTATCATCTTGCCAGCCTTCCTCTCATGCCTGTGAGTTTCGGCGGAACGGGTCGCACATTGAGATTGTCCATGACACGGAACACGCAGGCCGCTTCCAACTACGCCTGCCATACGTGCTGTAGCTCATCAGGCCCCAACACTTCTTCTGGCACGCGTCTGCCCGCCTGGATAATTTTCAAGACATCTACGCGCACATCCTCCGGCAACCATGCAGATAACGCTTCGTCGCTGGCGTCCCTTCTCCGTTCCTTTGGCTGATACTCAAAGCCCTCAGGATACCCGAACTGCTGAACTGACTGTAGCATGGCCCGATGCAATCCCCGGGCCGGAACAACTGAGGGAAGGAGCTCGCTTTGTGCCAGTTCAGCAGCCTGCCGCGCAATCCGTAGGCCATGTCTATCCAGGTCACCCACGTACTCGATGCGCTCTATCTGGTGTTCCATAAGCGTAAAATGGAGGACAGAGCGCTCAAAACTCGCTCCGCTGCCGAAGCCAAGCCAGCCATAGGGTGGGGACGCGTACTGCTTGAGAACCGTGGCGGCTGTTCTGAACGCGGCAGCATTCTCAAAAATGAGGGCGACAGGGGATGCTCCAATCTCCTCTATGACTAAGGGAGGAATGTCGGGTATACAGCCAAGCAATGCCAGACTGAGTCTGCCAGATCTGAACAGGGCGCTATGCAGCAGTTCGCCCAGGCGCTTCTCGTTGCCGGTTAACTGAAGGGAACGATAGGTGAGAGGGGCAGAGCGTTGCAGCACGCCCTCTCGTAACGCCTCCTGTACCCGCTTGAGAAAGATCACTTGCTCTTGGGAGAGCATGGGCATATCCGCTATCCAGCGCAGTTGTGGCAACCAGGGATAGTCACGCCAACTCTCATCGTCGCGTACCTCATTTGGTGACGTTTTCCAGACCACGGTAGGCAGAGGTGGTTCAAGTGTGTGATCCCAACAGCGCCCTCGCACGGATGGCAGGCGAATGATGTCCTGATCTGCGGCCTCTTGAAGGGCTCGCTGTAACCATTTGCGATTCTCCGATCCTCCTGGCCGATAGGGAAACGCCTCGGCAAAGTATTTCCAGAGCACAGCAATTTTCAATTGCCTAACAGAAGTATGTGCTAGACGATGCAGAAACGTCTGCATTGATTCAGGTGGCAGCATTGGTTCTTCAAAGAGAGGAGTGGATGTCATGGCTGATCCTTCTGATGGTCTTGACGATCTTGATGCTCAAGAGAGAAGTTCCGCGATTCATCATGCATCATGTGAATTGCATCAAGGCCAGTCGGCGAGGTATCGTGCATCAAAAGTGCCTCACCAGTACGGCGATTCCGCTGAGAGTTGCGCAGGCGTATGATTTTGGGGAATATTTCCAGAGCATCAAAGTCTTTGAGACCGGTGGTGTAGATGAGTTGGATATCCATCGCCTGTGCCACTTCACGCTGCAACTGTAAGAAAAGCGAGCGGGAAGCAACGCCTATGGGATTATCGAGGATCAGACAACTCGACCGTCCCGCGGGCTTCGTGCGATGCGCTACCCGCATCCGCAGCAGGGTACAGTACAGCAGAACCATGCTGGTGAGGCGTTCACCGCCACTTTCTTCTCTGGCCAATTTACTGGGGTTCATATAATGCAGATCAGCGGGATCTGGAAAAAGAAGTTCCACCTTCATAGGCTCGGCGAGGCGGTGTACCGCTTGCTGAAGGAGCTTCACGCCAGTAGGAATCTCGCCCTCCCCTTCTACGAGAGCATTCAATAGATTCGCAATTTTGCCGACGCGTTCATCTTTCGTCACGGGCATTGAGAGGTGAATGCGTAAAAAGGGACGGCGCTCAAACGCAGGAAGCGAGGCGGGTAGCTTTGAGTATTGGCTCGCGCTCTTGAGAAAGTCCGCGCCTGACTCTGCCAGCTCCACTAAGTGCTCAACGAGAGAATTGCGATAAGCCATACTTTTCTCGCGCTCTTCCCGGATTAAGGTTTGCCGCAAAAGCATCTCAGGCAGCAAGGTATGGGAGTGCTGCTCATAGCCTCCATTCTCCCCGTCGCTATATGCCAACAGCCGTTTTGCTAGAGAAACCTCCTTAAACTCCTTGTCAACTTCATTGAGCGCGCGCCTGATGTGCTGTGAGCTTGTTTCTGCTCGGCGGTCTAAATGCCCTTTTCCCTCCTGTATCTGTTTGAGTTGCCTCTGCAATGTTTGTAAAAGCTCGTCAATCTCCTCTTCTTTCAGTGCAGCCTGTTTTTCCTGAGCTGAGGGGGCTTCGTCCAGCTCGGCTAAATCAGGAAGATCTTCATTACGTGCTCCTAGAGCGAGCAAAGCAGCATGATTTTCCTGCATCATCTCAACCTGACGTTGTACGCGAACCAGGCTTTCAATATGGGTGGCACAGTTTTGCGCGCTCTGCTGAGCCTCCAGTTCCGTGGTGCTTTGCTTCTGAGCCACCTGCTCATTATTGGCTGCCAACCGTTCTTCTTCTTCTGCCTCCTTGATACATAACGCTTCACTCTCCAGCACATCCTCTAACTCGTTTTCATCAATGCCCTGCCCGCTCAGTCGCTTTTTGAAGCCTTGCATCTCTTGTTCGGCCTTCGCTAACTTGTCCTGTTCGCGATCCCGCTCGTTTTCAGCGTTGACTTTCGTTACGAGTGCCTCATCTGCACGTTGATCCGCATCGTCTGGGTCTGACAGTGTAGACAAGGCATCATGCACCTCACTTTCCGTGACAGGCTTTTCCAGCTTGCGTCGAAGCTGCCGCTGTGCCTGCTCCGCCTCTTTCAGTGCCTCTTTGTGGAGGACTGTAAGCTCATTGACACCGATCTTCTGCTCATACTGCTCTTTGAGGCGCTCATACTCATCACGAAGCACCTGAAGATCACCGGAGGCAGGAGCAGGCGACTTCCCTTCCAAGTAACGAACCTCGCCCCGTTCGCGTTCGATAATGCTGGCTTCCTCTGCAAAGCGCTTCTCAGCGTTCGCTGTCGCATTGGCTTCATCCTCTTTTTCCTGAGCTTGAGTCCGCAAGTGTTGCGCTTGCGTCCTGCATTCCTCTGCCAGGGCGCGCTGCTCATATTCTCTCTGCTGCAAGATATCGGCATCGACGTTCAATTGGATCTCAGATGCTTGCAGCCGTATCAGGTAGCCCTTTACAAGCTCTATCTTCTTTTGAAGCTCGCGCAGCTCCTGCTGTTTTGAGGCAATCTGCTTCTTGCAATACTCAAGTTCTTGCTCCTGTGGCCGTTGCTGGGCCTGGGAGGATTGTTGCTGCTCCTGTGCCTCTCTCAAGAGCGCGTGATGCTCATTCCACCATGTCGTCGGATAGTGTGTGAGCGTGTGCTTGAGTCGCTGAAGCGAGCTCCTCAACTGCACCGTCTCGTGGTGTAATGTGTTTATCTGATCTTCGAGGCGTTGCCGCCGCTCCTTGCGATCAAGGAGTTCGCGGTTGCCTGCCTCCTGCTGAAAGTAGGCATCACTGGTAGGCCCAAGCGACCAGCCTCGCGCTGCTATGCCATTCTGTATCTCTCGCCTGGCGAACACGACCACGGGTGTTTCTAGGTACGGCTGCGCTGTTTGGAGTGTATGCTGTGCTCGCGGCCACTGCTCATCAGGGACGACGACACAAAAGGCCAGTTCAGGCACACGTTGCAGCCAGCTACGCCGCTCAGTTTCACCCACACTTTCAGCCAGGTAGCGCCAGCCAGACCAGACAGTAATGTGCTCCTTCTTCAGGTGCTCCTGTACATGTGCAACGGCCTGGAGAGGAGGAAGAAAACCGTAATCAGAGAGGTACTGAATCATGGCATCCTGCTCGGCTGCCGTGATCCGCAGCCGGGCAAGCTGTTCCTCCCATGCATGCTGCTTTTCCTCTAATAGCTCTGTCGTCCGTGACGTGAGTTGATCAACGTCGAGTTCAGGCACCTCTAAATGCTGCTGTAGTATCGTATCGGCAGTGATCTGCTGACGCTCTTGCTGTGCCGGTTTCAGTAATTTTTGTTCGTGTTTAATCTGCATGTCAAGCTTATCAAGCGTGCTTTTCAAGGTGCGCTGTCTCTCCTGAAGCTCTTCCCGCTCCGATGCCAGCGTCTCAAGAATTCTTTGAAGCGTTTGCAGTTCTTTCTGCTGCTCGTCTTGCTGCTGCTGCCAACGATAGTGTGCATTGGTTGCACGCTCGCCAGCTTGCAGAATGCCTTGATTTTCTAATTGTTTATGAAGTTGGCGCAATGCTGAAAGTTCTTTGGCCGCTTGTTTTGCCTGTGCATCATAGCCCGCAGCCTCGACATCCTGTTTCGTTGCGCTATCACGGAACTTACCTGCTTCTGCGCGTTGTTGCCGGGCCAGATCTTCGGCATGTCGCTCTTCCGCACGCAATTTCTCAGCTTTGGCAGATAAGGTGGCGGCATAGCGGCACGCGCTCTCTTGAAGCACGAGTAACAATGGCTCATGCTCTTGTTGCTGCGCTCTCATTTGCGCCTGAATGGACTCGGCTCTGGCTCTGGCCCTGATCACTGCCCGCAGCGGAATTGCCGCCTGCCACACTATGACCTGCCGCTTTGCATATTCCACGAGATCGCTCAAAGTCGCTACACCTGTCGTGAGCTGCTGAACGCGCTTCTGGGAGGCGGCAAAACGCAGAAGGAGGGCGCGTCGCCTCTGCTGCTTCGCCGCTTCTTGTACACGAAGCAACTCCGCATGAGCCTCTTGCTCTATCTCTTCCCATGTACTTTGTTCCTGGCGCAAGTTCTCCACCCACCTGTTGACTGCTCCCGTTGCATCATCAATGCCCTCTTGGACTGCATGTATCTGCCTGTAGAGGCGCGCTCGTTCGTCCGCCACTTCACATAGCAGCGCGAGTTGACTTGTTAGCGTTTGCAGCAGAGCATATTCGGGTTCAAGCTTGTGACGAAGATCTAGGAGCAATTGGCGAAACGTGGTGATATTTTTAGCGATTTCGTGGCTGGTTGCCGTCTCTCCCATCAGATCCAGAAAGAAATCGACAAAGCTATTGTCATTCTTAAAAAGGAAAGGCTCTGCCGCTCCACCTTCGCGGCTATTCATGCGGATCTGGTATCTGAACAATTCGGGGTCTGCTCCGATGCGTTCGAGCATCTCGCGCCATTGGCCCAGCGTCTCTGTATACTCGACACTCGCCTGGGGATAGGTATGATCTAACTCACGCAATTCCTGCCGAAACGTTCCCATCACGCGCTGCTCAAGCTGCCCCTGTTTGGTGATATAGATCGGCAGACCTTCCAATGTGAGGCGAGGCTCATCCTCGATGACACGCGTCGCAAAGAACATGCGATGCAGTTTTCTGCCTTCCTGAGCAGAACCGCTGGCACGCCACTCGCAAAATGCGCCGGTCAGATAACGTTCTGGTTTGCCAGACCATAATGACCTTTGCTGCCTCTGCTCATCCATTTGCCACTCCGCCACAAGAACACTACGATCATCTGGCTGCACATACTCGTCAATCTTGTGCATGTCTGGCATTGGCCTATCGGGACAGAGCAGCCAGAATATGAGCCGAATCAGCGTTGTTTTGCCACCACCATTGCGTAGCCAGATGGCGCTATGTGTTGCCTGTCCAGTCGTAATGTCCTCCATAGACAGAGTGAGGTCGTCCATTCTGGCTCGACGTGGGCCTATATTGCAGAAACGCAGGCGAAGTAGTTGTGGCACCTTATACCTCCCTTGCCGCGATGAGCGTACGTACGACACTGGCCAGACGCGCAACACTTTCTTCTTGAGTCATGACCTGGTATTTCCAGGTAGGTTGATATGCCTGGTTGCCATTGCGCGAAACAATGCTCACACATCCGTGCTGTTGCAGCGTTCCGAAGGCACGGCGAATCATCTGCAGCGTTGTGCTAGCACTCGCCCGCCCATCGCTGGTGGTCTTCGTCGCGACACGATTCTGATAGGCCCGCCAGGCTTCATCTAGCCCGGCAGTCACCTCTTGCACCGTTGGGTCTGGCTGCGTGCGTGCTGCCTCTTCCAGATGCTCACACAGCATGCGTAACGTTCGCTCTACCTCCTCAACGGTCACAGGCGGGCGCGCTAGCAGTGGGTCTTCCTCCAGGTCCTGCGCCCGTGGATAGAATGTGGCAAGAATGGCGACCAGGATGAAGCCATCAATGAGGCGGTCCTCAGCACTGCCAGAGCGACGGTAGTCCTCGGCGGTCATGGCAAAGACAGAATCGTCGTCAGGTGTGAGCACAACGCCTCTCTGCCCTGCCGCTGTCACCACGACGCCTAACCCGCGACAAATCGCCTGCACACACTCACGAAACGGTACCTGGTCGCGATAGCGGTCTACCAAGTGTTGATACTCCTCTTCCGTCGCAGGGCGTGCATGTGGCCGGAGTGCCCATTGAATCAGGCGGCCTGCATCAATCAAGGTTTGCGTGTCAGAAAGCATGTTGATGCTCCTTTCTGTTCTGCTTTGGGAAGAGCACGACATCATCGCCAGCAACATTGCTCAGCCAGAATTGCTGTGTATCCGTTTTCAGCACGTAGACAGGAAGTTTCTCCGGCTCTGGCGAGTCTTGCTCATCAAAGTAATCCATCACCAAAAACACCAGTACCTCAAGGACTGCAACAGACTCGCCCGCATCCTGTGCGGCCAGCACCACTTCGGAGAGCCGTTTTGGCTGCTCCAAAGCGGCGAGATAGTGCTCTGCACGCTCAACCATCTCTACTGTAAAGCGAGTCTGATCGTAGTTCGTGTCAATCAGCTCTCGTGGTTGGATCGGTATGGAGTCTACCTGTGCCTCACGGCGAGGTTGCAACAGATAGTGAAGATAACGTGCGAGTGAGAACATGCCCGGAGCGCTGGCGGGGAAGCAAGCGCTGACGATGGTGTCCAATGTCTGTACGACATGTGCACGTGGCAGGCTGAGAAGAGGGGCTAAGAGATCGTTTTGCGGGTGGGGAAAGAGCAGCAGAGGGCGCAAGGTAAAAATCTGTCGCTCTTGCTCCTCGAAAAAGATGCGTGGGGCCTCCATCAGCCGCCGCTCAAGCATCAGATGTTGTTGACGACAGGTTTCAATGAGCTCGATAATCTCTGCCAATTGATAAGCTTGCCGACTTCCAGGCTCAAGCTGCTCACGCTGCTCGCGGGCCGTCGCCACAATGCTATGCTCCACTGTGCAGCGGGTTCTTACATGCAGCAGCGCATCATCGAGCATGTGACGCATCTCCTCCCTCCAATCCACACTGTGCAGGTCGCGGCGGGAGTCTTGTAAGCGGTGCTCCATGTGCTCGCGTAAGCGCATGGAATGCTGCAAGGCCCATTGAGCCGAGCCTCGCGCCTCCTGAATACGCCCCCGCTTGAGCTGCCACTCGATAATAGCTTCCGCTGCCACCTGGGCATCCTCCAGATTGACAGTTAAGGCGTTGAGCAAGAGATTAGCGCATTCGTTGGAGAGGCGTAACACGGTGCGCCCATCGACATGATGTCGCTCTTCAAGCAGCCGAACTGAAAGTGTACGCTTGACAGCCTCGCCCTGCTCGAATGTGGTGTAGTCAAGCTTGAAAGGTCCTCGTCGCTCCTCCTCGTTGTACAATGTCGCCAGTACTCGTTCTGCCATGCGCACCGCTCGCGTTCGCTCTGGCTCTATGCCTGCCCCTCGATCCATGGCCTCAAGCAGTGGCAGCAGTTCCTCTATTGCCTGGCGATGCTCAATATCCTGCCCAAGCCCCGTGTGCGTGATGATGAGATCAAACAGCTTGAGCGCTAGGGAGAGCGAGGCATAGTGCTGAAATTCGGGCGAGCGATGCTCATCACGAGATTGCAAGCTGAGTAAGCGGTCTGCGTGGAGCAAGACGCGCAATTGCTGCGTTAATTGCGCGTCCCACAGCACATTGGCAGGCTCGCTAAAGAACTCGGTATCGAATGTATTGGAAGTTGTATCGTCTTGCTCGTTCATAGATTACTCCTCGTCCATGAGCGTCACACGTGATGAGCCATCGACCAGCTTGAAGCGATAACGATTGGGAAAGGCGTAGGCGAACTCTTCCTGGTGAGAGACGAGAATGATGCGCGCCACGTGCTCCCCTAGCGTGCGCAGCTCCTGTATCATGTCGTCGCGTCCAGTTTTGTCCAGGCCACCGAAGCCCTCATCAATGATGACCGACTCAAGGTGACGACCATCTCGACTCATGTAACGCCCTATACCCATTGCCAGGCTGACTGCAATGCGAAACTTCTGGCTGCCGCTTACTGAACCAATCGGGACGGTGCAATTGCTGATCTCTCGGTCACGCACCAATACATCTAACGCTTTGTCCGTCTGTACCTGTGCCTCATTTTCAGGACGCCATTCGAGGCGCATGCGCCCATGCGAGAGGCCGCTCAGCGTCTGATTCGCAAACTCTACAATGGCATGCTCAGCCCGATTGAGCAGGAATAGTTGCAAGCCGGTTTTTCCCAGGTGCTTCGTCAGTATGGCATAGAGATGCTGCATCCTCTCATCCTCAAGCTTCTGTTGCTCTAACGCTTGGCGTCGCTCTCGCATCCCTTCCAAATCTCCAAGCCTGTCCTTCGCCTTATCTCGCTCAGCACTTGCTCGCCTGTGTGCCTCTTTTCTTCTCAAAAGCTCACCCTCAACCTCCTGAACTGGTCGCTTCGCATCGGCTGGATAGGCCGAAATCTGTACGTTTAATTCATCAATTCTCTTCTGATACCTCTCAATGCGTTCGCGTGCGCTGGTTAATTGCTCATGTAGCGAACGATAGCACGTGAGATCAGTACGTCTCTGCTCTAAAACTGTCACACCTGTCTCGTCAAGCGTGTTGGCTTGGCTTCGCCATTGCATCGGTAAGTTGGCCTCTCGCTCTCGCTGTATGCGCTCCCTTTCCTCTTTGCGTGCGGTTGTATCACCTATCTCGCTCTGACATCGCTGCGCCCGCGTTGTCAGTTTTTCACGCTCAGTTTCGGCTTCCTGGGCGGCCTTCCTTGCCTGCTTAAGCTTGTGGTGCTGTTCCTCACTCGAAGCCGCAAGTGTGGTTTGCTGCTTTTCGATGCTATTCTTTTCGGTGCGGGCATTTCTGGCAGCTTCGAGGTCTACATCCTGCTCCTGTTCGCTGATCTGCTGCGCAAACACCACCCTCTGTTGATGCAGCCCCTGCCACGTTTGGTAATCATCATGGAGCCGCTTCACTTCATGTGCCTGATATGCCTTGCCCTTTACCTCTTGCGATATCGTCTCTAAGTCGCTCTGCGATGGATAGACAGTTGCTAGCCATGCTGCCCTCTCTTCAGGCATTGCACTGCTGATCTGCTCCTGATGGGACTCGCTCATTGCCCTGAAAGCTCTACGCAATCGCTTCTCATGTTCTTCAGCCTGCTCACACACTGTTTGTCGCTCAAGCTTAGCTTGCCCGTGGCTATCTCTAACAGCTCCTATCTGGTCATCTAGCTCTTGAAGCTCACACTCTTTGGTATGCTTTAGATCAACCGCATGCTGGTGTTGCTGTGTTACCGTCGCCACCTCATGTCGGCACTCCTCTATTAGCTGTTGGAGGCGCATCCGCTCTTGCCTAGCGTGTTCGCCAGTAATCTCCTGTCCACAGAGATCACACACAGGTTTCGTTGCAACACCTAGAAATTTTTCCAGACGATTTTGAGCATCTCGCAATCGTCTATTGCTATCTCGCTTTTCGTCATCCAGACGCCGCTCATCACCCCGCACAATGGTACATGCCGCTTCCTGGGCCGTTCGGCTCTTTTGCAATTCATCATAGCGCACGCGCAATGTCACCATCTGCTCACTTGCCGCTTGCTCACGCCCCAATGTAACAGCTAACACCCCTCGTACTTCGGCAAACTCGCTGAGCCAGGGCAGCATACGCTCCATGTCTTCAAGCTCACGCAATCGCTGTTCCGCCTGCGTCATCTGTTGTGCAATATCTACTGGCAGCGTTGCTATGTGCTTATCTACTGCCTCTCTTTTGATCTGCAATTGCTCTATGGCTTCCAGCCTGCTCACTAATGGAATGAGCACAGTAAGGCGGCCCAGAAGTTGCTTGGACTTTTGCTCAATGTCATTGAGTGTGGCTTCTAAGTCCGTAACTACCTGTAGCTCGGCCTTCTTTTTGATCTCAGCAATACGTACATCCTCTTCAATGCGTCGTGCCTGGCATTGCAACTCATCGAGACGAACCCGCAAGGCTAGCAAAGCTATTCGCTCTTCGACAATCTGTTTGAGTGGAGACAGCACAGTATCCAACTCTTGCAACTCAGAGAAACCGCTCGCGATTTCTGCCTCTCTGTCCACTAGCCCTTGCACGCTTTGAAGCTCCATGTGCTGCTTTTGCAGCTCTGCTCTATCCGCTTCCCAATGCCGTGCCTGTTCGAGGTAGCCGCTGAATCGCTCAACCCTCTCCTGCGCGTCTTCCCATGCTTCTTCCGCATCGTGCAGCAGCGTTCGCGCCTCCTCTAGCTCCTCATCGCGAACGACGCGCACATTGGGAGCGAGCAGTTGTCTTTCGAGCGTCTCTACAGCGCTCTTGAATGCCTTGCGTTGCTCCTCTGCCGCAACGCGGAGTTTCTCATAGCGCGACAGATCCATCAGTTCCGCAAGAATGTCACGGCGAATTCTGGGATCGACATCGAGCAATTGCTCACTTTTCCCCTGCAACAGCAGGCAGGAGGAGGTGAAGGCCGCATAGTCCATACCTATCGTTCGCTTTACCCAATCACGAAGCTCATCATCACTATCGGTATTGGTCATGCGTTTTGTTGGCGCACTATCGAGATTGCTACCATCTGCACTGTCCACTATAAAGACTTCACGCGTCGAGCGACCTTTGCGCGGATGAATCCGTTTGATACGATAGATGGTGTTATCCACCATGAAGTCGAATGTGACAATGAGCCTATCAGCCCGGTGATGAATCAAATCTTTTGGGCCACAACGGGCACGATGATAGAGAGCAAATGTCATAGCATCAAAAACAGCAGATTTCCCTACGCTATTTGGGCCAGAAAGCGCCCATATCGATGCACCGACAAAATTGATGATTTGCTTCTTCTCATAGCTCAAGAAGCCCTCAAGCGTTACCTGTAGCGGAATCATGTTCCTCTCTCCTT
>Ga0066654_10000355_pt1 | contig 11773 bp, 10 predicted proteins | sample GraSoiAngelo_103_FD_66715 | JGI IMG/M metagenome (GOLD analysis project Ga0066654, IMG submission 66715) | Grasslands soil microbial communities from the Angelo Coastal Reserve, California, USA - 14_0903_05_20cm | ecosystem: Environmental > Terrestrial > Soil > Grasslands | place: USA... | reverse complement strand
GCTATCGTCTAGGGGACTAGGACGCCGGATTCTCAGTCCGGAAACCGGGGTTCGAATCCCCGTAGCGGTATGGCCTTATCGGAGAGAGCCGGATCACCCGCCTCTCCCAGGTCACTTAGATTCGTCGCCTCCCCGAACGCGCTTGACACCAGCGCTTTCAGGCGTATCTGACCACTGTTGCGGTCGATCTCGACCCGGAGGCGGAAGGCGTCGAACACGGCCCGCCGTATGTCGGGGTCGGCGGCGATCAGTGACTTGCCGAGGTCGGGCAGAGCGTCGAGAACCGCCAGGGTGTCGGCGGGGTCTATGGCGGTGCTGTCCCGGCGCGAGCCTTCGAGCTGGGTGAGGGCAGCCTCTGCCTCCTCGCGCTCCGTTTTGAGGGCTCGGATTCGTTTGCCGACCACGGCCGGATCGACGCCTGCCTCGATCGCGGCGAGTTGGCGCTCGATCCGCTGATCGACCTCGCTGAGCTGTTTGGTGATCCGCGTGCGCTTGTCGTCGTCGTGGTCTTGCGCCTCGCTCGCCATGGTTGAACTCTGAGCGCGGAAGTAGGCCAGGCGGTCAGCGCCGAATATCCGGGTGGCGAAGAAGCTGTCGATCAGCGTCGTGAGGCTGTCCTCGCGTACGTACTGCCATTTGCCGTGGCCGACCGCCTCGGCCGCGCGGTCGCCGTAGGAGGTTCGGTAGCCGCAGGTGTAATAGGTCGGCTCGCCTTTTCGAGATCGCCCCTGCATCCGTAGAGGGTTGTGCCCGGTGGAACAGTGGACGATGCCCCGCAGCAGGAATGACCGCTTCTGTGGCCGTCGTCGGTGACCGCCGTGGCCGTTGCCGCGACGCCTCATCTCGGTTTGCACGCGCTCGAACTGCTCGTCGGTGATCAGGGCCTCGTGGCGCTCGTCTGCTTCGACCCATTCCTCGGGACTGCGCCGAACCACCGGCCCGGCACCCTGCTTGTGGGCGCGTGAGTCGAGCCGGTTCCAGTAAAGGCGACCGGTGTAGGTGGGGTTTTCGAGCATCGACTTGATCGTGGTCTTCGCCCATTTGCCGGACGTGTTGCGCTTGGAATCGACGTGGTTGGGCGGCGGTGGTCCACCAGGCCGATTCAGGTGATTGGCGATCTCCTTGTAGCCAGAGCCGGAAAGGAAGCGCTCGAAAATCTCAGCGATCACCGGTGCCCGCTCGGGGTCGGCAACGAGGCGAGACTTCTTATCGCCAGCCTTCGCCCGCGCCGGGTCGGGATGCGTCTCATGTCGAAGCCTGTAGCCGTAGGGCGCACGCCCGCCATTGCGATAGCCCTGACGCGTGTTCTCCTTCTGACCGCGCCTAACTTCGCGGCCCAGCTTCTCGACCTCGAACTGGTCGAGCGCCTGGAACATGTGGCGGATCAGTCGCCCCTCGGGGCTGGTCTGGTCACCAGCGGTGAGCGCGTAAAAGACCTCGATCCCGGCCCGGGTCATCTCGCGCTCGTAAGTGAGCGCGTGGAAGAGGTCGCGGCTGAGGCGGGAGGTCGAGTAGATGATTACCGCGTCGAAGCGCCGCGCATCCCGCTCCTTGGCCTCGCGCAACAGGTCGGCCCAGCCTGCCCGGTCGTCTCGCCGACCGGCCTCTTGATCGGTGAAGTCGCAGACGATCTCCCCGTCCAGCTCAGCGGCTTTCGTCGCGCATATCTCGCGCTGGGAAGGAAAAGAGAGCGTCGGGTCCTGCTTGTCCTTGGTCGAGAGGCGTCCGTACCAGGCGAAGCGTCGCATCAGCGTCCCCTTCCCCGAGCCGGTCGGTTGCGCTGAGAGGCAAGCAGGTCGAAGATCGCCTTGGCCTGCTCGCGGCGAAGCTGATCGTCCAGCGCTGATCCGGGCTCGGTGTGTTCAATCGACATGGTGGGCTCGAGTTCGCCCGCCGCCGTTTTGTGTCGCCTGCCTTCGTGATCGCGGCGGCGCCGGGCTGCGATCCGTCCGCTAGGTGTAGCTCCGTTGCGCCCGGATCTCAAGTCGATTTCACCGGCTCGGTTGGCAGCTCGCTCAGCATCCCCGCCCCGCAGAAATGGCAACGCCCGGCAATGTGGCGCCGACCGCCAGGGCGGGGCTTGCGCTCGGGGTCGGGATAGGCGATCTCCTCGCAGCGCGAGCAGCGCCGCAGCGCGCCCCGGTCGACCTCGGCGAGGAAGGCGTCGTGGCCGGTGCGGTGGCGGGCGATGAAGCCCTGCAACTTGGCGAGCCGCTTTGCCTCCCGCTCGCGCCAGCGCAGGTAGTCCCTTCGCAGGCGCTCCTGCTCGGCCGCGCCCTCACGGTCCAACTCGCCGTCAAGGGGCAGCCGGTCCACGCTGTCAGCGCTCAGCAGCTCGCCGCTCTCCAGCCAGCGGCGGCTCTGGCGCGCCTTCGGCCCTTCCCCGAATCGCCCGACCGCCTCCTCCAGGCGCGCGAGCTGGCTCGCGCGGTGGTGCGCGACCAAGGCGGCCAGCACCTCGCGCTCAGAAGGCGCCGGCTCGCGGTCGGCGAGGCGGGCGTCAATCGGTTCGGCCAGCATCCCGGCTACCGCTTCCAGGGCAGCGCGCTCAGTCTCGTTGAGGGTGTTGCCCTCGCCTTCGAGCGAGAGCCGAAGGGCATCGGTCGCCCGTTGCCCGAGCTGATCGTCCCCCCAGCCGTAGCGAAGCTCCCCCCGCAGGCGCTCGGCAAGGGCCTCGGGGTCAGAGCGCAGCCGGTCGCGCTCAGCCTCTCCCTCGCGGCGCTCGGCATCTTCGCGCGCCTTCGCTTCGTCGTAAGGACGACGCGCCGCGCGGAGGATGTCGAGCAGGTCGGTGGTCTGCTCGCCGTCGCCGACCATCCACTCGGGCGCGATGACGCAGCGTCGAAGGTCGCGGGCCAGCCCGACGCAGGCGACCAGCATCCGGGTGCCGATCTCCCTGTCGCTCGCGGCGAGGAAGGACCGCGCCCGCTTCTCGCTGGTGGTGATGAACAGCAGCGCCGGGCAAAATGGGTTGCGATGGCGCCAGGCTTCGAGTCGGGCGTACTCGCCGTAGCCCGCCGCCTTTGCTTTGAGCTGGCGGTGCGACATCGTGCCGAGGTCCAGCTCCACGAAGCCGAACAGCCTCCGGCCGTCAGCCTCGGCAACGTCGATACAGGCGTCGGGGGCAATCGCCCGCTCCTCGCGAGCGTAGGTGGTGAACGTCTCGCGGGCCTCGGCCTCTCGGTCGAAGGCGGCGAGGTGGGTGCCTTCGGGCAGCCCGGTCTTCAGCACCACGTACAGCTCGTTAAGCCCAGCGGCGTGAGCGAGGAACAGCGGGTTCGGCTCGCGCCGCTCGCCACCGCGCGGCGGCGCTTCACCTTTGGCGATCGCCTCGCCCTTCCGCGTCGGCCACAGATGATGCGGCGCTGAGCCGCGTTCGCGGTATGGCCGTGATCGCCCGACGAAGCCATGCTTGGCGAGGCGGGCGGTTCGATAGCGCAAGGTACGTGAGGGGATCTCGGGCGAGATAGTGGCGAGCTGAGGAAGAGTCAGAACCCGGAGAGAGGAGAGAAGGTCGAGGATGCGATGGTCGAGATCGGAGAGCGAGGGGTTCCCCGCGAGGAACGCGCCCCGGCACGGCGCCCGGTGCCAGAAGAAGAACGGCCAGCCATCACCGAGCACCGAACATGGTGGTAGAGACTCGGGCGCGGGGTAGGGGCATGGATTCCGCACTACGGCGCGGAATGAGCGCTGCCTCACCTTGCCAATCGGGGTGAGGGCGATTGGCAAGGTCGAGCGGGCGCAAACAGGTTTTCGGCAGGCTCGTCATTTACAGACCTGTCAAGCGAGCCAGCCAAATCCGGCAACTTCTTGGGCGCAGCGCGGGGCGAGTTCGGCTGGCCGCAAACCGGGCTATGGCTTCTGTCCCCATATACCTACAGGGCACCGAGCGGGGAAAGTGGACCCCCTTATGTGACGAATCCGACTGGTTACATCACCGCGCATGGAAGACGGTGCGGTGAGGAGCCGGTTGCCCCTATGTTCGCTGGCTCAGAGTTTTGCGCCGGGGCCGAGATACTGATCAATGTCGGTGATCGTGATCTTGAGGAGATCGCGCTTGTCGAGTTTACGGTCGCCGTGACCCAAATCCTTGCGGATCGCCAGCAGCATGGCGGCCCAATCCAGAATGATTTCGCGTTCATCTTCGTAGCCCTTTTCGAGGTGGCGGTGCATCTCAACCCACGCCTTGATCACGTCGGGCGATCCCCAGAGCAGCAAAAGGTCGCTGAACTCGCCCATGAACTCCAAGAGGTCCGGCGGTGGCTCGTCCCCCTTGTTTGCCTGTTTCGCCAATTTCCTCATGAGGCTTACGAAGTCCTTATAGCTTGGCGCGATCTTGTCCCAGCGGTACTGCTGGGCAACACGTCGGCGGGTGAAGAACTCTCCCCCGGCAAATACGGCCAGGGCCGCGCTGGCGGCGATCACGGGACCGGCTACGGCTGGGTTAGAGAACAGGCTCTTGACGATGAGCCACAGGGCAACGGCCCCTGCCCCTACGATCAACAAACCGACAATCGTCAGCGCGACTTGACGGGCGCGAGAGGGCTGCTCATCCATAGGGTCAGCTTAAGCTCGCTCTCGGCGGCTCCCACTGGCGCCCCGTTAGCGGCTATGAATCTTGCCAAGGCATCTCATGGACAGAGACACAAGGATCAAAGACGAGCTTCTTACCGCAATCACCGAGAAGTATCTCTCGAGTGAGGAGTTCAACGGCTTCCCGCTAGGTGGAATTGACGTACCAAGGGACGAACTCGACGGATTGTTGGGAGAACTGATCGAAGCCGGGGCGATTTCGTTGAATTTCGCCACCTACCATCCCAACCCCCATATCAAGGCATATCCGCCAGAGCCAGTCCCAGACCAGCTGCGGAAGCTGTCGGCGCTCGGCGATCTGACTCACCTCACGGCTTACCCGGAGCCTGCGCATCTGGAGCAACTCGTCAGCGACGACGACTATGCGGGCCGCCCCTACACGCTTGCCCTGGCGCTGGGCGGGGGTGAGCTGATGCCGAGATTCTTCGACCTTAGCGTCCTGGAGTCCTATCGCAACGACCCCCGCTACTCCTACGATACCGACGATACCTCTGGCATGATCAGCGTTACGAACGAGTTCTATGAATCTGAGCATCTTCAGGAGGCTGATCGAGTCGTCCTGGATACCTTCGGCTTCGGCTATGACAAAGAGCTCCAGCGTGCGGTTTGCGTGTTTCCGCGCTACCTGAGCCGCCTCACTCCGGAGCATCAGCAGATTTGGGCGGCAAAGGAGCTGACGGGCGAATACTCCATGCATCCCGCGTACTACGTGAGCGCAATCCTTGGTGAGTTTCCCGAGAAGGGTTCGATCTTTGAAGCGTTCACCGGGGAGCTGGATCAGCTTCAAAAGATGAGCGTCGCGGCGGGATTACCGCCTCTAGTACGTCGGAGCTTCCAGGGAGGGGAGAAGCCTTCCAATTTTGGTTTCTTGATCCGGCCGACGCTGAAGGAATTGCAGGACTTTCATGCCACTCTCGACAAGATGATGAGCGAAAACCTGAATCAGGGGTTTTTCGAGACATTCGGGCTATCTTCGGAGCGCGAGATTTCTCGCCCGGATGGCAAGATTGAGGTTCAACGGAAGGGGACCATCGCTCTGCTTGAGGAGTGGCTGGGGAATCGGTTTCGCACCGATGATCGCTCAGATATCGATCGCGCGATCGCGACTTTCAAGGAAGTGCGCCGTCTTCGCCAGCGTCCAGCCCACGCAGCTGACGACAACAGCTTCGATCTTGTGTTCTATGAGCAACAGCGAGACCTGGTACATCGTGCCTATGCCGCGGTGCGCCTTTTGCGTCTCGTCTTCGCCAATCACCCCGCCCTTGCCAACTACGAAGGAGTCCCCGGTTGGCTCTATAGAGGAGAGATCTACCCCTACTGAGTCAGGGCTGTCCTTGCGGTTGATTAGTTTCGTAGTCGTGGCTGATCTATTGCCGGGAACCCGTGAGCTTCTCGTCGAGGCCCTTCAGGGTTTGCAGTCTGACGCGGGGCACATGCCCGAGCTTCGAATGGGAAAGGCCAGCAGGAGCGGCTGTCGCTATTGGTTGCATGGGCGGCAGCGTAAGGCGTTCGATGGTCGTCGACCCGCTGCGCAGTTTGAGGAGCTACGGGCGGCGGGTCTCTTGAGAAAGCTCCGGGAGGACAACGCCACGGGTACGTACTTTGCGTTCACGCCGGCGTCATTTCGAGAGCGGGATGCGATTGTTCAGAGCGTCCCGGCGATAAATTCCAAGAAAATGCGTCGTGCGCGGCCGGCTCAGCCTCCCTCGGAGTTGATGAGCGCATCAACGAGGCTCGACGTTCTCCGCGGACTAATGGAGAAGGCAAAGACATCTTTGGGGGCACTCATCGAAGTGTCGGAGGTCCAAAGTAAGGCCGAGAGCAGCGCTGGGAGCGGCTTGGTTTATATGCCTCGTCATTGGTGGCGCTGGCGGGACTTGAAGCAAGAGGATCGCCCGCTTCTTGGGGCGGCGCGGAAGAGTGCCGAGAAGTGGCTCGAAGCCTGCCGGGTTACTCTGGCGCTAGGCGGGCCGGAGCATCTTGATGAGTTTGAGGAATGTCAGAAAACGGTTCGAAGAATGTACATTCGAGGCTCGAACTCAGAAGGGCCGGTGAGTGAAGGTTTGGACGCGAATGCGCGTCAGGTCCGTGAGGAGATTGAAAAGCAGTTTGCTTTGGTTGATGCCCTGCCAAGCGCACATGAAGCCGAGGAACTAATTCTCGTGCCGGATACGAATGCGTTGCTCCAAGATCCGGACATCGAGAACTGGCAAACCGGAGATCAGAAATGCACGATTGTGATTGTGAGTCAGGTTCAGGCCGAGCTGGACACTAAGAAGGCTGGCAGGAGCAAGGTCGCCGAGAAAGCAGCCTCTCTGATTCGCCGCTTCAAGGAGTACGCCCGCCGCGGAGACTCGCTTGAGGGGGTGCCGCTTTCGGGCACTCGGTATTTTCGAGAGGTTCCAATTCGACCGAATATGGAGCAGGCGCCTTCATGGCTTGAGTCAAGCCAGCCAGACGACTGCATCCTCGCTGCGACCCTTGAGCTTGCCTCTCATCACCTAAGTTCCCGGGTGATCCTCGTTACTCGTGACCGTGGGCTGCAGAACAAGGCTCGTTCTGCGGAGTGTCCTGCAATCGATGTTGAGGATCTCTAAGGAAGGATCCACGATGCCATGGGCAGGATCCTGGCCGCCCAGTCTGCCATGATTTCTGACGATGGAGCAACCCGCGCACATCAAGGTCAGCGGCGCCCTCGAAGGCGAGTTCATCGTCATCGAGGAGCGCAGCGCCAGCGAGTTCGTGATCACGCGCGACACCTCTTGGAAGGCCATGCTCGGCAAGGACGAGCGCGATGCCACTGAGGAGGAGATCGCAGCCCTAGAGGCCGAGCACGGGCCGTTCCAGCCCGCAGACGGCGAGGGGTAGTTCCTTGTCCATCCGGCGGGGGAATGCCCGCGTCCTCTTTGACGAGGGCGCCTTCGCCGAGGACACGATGCGAAGCGGTCGCGCGGGGGCAGAGGCGCTTCGCGAGGCTCGCAGCCAGGTCGAGCGGGAGGGTGTCGAGATCAAGACCCTCCGCCGCTGCGATCCGGAAGGACGCGACGGCACGAAGCTCCCGGCTTGCTTCAAGGTCTATCTGCCAGCGCCGAATGGCAAGTTCGGCATGGTCCTGCGCTTCATTCGCGACGGCGAGGGCCTCGCCCTTCGCTATCTCGCCTTCGGCATTCGGCATCACCCGCGTGATTCGAACGCGCCGACCGTCTACGAGATCGCCGACCGGCGACTCCACGGTCAGCCATAACCGGCTGGCCATGCCGCTTCTCGGGGGCCGAGGCAGGGTGCGGGGCGTCCCGAGCGGGCAGCTCCGCAACCTCCCTGTGGCCTGCGCCTCGGCCCCCGAGAAGCGGCATGGGTTCGCGGCGAATCGTCAGGGCGCCTCCCGTGGGTCGAGGTCGGCCAGCAGTTTCCTCGCAAGCATCGAAGCCGAGCCGGAACAGCTCGTTGGTCGCGGCGTCTTCTTCCCTTGACTCGCGCTCGGAGACCGATTCGAGAAGGACCCGTTCAGCTTCGCCGTGAAGGCGTTGGAGCAGTTCCATCAGATCCTCGGGCGGCATGGTCAGCTCGAACGCTTTGCGGCCGTCGCGCCCATTCCAGCCGATGTCCTCCAGTAGCCGGAAGTCTTCGCCGAACTCTAGGCCGAGCCGCTCGGCGGTGGCGAAGTCCTTGTTGATCTCCAGCGCGATCCACAGATCGCCGACAGCTCCTAGGTGATTGCGCACCAGTTCGTAAAGTCCGTGGCGCTGGTCGCCGTCGATCGTGCAGGTGGTGCTGGGCATGGTGCCTTCCTCTCGGTAGGGCACCGAAGCCGCCTCTATCAGTGGCCGTCGATCTCCCGGTCGCCCAAGGCTCTGGGAGAATCGGTCGCGCATCGAAGGCTTCTACTTCGGTGCCAGGCCCCGGGGCGTTAGTGCGCCGCCGGGGCCACTTATGTCTTTGGCGTCGGCGAACGTAGCTCCGTCTCCGCGAAAATCAAGCCGACTTTTTCGGGACGTCCCTTCGAGGCACGCTCAGCGGCCTATAAGCATGGTCCTGATCTTCCGCCTGGGGAGCCAAATCCAGCGCCGCTTCTACCGGGACGATGATCTCTCCGTTAGGGACGAAACGCTGTAGCGGTACTAGCCATACCTCGCGTCAGGCTCTTGCTTGGCGTCGCGCCATACCCACTGGCCGGGTGGAAGGGCCAGGGTTCCGAAGCGGACCTCGCTGGGGGTGAAAGCAGCCAGTCCGGCCCAGGCCCCGTATTCCCCGCTGGTTTGAGGCTCGATGAAGACGTCGTCGGTCGGATCCCAGATTTGCAGAGAGCCGTCGCTTACGATCCCGATCCCCTCGTGATAGACGAAAGGGCTCGCGATCCAGCTGCAGGGCACGGCCGCCCGATCCCAGGAGGCCGTCCAGTGACCGCAGTCCTCGGCGTTGTAGCGCTGCACGATCAGAACCGGGAATACGGCATCGCAACGACGCCGCCAGGCGAGCAGGGAGAGAGCGGCGAGCCCGCCGCAGTCGAGCGTCTCCTCCGTTGCGGCTTCGCAGAGGTAGGCCGGCCAGCGCATGGGACCCCACGTGAACCGCTTCGTGATCCAGCGAGGGGGCTCGAACGGATTGGTGCAGTGGGCCGCGTCCGCACTGTGCAGCCATGCTTCCGCCAAGGGACAGCAGCTACCGTCGTGGGCTAGCAACGTCGAGGGCACGCGACCGCCGACCAAGGCGGTGGCTTGTTCAGCCACAACCGAAGTCATACGCCATGCTGAAGTCATAGCCCCCTGCTTCCGCAATCGTCAACTTGTCTCCGGCGGCCAATGAGGGCGGTAGGTCGATGTCATCGCGCAGTATGTCCGCCTCCATGCAGAGGCGACCGAGGAGTCGGTCCGAACCACGACCTAGCTGGATCCAGCCGTCCTGTTCACGTCTGTATACGGGGTGGGGAAAAATCCCTGCCTGCGGCAGCTCGGCGATAGAGGCGTCGACGACGGCGTCGACTCCGTCCTCGCGGCGGCGCAATCCGAGGACGCGGGTGACCAGCATCTGCGAGGGCTGGGTCAGGGCCTTGCCCGGCTCCAACACGATCAAGCCGAGGTCGGGTAGTCGATCGCGGGCCTGCTGCCGCAGGGCGGGGAGCCTTGCGAGCATCAGGTCGAACCCCGGCGGCGTCCATCCGCCTCCCAGGTCGAGCATTGAGATGGGGCGGTCGGAATAGCGGCCGAAGGCCGCCGCGGCGATCAGCACAGATTCCAGGGCGCGCCCCCAGCGCTCTTTGCCGATTTCGCTGTACGCCTGATGAAAATGGACGGCAACCGCCTGCTCTGGTGGTAGCCGGCGGGTGATCTCGATCAGGCGCGGGAGGGCATCCACTTGATCCAGTGCGATGCCGAATCTGCTGTCGCTGCCCGGGGGACGGAACCGCACCCCCACGTACTTGGTCCTCAGGGCCTTGGCGCTGATGTCGCCGACCAGTTGCTCGAGCTCCTCGACGCTATCGGCAAAAGCCGCGAACGCCCGTTTGGGCAGCGCGGGCCAGTGCTTGGCGGGTCCGTTGAGAATCAGCTCGTCGGGCCGATAGCCCAGCTCAAGAGCGAACCGGGCCTCCTTTTCAGATATCGCCTCGGCCAGGAAGCTGTGGGCACGGGCGATCTGCAGGATGGAAGCGGACGGTTGCGTCTTGATGCTGTAGGCAAGGTCGATCTCGCAGTGCGCATCACTGGCGTTTTCCGCGGCCCGGCGTGCTTCATCGGCCCGGGCGGCAAATCGATCGGGAAGGTCGACGCGTGAGGGGGTATCGGTCGCGGACGCTGATTGCTCCAAGCTGCTAGCAAGGTGCGCTGGGACCTCGACTTCATCCTTGCCTCGGGCCTCCGCCCCCGCCAGCCGGCGAGCCAATTGAGGCATCCCCGACGGATGCTTGCCGCTGGTGTCGGGGAGGGTCCTCGGAGCTTGACGGGACAGGGAGTAGACGGGGTGGAGTGGAATCTCGGTAACGATGCGGACGAATTCGTCCGCGCTTGCGACGGTCGGCTGCGGGGCTGCGCCACTCACGGCTGCGACCAGTGCGCCCGGCAGGTTGAGACCGGCCAGGGTGATGCCAAAGATCCAGGCGGGGAAGCGGGGATTGCACTCGAGCAAGCATGTCGGTCGGCCCTCCTGGCGAACCAGCTCCAGCTCTCCGCCGCCCGTCCAGCGAAGGCGGCGCAGTAGCGCTGCGAGCTTCTCCTCGAGGCCCGACAGTTCGGCCTCGGTTTCGCCGATGCGTCCCGCCCAGGTCTTTCCCTCCTCCGTCAGCTGGAGCTTCTTCATGTGCCTGCTTCCCAGCAGCTCGCCTTCGTAGGCCGCGAAGACCACCGACTCCTCGTTTCCGGGGACGTGCGTCTGGAGATGAAGCGGCTCTCCGGGCCAGGTCTCCTCAAGCTGTCGCCGTGCCCACAAAAGACTCTGCCAAGAGGAGACCGAGAGGGCCTGGTACCAGGGTCCCTTCAACCACACTTTCCATCCGTGGTGGGCGCAGAACTCGGCGATCTCTTCGTCAGGGCTGACCATTGAGATCGAGGACGGGATTTCGAGGCCGAGCTCCCGAGCGGTTTCCTCTGCGGGCTTGCGCACCGCCTCCAGCGCGCCGATCTGGGGGGATAGGCGACAGAGGGTCGAGGGCAATACCTTGGCCAGCCAGCGGCACTCTAGGTCGAGTCCGGAGATCCAGCAGTCATCGTCCTTGAGTCGCTCTTCGATTCTGGCTCCGTATAGGTCAAGATCAAGCTCCTCCCACGGTCTCTGGATCCAGAGACCGTCGAAGACCGGATGGCTGATGCCGGTGGATCCGGGCGAGTAGTCGACTCCGACGATGCGGGTTTCCGGGTGGGCGGCCCGGATCGACCTCGCCACGCCGACCCCCGGTGAGGGGTTGGGGCCGCTATAGAGGCCGCTGCAGTAAACGGTCACGAATGGTGCGAAGAGTGGGTAGGGGTCGCTGGTGCAGAGTGCCGAACTTATACCGATCCCGTACCGAGAGGTGGTTCGATCCGCCGGTCCCGCGGTCTCGATTCTGCAAACCAATGCGTACGGTCTTCGGGCCGCGCAACCAGTAGAGGTGCCGCGGTTGCCGCCACGGAGGTCGTCGTAGCTTCTCTGAGAGCGGAACCGTGGAAGGAGCGCCCGCCCTGCTAGCGGTAGGCCCGATACTTGGTGAGTC
>Ga0066654_10000351_pt1 | contig 11797 bp, 14 predicted proteins | sample GraSoiAngelo_103_FD_66715 | JGI IMG/M metagenome (GOLD analysis project Ga0066654, IMG submission 66715) | Grasslands soil microbial communities from the Angelo Coastal Reserve, California, USA - 14_0903_05_20cm | ecosystem: Environmental > Terrestrial > Soil > Grasslands | place: USA... | reverse complement strand
CGAAGGTCTCGCCGACCGTCGTGCAAAGCACCTTGATCAGCCAGAAGTAGACGGTGATCTCGGGCACCTTGTTGAGCATCTGGCGGGCCCACCACTTTGCGGGGCGTGCGGGGGACGGGGTGGCTGGGGACTGCTGCGCGACGTTCATGGCGCGGCAGGCTGGACCAAGATGCTTAACCCAAGATGAGACAGAGGCCGTCTCATCAAACTTTTATGCCGTGCAGAGGAAGCGATCGCTGACCTCTCACCGGGGGTTAATCTCGGGTCGCGAAGTTTGGACAGATGCTCCCTCTGCTTCGCGCTTCGGCAACCGACGTGGTCCTCAACCCCGTCATCAACGCGGCGACCGAATTCATCGGCTCGACCGGACTGCCTGCGGTCTTCTTGCTGATGGCGCTGGAGTCGGCCTGCATCCCGATCCCAAGCGAGGCGATCATGCTCTTCGCAGGCTTTGCCGTCTCCAAAGGCGAACTGACCCTGGTCGGCATCGTCACGGCCGGCGTGCTCGGCAACCTGGTCGGCTCCTGGATCGCCTATGGGGTCGGCTACTACGGGCGACTCGACCTGCTGGAAAAGAACAGGCTGATCCACATCAGCCCCAGGCACCTGGCGTGGGCCGACGGCTGGTTCGAGCGCTACGGCGGCGCCACCGTCTTCTTCTCGCGCATGCTGCCGATCGTTCGCACCTTCATCTCGCTGCCGGCCGGGGTGGCGAAGATGCCGTTCTGGCGTTTCACCCTCTACACCCTCGCCGGCTGTATCCCCTGGGTGCTGATGCTGGCGATAGTCGGCGAAAAGGTCGGCGACAACTGGGAAGATTGGCGCCACAAGCTCGGCTACCTCGACTACCTGGTGGTGGCGGCGATCCTCGTCGGGATCGTCTACCTGATCGTCAAGCGGCGTCGCGGCGGTGGAGTCAGTAGCCATGAGGCGGTCGAGGCGGAGTGAAGGCAAGTCGCTGAGGCGCTGTCCAAACTCGCGCTGACGCTGGCCGGCGTCCTTTTGATCAGCGTCGGCCTGTTCATCACGGCCGGCTGGCCCTTCCTCGTGGGCGGGTTGATCTTGCTCCTCGTCGCGGCGAGGAGCCGCTAATCAGACTCCGCCCCCTCGGCAGAGGACGGCGGTGATCCCCGCCTGACCGAGTCGCGGAGGATCACAAGCGTTGCCGCCGGGGCAAACCACCAGGCGGGCCAGCCAACTGCGGCTATGGCGGCGGTCGTCGCAATCGTCGCCACGACCCACAGCGCGATCTGCCAGTCATCGCCGACGACGAACTCCCAAACGCCACGGGCGACCCGCTCGATCATCGGCCCACCTCTCCCTCAGCGCTGCGCACCTCATGGACCATCAGCCAGGAAGCCAGAAGGACCAATCCGACCAGCAGCCCCAGTGCGGCCTCTTCGCCGGGCCAGGTGACCCCGGCGCCCTCGGCGCCCCAGAAGATCCCGAAGCTGGTCAGCAGGACGCCGACCGCGAACTTCATCGCGTTCTCGGGGACCCGTGCAAGGGGGGCCCTTGCCGCCAGGCCGACCGTCAAGACGCAGAGTACCGCGAGCGCACCGGCGGCAGCTGCGAGCGGCACGTTGTCCTGGTTGGCGCCGAGCGTGACGACGATGAAGGCCACCTCGAGCCCCTCGAGCAAGACCGCTTTGAAGGCAATTGCAAAGGCGTAGGAGTCGAGCCGCTCTTCGCCGATCGATGCCGCGGCAGCCACCTCCTGCTCATAGATCGCCGCCTCATCATGCAACGCCTTGGCGCCCCCGGCGCGCAGGATCGCCTTGCGCAGCCACTGCAGGCCGAAGATCAACAGCAGGCTGCCAACGAGGAGACGCAGGGCCCCGATCGGCAAGACCGTGAGCGCCGGGCCCAAGATCCCCACCACGCAGGCGAGGAGGAGTGAGGCAGCCGCGACTCCCCGGTAAGCCGAGGACCAGCCGCGCGTGCTGCCCACTGCCAAGACGATCGTGAACGCCTCAACAGCCTCGACCGCGCTGGCGAGGAAGACCGAGATCGCGAGGCTTATCTCGGCACCGCTCAATCCGAGCTCCGTTTCGCGAGCGGCAGTGAGATCGTCACCGTCGAGCCGCGGGCGCGCGCCGAGCCGCCGTGGCGCTCCGCGGTGGCCTTGACGATCGCCAGGCCGATCCCCGAGCCGGGGCGATCCTTGGCGCCCTCCGAACGCCAGAAACGGCCAAATGCTTGCTCCTCCTCACCGGGAAGAAAGCCCGGCCCCTCGTCGCTCACCGCCACCTCGGCAACCGAGTCCTCGACGCTGAGCGCGATCTCGACGCGCCCTCCGACAGGCCCGTGCAGGGTGGCGTTCTCGAGCAGATTCGAGATGCTCCGGCTGAGGGCTGCTGGCTCGCCGAGCACGGTGGCGGGGCCATCGACGCGGGCACTCACCTGGGGGCGATCGACGCTCATCTCGGCAACCATCCTGTCGAGCCTCACTTCCTGGCGCGGCGGCGCGGCGGCGCTCGCCCGCTCGAGCTCGAGGAGATCGTCGATCAGGCGGCGCAGTCGCGAGGCGTCTTCCTGCAGGTCGGCGATCACCTCCTCGGAGGCGCCGTGCCGGGCAAGGAAATCGACGTTGCCGATCAGCGACGTCAGTGGCGTGCGCATCTCGTGGCTGGCATCGGCAAGGAAGCGGCGCTCGGCCTGCTGGGACTCCTCCAGCGCCGCGAGCATCGCGTTCAGGGTCGCGGCAAGCTCGTCGATCTCGCGGGGCTCGCGGCGGGTCTCGAGCCGTCGCGCGCCGTCGCCGGTCCGCGCGATCTCAGCGGCCGAGGTCGACAGCTCCCGCAAGGGGGCGGTGCTGCGCCTGGTCAGAAGGGCAGCAGCGAGGCCACCAGCAAGAACCGCGACGGCGCCGCAAAGCAAGAGCAGCAGGCCAAGTTCGTGTCGCGTGTCCTCGATATCGGCAGTGCTCGAGGCGACTATCACCACCCCGCCCGCCGCCGACCCCCCGGCATCGGCGATCGGAGCGGCGAAGACGCGCAATGGTTCCCCGCCGAGCTCGGCGTCGGCGAAGCCGCTGCGCCCGGCGAACGCAGCGCCAACCTCCGGCCCGCGTGGCAGCAGCTTTGCCCCCAGCGCCAGCGAGCGGGCGAGGATCGTTCCCTTACGGTCGAGCACCTCTACGCTGAGCTGGCGCCCGGAGACGGGCGATTCCAGCGCCCCGGGTCCATCGAGGACCGCGGGCGCTGAGATGCTGAGCCGCGCCACTTCCACCGCCCGCTTGCGGAGGCTCGAGTCGAGCGAGGACTGCAAGCGGTTGCCGATGATGATCTGGGCGCCGATCCCGAGTATGAGGGCGGCGAGCAGGACGGCCATGATCGCCGCCAGGGTGAGGCGCGAGTTGAGACTGCGGAGCCTCACGGCTCGAGTATGAAGCCGACCCCCCAGACGGTGCGGATGATCAGCGGGTCTTCGAGCTTTTGCCTCAGCCGTGCCACATAGCGATCGACGACGTTCTCCTCGGCCGCCCCACCCCAGATCCTCTCGATCGCGGTCTCGCGGGAGACGACGGTGCGCGGATTGCGCATCAACAGCTCCAGAAGCTGTGCCTCGCGCACGGTCAGCTTGACCGTCTCGCCGCCAGCTCTGAGGATTTCCTTGGTCGACGTGTCGAAGGTGATCTCGCCGAAGCTGATCCGGCTGCTGAGATCGCGCCCACGCCGCAGCAGCGCCCGCAGGCGGGCCACCACCTCTTCGAGGGCGAAAGGCTTGACCACGTAGTCATCGGCGCCGGCCTGCAGGCCGCGCACCCTGTCCTCGATCGCGTCGCGGGCAGTCAACATCAGCACCCCGCCCGTTATCCCCCTCTCGCGCAGGCGCCGGCAGACATCGAAGCCATCCAGGCCGGGGATTGCGATGTCGAGGACGACCAGCTCGGGGGCCGCCTCCTCGACCATCGCCAGCGCCCGGCCACCGTCGGGCGCTGAGCGGATGTCAAAGCCCTCGGCGGTAAGCCCGCGCTCGAGCATCCGGCGGACCGACGGATCGTCCTCGACGATCAGAAGACCTGCGCCGGCCATCTCACTCCCCGGCGACATCGCGGCGCAGGAAGACGAGTCCAGCGGCGATCAGAGCCGGCACCCCGTAGAGCGCACATACCCAGGCGGCGCGCAGGATCGGTGCCCAGTCGACCGGGGAGCGCAAGAGCCCTTGCCAGGCGTTGTATTGCGTGCTGAGCAGGTAAGGATGGAGGCCTTCTAGTCCCGGCAGGATTCCGACCAGCTGCACCAGCAGCGAGAACATCAGGGTGCCGACGATCGCCGCGGCGCTGTTGCGAAAGACGGTGGAGAACAGCAGTCCGATACAGGCGATGGCGACGATCGGGATCAGGTAGACCCCGAGGCTGGCCCAGACCAGGAGCAGGCCTTCGCCGGCCGAGACCCGGGTGCCGGAGAGGCTGATGATCGAGTTGAAGCCGGAGGCAAGGATGCCGGCGATCAGGGCGACGGAGCCGGAGAGGGCAATCGCCGCCACAGCGTAGGTAAGCGTTGCCAGCGTCTTGCCGGCGAAGACCTGCTGGCGCTCGACCGAGCGGGTAAGGATCGTCTTCAGGGTCTGGTTTCGGTCCTCGGCGGCGATGATGTCGCCGGCGACAAGGGCGGTGATCAGGGGGAACATCCAGACCGAGCCGAAGAGCAGCAAGACGAGCGGGATCGCCAGCCCGGTCTCGTGGACGTAGCGTCCGAAGGCGACGTCTTCCGGGCTGCCGTTGCGGAGCGCAAGGGCGAGGACGAAGATGATCGGCACCGCCGCCGCTGCCCCAAGGCCGAGGTAGGTCCGCTTTTGGGAGCGCAGCTTGCGGAGCTCCCAGCGGTAGATAGTCAGCGTGCCTGGGTTCATGCCGCGCTCCCCGCGGGCTGGGGCGTCGGCTCGGCCTGCCCGTCCGCCTCGCCCTCGGTGAGGCGGAAGAAGAGATCCTCGAGGGTAGCGTGACGTGGGCTCAGCTCCCGGATCAGGGCGCCGGACTCTGCCAGCGCCAGCGAAAGGGCGCCGACGGCCTCTTCTCCCTCGGCGCTGAAGGTGGTACCGCCCTCGGCGCCCGCTCGGACCTCGCTGATGCCTGGCTGGGCGGCGGCGACGCGGCGAGCGAGCTCATCGTCGCTGGTGCGCAGGAGGTAGCCGCCGCCTGCCTGTCGACGGAGATCCGCCAGTGATCCCTGGTAGGCGACGCCGCCGCGCTGAACGATGGCCACCCGGTTGCAGAGGTCTTCGACCTCGCCGAGGAGATGGCTTGAGAGCAGCACGGTCATCCCCTGGTCTGAGAGGTCGCGGATCAGGTCGCGCATGTCGCGCATGCCGCCTGGGTCAAGACCCGTGGCCGGCTCGTCCAAGAGCAGCAGCCGGGGCGCTCGCAGCAGGGCAGCGGCGATACCCAGCCGCTGTCGCATCCCGTGCGAGTAGGTCCCGACCCGGTCCTTGGCGCGGTCGCTGAGCCCGACCTTGTCCAGCGCCTCCTCTATCCGCCCCTTGGCCTCGCCGCCGTCGAGGGCGGCCAGCAGATCGAGGTTGGTGCGCCCGTTCAGGTAGGGATAGAACGAAGGCGCTTCAACGAAGCCGGCGACACCCTCGAGCGCCTTGACGCTGAGGTGGGGATCTCGCCCGAAGAGCCGCACACTGCCGGCGCTCGGCGTGATCAGGCCGAGCATCATCCGCAGCGTCGTCGTCTTGCCGGCGCCGTTGGGGCCCAGGTAACCGAAGACGTCGCCGGCCTCTACGGCGAGGTCAACGTCGTCTACGGCTACGAGCTCCCCGTAGGCCTTGCGCAGGCCCCGGACCTCGATCGGCAGCGGCTCGCTCACTGGCTCAGAGCGCCCTTGCCGCGGCCTCCGCCGCGGCCGGGGGAACCGAGCCGGCGACGATGTAGTCAACGCCGCCCCGGCTGAACCGAAGGACTGTTCCCAGCGCGGTGTCGAGCTCTTCACCGCGCGCGCCGTTGATCGACACCTTCGGCAGGCTGAGCCCGCCCTCTTCGGTGCTCTTCCCACCGCCCGGTTCGCTCGCGGTCTCGATCACGGCGATCCCGCCGAGGCCCTCGCCATAGGTGACGAGGGCGGCCGACTTGCCCTCGACTTCGATGCCGCGCACCTCCGCGCGGGGCAGACCGGCCAGGCTGTCGGGGGCGGTGAGCGGGAAATCGAGGCTCTTTTCGACCGCCGCCGCCCCGGCCTTCGCGGTGGGCTCGCCTTGGCCGGGTCCGTCCTTTTCTTCTTCGCCGGGGGTGCCGAGGTCGACGACCTTGGCCCCAGGGGGAGGCGAGACATCGAAGACCGAGGAGGGGACGGCTTCGAATGAGACATCGGTCGCCTTCAGCTCCAGCACCGGCGAGCTGGAGGAGCTGGCGTATATCGCCGCCCGCAGCGGAGCGCCGTTGGTGGCGTCCCAGGCAACCTCGGCGCCGCCCAACAGGCCGCCGTCGTGCTTGGGCGCGATGTGCAGCGTGTAGGTGGGCTGGCCGGCGACGTCGGAGGGGATCGCGCCGCTCAGTTCGGCGTGCTCTTCGACTTCGGTGATCTTCGTTTCGATTTCACCGAGGCCCGGGACCACCCCGGCGCCGGAACTCTCTTTGCCTTCTTCGTGTTCGGGGAGGGTGCCTTCGTAGACGGTTTCCGAGCCGCTGTCATAGATCTGGAAGCGGTGATCGGAGACCAGCACCTGAGTATCGCCCCCCGCTTCTTCGGACTGCAGCTCTAGCCGCAGCCTGCCGCCTTCAGATGGTGAGGCCCAGAGGCGGCCCGAAGCCCCGGCCAGAAGCGGGTCGGCGCCTGGGAGACTGGAGGCGTCGACCAGGTTGTTGGTGAACTGGATCCGGGCGCTGATTCCTGGCAGGCGCGGAGAGTTGAGCGCGTCCTCGACTGCGTTCGCAAGCGGCTTCGGCGGCGGCGTCGGCCCGCCTCCTCCCATCGCCATCGCGGCGGCGGTGACGCCGACCACGGCGAGCACGGTGATCGCGCAGATCACGAGGAGCCGACGGGTGGAAATGCGACGAAGAGCGGACACGGGAGCCTCCTTTGAAGGTGGACAGCGCCGAGGCTAGGCACCGATCCTGAAATAACTCTGACATCTCGCTCTCCTCGGGCAGCGTCGAGATGAAGCTGCTCTCACATTGGATTCATCTACGGCAGCGAACCTCCGGCAATGCGCCCCGCTCGAGCCGAGCGTCGCTATCCGAGAATCCCGCTCTGGAAAAGAGCGCGGAGAATCTTCCTGCTCGCTGCGATCGCATGCCTCTTTGCGGCGGCCACCTCCTACGTACCGGCGATGAGCGCCAAGCACAACGTCGGCATCGGCGTCTCCAGCGTCGAGTGGCTGCGCCAGAACGGCGGCAACTCCCTGGTCTCGGAAATCGAGAACTGGTACTACGAACTGAACGCGCCCGAAAAGGGCGGCCGGCCGTTGACGTCGCTGCCGCAGGTCGGCGTCGGCCCAGGCTCCACCGGGTCGCGGCGCGCCTTCTACCGACCCCCGAACGTGAAGCCGCTGATCCACCCCACCCTGCCCGGTGAGGGAGTTTGGAAGAAGGCCGCCGCCAAGGCCGGCCCGCGGCCCCCGGTTCTCCTCACCACCTTCCGCAGCGACCCTGAATACCCGCACTTCGTCGCTGGCGTCGCCTGGATCGACGCCACCCGCACCCACCTCGAATATGTCCCCGGCTTGGCCGAGCCGCCCGAACCGCTCGAACACCGCGGATCCGGCGAAGTGCCGCCGGCGATGCGCGCCCGCCTAGCTGCCACCTTCAACGGCGGCTTCCCCCTCGAAACCTCAAACGCCGGCCTGATCTACCGCGGCAAGGTCGTGGAAACGATGGTTAACGGAATCGCGACCGTGGTCGAGTACCGCGACGGGCGGATCAACGTTATTCGGTGGCACCAGGGCCCCGGCGCGCCGGCGAACGTCTGGTTCGCGAAGCAAAACCTGCCGCCGATCATCTACGAAGGCGAACTCAATCCGAACCTGAGCGACGGCCCCGAATGGGGCGAAACCGTCAACAACGCGACCCGGGTCTGGCGCTCGGGCCTCGGCATCGACAGCCGCGGCAACCTGCTCTACGCGGCAGCCAACTACCAGACCGTCGAATCACTGGCCAAGGTGCTGAAGCGCGCCGGCGCCGTCCGCGCCCTCGAGCTCGACATCAACGAAGACTGGACCAGCTTTATCACCTACCGCCATCCCGGCGCCATCGAACCCAGCAACCTGTTGCCGGAAATGCTCCGGCCTCCCGAACGCTATTTGACCCCCGACGAACGCGACTTTTTCGCCATCTATGTGCGCAAGGGCGAGCGCTGGTGAGGCTGCCACGAAATATCTCCCGTGGCGCCCTTTCGCGGCGCGCCTTTCTCGCCGACGCGCTCGCCGCGGCGCTGCTCGCCGCCGTGGCGATCTTCGTCGCAGCCGGGATTGGCGTGGTCGGATTCGGCGCCCTTGCGGTCTTTCTGGGCCTCGGCGCCTGGATCGCAGTCGAAGCTTTGGTTCGCGCGATGTCGCGCCGGCGGCGCAAGGCTGTCGACTCGGGCCCCAAAAGACTTCCACTCAGCGATGAACCCGATTCCCGCTAGGGAGTCAAGCGCTGGCTCAAGGCGGACAACAGGTGGCTCGGCCCGAACAGATCCCGAACAGCTACGCGGGTAGCCGAGGCTAACCGCGATCGTGACGGAGGGCGGGGAAATCAAACCACGGCGACCAGGTGAAAGGTCGTTAGATGGATTCCCCGCCGGCCATGCTCCGCGCCAAACTCACCATCGCGGCCCTCGCCGCGTCACTCCTCTGCCTCGCCCTTGTGGCATCAGGCGGCGCGGCGGGTGCCCAGGGGGCCGTGACCGGTCCGCTCCCGCCAGACACGACCATCACCTTCGGCCCCGAGGGCTGGACCAACGTGACGAGACCGGTGTTCGGGTACGCGTCCAACAACTCCGAAGCGTGGTTCGAATGCAGGCTCGACGCCGAACCCTTCGAACCCTGTGGACCGGCGACCTACGAAGTTCTCGAAGGACACCGCGGGGCGAAGCTCTCCCAGGGCCCTCACACGATCGAAGTTCGCGCGGTGGGCCCGGACGGCGAGATCGATCTGACCCCGGCCCAGGCGATGTTCACCGTGGACACCCAGCCGCCCACCGCCACGATCATCTCCGGGCCGACCGGCCTCACCCACCAGAGACCCACGTTCACGCTACGGGTCAGCGGAGAGGACAGCTTCCGATGCCGGATCATCGGCAAGAACGTCAGGATCAAGGCTCCTTCCTGCGACGGGCCGACGTCCTTCACGCCGCCGCGTCCGCTGCCCGAAGGAACCTACGAAATGGTGGTGACCGCTCGCGATCTCGCCGCCAATGAAACCGAGGACCGCGTCGAATTCAGCGTCCGTACCAAGGTGAAGGGCAGGGGCGGCGCTACCGGCTGCGCCAGGAATTGACGGACGCATCCCCACGCTACCCGCTCCGGGTTGGCGGACGGGGAAGGTTCCACGTCTTTAGGTCGAAAGTGTTCTTCAACGCCGACGAAACCGAATTCTTGGCCGGCAAGGTGACGTCGCGATCCATCGTCGGCAGGCTCGCTCGTGAATCCAACGAATCCGCGCCCGAATCAGGCGTCTTCGACAAGTGCCACACCGGGCCGTTCGGCGGACAGATGAAGGAGTTGAGCTTTCGCGCCAGGCGTCGCCTTAAATGACTTCGGGTTTCCAACGACAAGTCAGATAAGCCCCGACTCCCCTCAGCCACCCAGGTGACAGCCGAGGACGCTTGCCGGAGCGGCGTCTCTCGGCGTCCTCACGCCGATGAGGACGCCCTTGTAGTACCTCCTCGTGACGGCGGGACGGCGGCGCAGGTGCCCGGCGGCGAGTTCGCGGGCGGCGGTGACGATGTAGGACGGCCAGCCGTTGCCGCGGGGCGGCAGGACGTCGCCACCGAAGCCCTTTTCGTGGACCATCTGAAGGAGGACGGCCCAGCGGCGAGCGCCCGCCATGCCCTCGGCTGCCCGCCGGGCAGCGGCGTCGTCCCCGGACCGCGTCGCGGCGCTCCAGCTTTCGAGCCATCCGCAAGCGACCGCACTGGCGACCGCTTGGCCGAGCTCGTAGCGGTTGGTGAGCGCGCCTTCTGCATGAAGCGTGGAGGGGTCAAAGCCGGGCGGCAACGGCACCCCGTGCAGCATCTGTGCGATGACGCCGGATTCGGCGGTTGGCTGCACCACTTCGGGCGGCATCGCCGCCAGCCACTGTTCGACGCTGACGGCACGCAGCGATCGCAGGACCGATTCGTATGCACCTTTGGGGAGTGAGGCGCTGAGGCTGACGAAGACGCTGTTGTGGGGCGGCAGGATGGTGATGTAGGCGGGGCTTCCGCGGTAGTGGAAGGTGGTCGTCTGCCGCCCGAGGACGGTCGACTTCATCACGGTCGCCTTCGATCGGGATTCGCGCAGGATGGTGCGGTAGAGCGAGGCCGGGGCCCAGTTCATGGTCAGGCTCAAGCCTTCGGGACCGAAGGCCGGATGCCCGGCCTCCTTGTAGGTCAGGCCGCCGTATTCGGCTTCGAAGCTGTTGGCGTGAATGATTGACCAGCCAGGGGTGGTGATGAGCAGGCGCGGGTTGGCTTCGGCCACTTTGACCGCAGCGGCGGCGTAAGTCGGGCGGCCACCGTGGTTGACCGAGCTGCCGCCGAGGATGAACAGGATCGCCATCGCGGCAACGAGGGCAAAGCCGAGGCCGAGCGAGGCCGAGCGATGTCGCAAGAACATCCCGCCTAGGCCATGCTCACCGCCCGCGCCGCGCTCCACTGCGACGCGATCGCCGGCTGGGATCGGCCGCGCTGGGGAATCGCCGGCAGCGATCGCCCGCCGCATCACGCGCGCCAGGTCGGTCTCGCCGATCGCCTCGCGCAGCTCCTCGGCGGAGACCGGGTTGGCGGCCCGCATGCGGGCAAGTGCATCGGTTTGGATGGTGCGGATCATCGGGCCTCCTCGGCGGGTGTGGGCATCGCGGCACGGCTTTCCGTCTCGATCGGCTTCGCTGCGTCGAGTCGCTTCGCGAGCTTGCGGCGGGCGCGATGGAGGCGCACCCGGAAGGCGCCCTGCGAACAGGCGAGGACCTGTGCCGCCTCACGCACGTCGAGCCCATCCCAAGCGACCAGGCGCAGGACCTCGCGCTCATGCTCCTCCAGCTGCGCGAAGGCGGTGGCGAACGCGTCGCGGAGGGCCAGCGAGTCGGCTGGGTCGGAGCCGGGCACCTCGGCGCGCGCCTCGTGGGCCAGGCGCGCGCCGAGGTCGTGGCGGCGGCGCGTCGAGCGGTACTGGTCCGCGATCACATTGGTGGCGATCGCGTAGAGCCAGGGCAGTGGGCCATCGGGGATGCAGTCGCGGCGGCGCCAGACCACTGCGAAGGTATCGGCGACCACTTCTTCGGCCGCCTCCCGCCCGGAGAGACGCCGCATCGTGAAGGCGAGCAGCCGCGCGTGATGCTCGCGGAAGCAGCCTTCGAAGCGGCCGCGGTAGATGTCTGGCGCCCGCTCAGGCGGTTCATCGACTGAAAGCATCTACGGGCTAAGTGTCAGATAGAAGACGATTGTTACAGGCACCGGCCAAGGAGGACTGATCTCGGCCGCGCTCCGCCGTCAGGGATCTGCGGTGGCAGGCAGCTATCGCGGGCTTCGGTGAGGGCTCAGGGAAAACCCGAAGTCAAGTCGCGAGTTGTGGTGTAACGGACTCGCCGGCACTCCTTCTCAGCTCTCCAGGGCCGCCACCTCCTTTCCGTTCGCCTCGGCCTGGTCCTCGAGGACCAGGCCGATTGACTCCT
>Ga0066654_10000348_pt1 | contig 11808 bp, 11 predicted proteins | sample GraSoiAngelo_103_FD_66715 | JGI IMG/M metagenome (GOLD analysis project Ga0066654, IMG submission 66715) | Grasslands soil microbial communities from the Angelo Coastal Reserve, California, USA - 14_0903_05_20cm | ecosystem: Environmental > Terrestrial > Soil > Grasslands | place: USA... | reverse complement strand
TCCTACCTGGCTCGAAAAATACCTTTTCAGATCTATCCTGGCTCTGGCGACAAGGACACGCGCAACGCATCCGCCGGTTTGCCAGACAGGGCAGTGCCATTCTCGGTATCTGCGGGGGCTATCAGATGCTGGGAGAACGTTTGAGCGATCCGGGTGGGGTCGAGACAGAAGCAGGGACAGTCGAAGTAGGTCTGGGCCTGCTGCCTATAGAAACGATCTTTGGAGCGCTACATGACAAAGTGACGAAACAATGCCAGGTGCAGATAAATCCCCAAGTCCGGCGAGGACTGTTTGCACATCTAGACGAGCGGCACTTGCAGGTCTACCAAATCCACGTGGGGCAGACCAGAGCGAGAGATACAAGCGAGCACCACACACATACAGTCTTTCTCCAAGAGACTGGACAGACAGAGAGCTGGCTAAGTACCGATGGCTGGTGCGCTGGCAGTTATCTGCACGGGCTATTCGAGAATGACCACTTCAGACATGGCATCGTCGAGGCACTGGCGAAACGGCGGTACCATCAACCGCTGTACTCAGAACAGACTCATTTCAGTCGGCAACAGGAGTATGATCGTTTGGCAGAGGCATTGCGTCAGCACCTGGATCTCGTACAGATAACAGCATTGCGCAATCTGGGAGCATGAATGTTCTGACATCGATATCAGAGGCAAAGTCATTATTGGTGGTTGACGTATTTCTCCCTTATTAAGTATACTTGTTCCAGGTTGTTCATTCCCTCATCTCTCTGCTAGAGAGAATAAATCTGTGTTGCTGAGCTAGTTCGGGAGGTCTATTGACACACATTCCTATTTATACTATTGGGCATGGTAATCGCTCATTGGACGAATTCATCGAGCTACTGCAGCGCTATCACATAGCGTTTCTGATCGATATTCGTTCTCAACCATACTCACGCTACAATCCACAATTTTCTAAGGCAGCGTTGGAGAAATCCATCCCGCAACACAATACACGCTATGTCTTTATGGGAGATACGCTAGGAGGCAGACCAGCAGATGAGACATGCTATCTCAATGGCCACGTTGATTATGTCAAAGTGCGTGAGAAAGCATTCTTCCAGCAAGGCATGGCGCGCCTGCGTACAGCATGGGAAAAGCAATTGCACGTCGCTTTAATGTGTTCTGAAATGAAACCACAAGAGTGTCATCGCAGCAAATTAATCGGCAATGCACTCATAGAACAACACATTGCTGTAGCCCATATTGATGAGTTAGGAGCTTGCAAAGAACAGCAAGCCGTCAATAACCTCTTGCTGGGAGGACAGGCAACGCTGTTTGCAGAGCTTCCACTTGTAGAGGTCAACGGTAAAGTAGGACGCGCACGTAAAAAAGTAAAATCTTTTGGTGAGAGTACGTAGATGAATCTGCAACTTGTCACAATTGGCGTATACGGCTTTAGCAGTGAAAATTTTTTCAGTGCATTAGCAGCCGCAAATGTTGAAGTGTTTTGTGATATACGCTTGCGTCGTGGAATGCGGGGTTCTACCTATGCATTTGCGAATAGCCAGCGCTTACAGCAGAAGTTGGCAGAGCTAGCTATCCGTTATGAGCATTGTAAGCATCTGGCCCCTTCGCTCACGACGAGGAAGATGCAACGAGAAGCGGATGTAGCACTTGGTGAGGCAAAACGCCAACGCAAGCTGTTAAGTAGCGCTTTTGTAGAAAGCTACGAGCAGGAGTGTCTGGCATCATTGAACATTCAACAGTTCGTCGAGCTAGTTGGTCCAGAGACCCGTATTGCGGCATTGTGCTGCGTCGAACAGGAACCCGCAGCATGTCATCGCTCCCTCTTAGCCACGCACCTGGCTGAAGCATTGGGCATACAGGTCAGACATATCAAACCGTAGAGTAGCAACCGGTTATAACACCACTGATGACAGTAGAGTGGGATTGTAGGTGATGCATATGGAGAAGAGACCACCACGTCCAAGAGGTCGTATCGAGAGAGTCCTCATTGTAGCCAAAACACATATGTGGAATGGCTTATGTGTCAGCGGGCTGACACAGGAAACGAATAGAAGTATCCGCTTGCTGACTGCTCACCGCGATCATCAGCCGAGCAATGCCCCTTATGAAGTCGGACAAGTATGGCAGATTGAGTATCGGCTAATAACCAGCACAACGCCTCCCCATGTAGAAGATGTCCGTGTAATGCATGCGCGTTATCTCGGTCAGCAACCAAATATGCGCAAAACATTGTTGAGCCGCGTGCAACCCTGGCAAGGTGATGTGCGCAATCTCTACGATGGTTGCCTTATGCTTGGTCCGAGAAGCGCCTATATTACTCGTTCAGGCGGTATCCCACATTGTAGCACAGGGTACTGGTTGCCTGTGCGTCCACTAACGCTCTGCCATATCGACGAAAGAGCCTATTATGAGATTGCATATGACATTGACGGAGGCAGCACAGGGACGCTACGTATCCGTTTCGTCGGTTGTGCGGAAACTGTGCCTGAGCTACCACCTAGCACATTGGTACGTGTTTCTCTTGCCCGCTGGTGGAAGCAATCCGATGCAGATGAGGAACGTTGCTATTTGCAGTTATCAGGATGGTATCAGTAATCTTACCCGTAGCAGCAACAGAGTCGATAGTTATTCATCTGCATATAATAACTATATAATTCAAGAAAATTGCTTGCTATTGCAATATTAACTTTTTATGCTTATAATGATAATGATACAGAGATATCTTCTCTAGTATATCTACATACATGAGTATTCAACGCTGAGTCTGTATTTTTGAAAGGGTGGGGATATGTTGTATAAGCAGGAGCGCTATATCATTTCGTCAATTATTTTGTGGTTGAGTCTTGCGTTTATGGTGATGATGGGACAACCTGGTTACACTCTTATACCACAGCAAATACTCCCGTTGTCTACGAATTCGATGAAAAACTTGCAGTCTATGCCCAGAGTGGCGGCTGTAGCAGATCGGCCACGTGTAGAGGCGAGTGTTCCACCACGAGTTCCCACTCCGCCAACAGCCTCTATTACGCCAGCCATTACCATCACAGCAACGACCAATGTGAGCCAGCATCCGGCATCAGTACAGCAGAATGCCGTACCTCCACTGACTCCTTCACCAACTCCTTCAGCTGTAGCGAGTACGCCCACACAAACGTTCTGGCCCTTGCTTGCGACAGTGACCCCTACAGTGGCCATTACACCCACGATGCCGGTGACACCCACAGTGAGCACACCAGCAGCAGCAACGCCCGCTCCGACACTAACGCCAGTGCCTAGCAGAGCACCGACACCGCAAGCAACACCAGCTACTATGCCAACGGTGGGAGCGGGCGTTACACCAACCGCCACCATAAAGAAGCCGCTGAGTTCAGAAAACCACACTGCCAAGCGGGAAAAACTAACCACGACTTAACCAAATCATCACTTCTAAGCATTTTGGCTCTAGTGCAAAATCCCAAAACCTTTTGGGGAATGGGAGCATTTGGGGACACCCCAAACCCCGCCAGGGTGGCTTCGCCCCCTGGACCCCTAAGCCCTACTACCTCTCTTGTTTCTGCACTAGGAGAGTTTTGAGTAGTTCTATTGCTAAGCAATGTAGAGTGTCAGAAGACGTAAGTTTGAGCCAGGTGATGAAATGACCGCATAGAGTAGTAAGCGCAACATATTTCGTGATAAGGCGCTAGAAACATATAGGCAAAATCACGAGCAATTGCCAATAATCCAGTCATCCTATTACTCGATAAAGCGACCAGTAGTCTAGATGTGATGACGGAGAAAGCTGTAGAACAGAGCCTTAATCAATTAGCCTGCACACAGATTATTATTGCTGATCGTTTGAGCACTATGCGCAATGCAGACCTGATTTTAGTGATAGATGATGGAAAGATCATCGAGCGCGGCAACCACCAACAGTTACTAAAACAAGGGGGATACTATGCACAACTCATCAAAAGCCAGTTAGCAAGTGGAGAAGTGGTCGCTTAGCCGTCCGTGCTCTTGCTATTATGCGCTACTATGCGTATATTCTAGTGGGATCTCAGAAGAGTAAAAATTTCCATACTAGGGAGTACTAATTATGATTATCCTGCTACTAGCACTGATCGGGACCATCATCGTTATGGCCATCTTGACCATTGGGCGCTTAGCGTTTGGTCGCCGTGAGAAGTTTGATGGACGCAGTTTTTTTCGCTGGTTCATTGGCTATTTCGTTTTCAATTACTTGTTCTCTTTATTCTCTTTATATAGTTTTCTTCCCGCATTCACGGGTCCTTTTTGGGGTTGGCAATGGGTATTCTGGCCGCTGCTATTGAGTAGCATCGGCAACTTTTTTGCCTTCGCTCGACCTGCTATGGATGTGCTGGAGGATATTGCCGCCGCTAGCCAGGGTGCAAGCCTCTCCTCAACGCGTAGTTCTACCCGTCAAAGCGCCACAACAAATTATTCACGTGGCGCTGTTGCGGCTGGTATCCTTGGCTTGATTGCCGCTGGTGGAATTGGTATTGCAGCTCCGGTTTTGATTACTATCTTTACCACCTGGTTTGATGTCAATGCCAAGGCATTAGCCACAATACCAAATGTGAAGATGCAGACCTCCTCTGTGCTACCACCTACGGACGCGAGGCATATTGTGCTGGTCAGTCAGAGCGTGGCATCCTATAAAGGACAACAGATACTTGGTTCAAACGGGCAGAATCTTGGGTCGGCGTACCAACTGAATCCCGATAGCTATACACTGCAATCTATTAAGGGTCATCTCTATTATGTCTCGCCGCTGCGGTACAACAACATCTTTGTCAACCTTTCCAGTTCAACAACCCCCGGCTTTGTTGTGGTCGATGCCGAAGATCCCCAGGCGGTTCCTCAACTGCGTACTGACCAGGTACAGCCTAGCACTTCGCTCGGCTACTTGCCAGGGGCGCTACTCAACCAGGATCTGTTACGCCACGTCTACCTGAGCGGCTACACCTACGGACGCTTGCTTGACCCCACTTTAGAGGTGGACGATAACTACCATCCTTACTGGACCATCTCGTTAATGCAACCTATTCGCGGCTATGTTGGAGATTCACTTACCGAGGTGTTGCTGGTCGATGCCCACACTGGAGCAATTACGAAATATCGGCCCCAGGATGTGCCCAGTTGGGTTGACCGCGTCATGCCAGCCGATACGGTCACGCAGTACTTAGAGTGGTGGGGATTATATCATTCTGCTCCGTGGTTCAATCCTTCCGGCTTAGGACAGCAGGCACCAGCCAGCCAGCCAGAGCTACTCTATAACAATGTCGATCAGCCTGTCTGGCTGATTCCTATGACCTCATCCTCCGCCAAGGATAACTCCAGCACGGGCGTTTTTCTGTTCAATACGCATAAGAATCAGGCTGACTTCTATCCTTTGCAAGGTGTTGGCATTGGCGATAATGTGGAAAAGACCTTCGTATCAACGCGTGCAAATATTCGTAACTATGGTGTTGCCAGCGTTCAGTTATATCAGATCTATAATACGCCCACTTGGGTTGCTATCTATGTGCAAAGTACAGGCAGTGGTGCCATCTTCCAAGCCGTCGGTATCGTTGATGCCAAAAACTTGAACGGCAGTAATGTGCAATTTGATACTTCGCTCCCGCAAGCATTGCAGGATTATCAGCAGTGGCTGACGCAACAGGCAAATAATGGCACGGCGACGACTAATACGCAGACAGTAACCGGCAAGGTCTTACGCGTCTCGTCTGTACAGGTCAATGGCAATACACTCTATTATCTGCAAGTGGAGAAGCAGCCATTTCTCTTTACCGCTAACCTGTCCCTTTCACCCAAATTGCCGCTGGTACAGCCAGGCGATACCGTCACTGGTACGTATACAGCGGGCGATGGTCAGATTGTCAATTTAAAAACCTTTGATGACCTGAATATTGCTCTGGGCACGACACCCACGCCTGGCACTCTACCTACAGCAACACCAACGCCGGTGGTGACACCCACACCGATCAGGTAACTGTATGTATCAGTGGGATACAGTGGAGTCAGGTAGCGCCTGTTTCAGCACCTGTATACTCTGCTGTATCTCGCATTGCAGATCGCATAGGGTTGCTTGCATTTGCATTAAGCGATCCAGTACAACGGGTAGGAGGTCATTTGTCTCTTCGTGTGACGCAACGCTATCACACAAGGCTGGTAGACACCGATCTTGAGTAAGTTGGTCTTCCAGAACTTGTGCCTTTTGTGCGTCCATCTCCTGACCGGATATTTTGTGCACCAACTTGCACGCTTGCTCAAGCACTGCCACATCAAGCCAGAAGAGGTTAGCTCGTGCAGCAAGCTGAATCTGATCAGCATCGACGAGTAGCATACAGTTGTCAATTGGCTTGTTTGTAGATCTCAATGCAGATTGCAGCTGCCAGAGGACTTGCCGTAAATTCTTTTTTGACTGTGCAGTGGTGCTATCAGGCCACAACAGGCTAGCTAGCATCTCACGTGAATACGCGTGATCTCTATGTAATAGCAGGTAACAAAATAGCTCCTGCACCTTGCGAGCATCAAAACCATCTAATATCTGTCCATTGTACCGAACACAGAATTTTCCGAACAGCTGGATTTCAAACATAAGCATGGTATTCCTCAGCATTTTAAAATTTATTAGAGTTGTGATAGAAGCTCCCATAGCAGTTCTATCACATAGTCTTACATGATCAAATATGAAGAAAAGCCGCCATGTCGATATGCATAACTCTAAAGAGTATACGTGTATTACCTAATGTTTATACTAGTAAAATAGGGCAAAAAGCAAACAAGTGAAATATTACCAGTGGTTGATGGATGGCGGTTACGCTTGCTAGCTTTGCATCCTCTCCAAGGGATTATTGTATAATGTCTTCGGCACTTGCCCTTATTCATAGTTGGCACGATGGATGCTAGACGGCGAAAGATAGGTAATTATGACCCACTATTTCACGCGTGAAGAAGCAGAGGCGCTATTACCTGAGATTACAATTGTGCTACGCAAGATCCAGGAATCTTATCAGCAGATGCATTTACTAGAAGGAGAACTTGAAGCCATGCAGATGCTGGCACTGGGTAATGGCCATCATTTGCATGGGCGCATCCATAAGCTCCAAAGGGACCTTACTTTACAGACTCAGCAGTTACGTAATGCAATGGATGAACTGAGCACCTTTGGCTGCGAACTCAAAGATGCTGAGACTGGTTTGATTGACTTTTTGAGCTTACGTGATGGTGAGGAGGTGTATTTATGCTGGAGGCTTGGCGAGGGAAGGATCTCCTTCTGGCATTATCTGCATACCGGCATTGCTGGTCGCCAGCCTCTCTAGATCAGGGAAGTCACATGCTTACGATAAAAGATGTGTTGACACAAGCAACGGCACAGCTCTCTCAAGCGCGAGTGGAGAGTGCCCGTCTGGACGCTCAGGTCTTGTTGAGTCATGTGCTCGGTACTGAGCGTTCCACCTTCTTTGCCTATCCAGAGCGCGAGATAACAGCGGAGCAAGAGCAACAGTTTTTGGCCCTGATCAGGCGACGAGTACAGAGAGAACCTGTCGCTTATCTCACCGGGCATCGCGAGTTTTACGGCCTCGATCTGCTGGTCGATGCTCGTGTCCTTATTCCTCGCCCTGAAACCGAGCTGCTTGTCGAGGTAGCATTGCAGCACATCAGGCGCGCCATTGCTGCGGGGCACATGCCAGTGGTGGCTGATATCGGAACGGGGAGCGGAGCCATTCCTCTAGCAGTAGCGGTGGAGGAACCTCGCCTTCCCTATCTCTATGCCTGCGATATCTCTGCTGCTGCACTGGAGGTAGCGCACTTGAATGGCCAGCGTCACCAAGTTGAGCAACGTGTCCGTCTCTTGCAAGGCCATTTACTAGACCCCTTGCCAGAGCCGGTTGATGTGCTGTGTGCTAATTTGCCCTATGTTGGTACTACTGAAATGACGCTCCTAACGGCTGACATTCATGCTTACGAACCCCATCTGGCACTCTTTAGCGGCCCGGATGGGCTATCGCTTGTGCAACAATTATGCAGAGATGCGCAACACTCTGGTAAGTTGAAAGCAGGAGCAGTCATGTTGCTGGAAATTGGATATCAACAGAGTGAAGCGCTAACACGCCTGCTCCTTGACCTTTGGCCTCAATCTACTGTCACCTGCCGCAAGGACTATGCCGGATGGGACCGCCTACTACAAGTCTACCTCCCTTCGTGAGTACCGCAAAGAAAATATTCATTTGCGTTTTCGGTGAGGGAGATCTATAATCGACCACAAGGGATCATACTTTTGGGATCTACCAATAATCATGCTATAGTTAATTCTCTCTTATAAGGGGCATCCGCATGGCGCTGTTGCAAATCATTTATTCTCTATTCTTGTCACTCTTGTCCAAACGTTTTCTCTTTGTCCTCATTGGAGGGGTCGTTGCATTTCTGGTTACGTACCTATTGACCTTCGCTGTGATTGGGTGGTGTCGTAGAGCTGGCTGGCTGGATCGTCCCACGGTGGAGCGGAGAAGATTGCATAAAAAGGCGGTGCCGCGCCTGGGTGGGGTTGCGATGTTTCTGTCCTTCGTGCTGGTATCGCTTGCCGTGTATGCAACGAATTTTAGTCAGGAGGTAAAGGGAGATGAGCTGGTACGTTACTGGTTGCTCCTGGCCGCCTGTATACTGATTGTGATCGTGCATACTTATGACGATATAAAGGGCCTGAAGCCTCTCCCAAAATTACTTGCCCAGACGGTTGCAGTAGTGATTGTGCTCGGTCCTTTTGCTGGCCAATTCCACGGAACCTTCTTCTTCGGTTTTAGTAATCCTTTTTTTCATCGCGATAATCTGCCCTGGTTTCAGGAGTCGATATTGACGCTGTTCATCCACGATACCGCTATCACCTGGTTGGCGGTCCCGGCGATTCTCTTGACGTGGTTCTGGATTGTTGGTATGATGAATACGGTCAATCTGATCGATGGCTCTGATGGCCTCGCCACTGGTATTGTCGGTCTAACTGGCTTGTTCATCACGATCATCAGTTGGACTCTGCACCAATACAGCCTTGCTATTCTCTCAGCGATTTTTACGGGTGCGGTTTTGGGTTTCTTGCCGCACAATTGGCATCCTGCGAAGATCTTTATGGGGGATAGCGGCTCGCAATTTCTGGGTCTCGGTTTGGCAGTACTCTCGATTATCGGGGGGGCCAAAGCAGCACTCGCCTTAATGGTGTTGGGTATACCGATCCTGGATGTGGCGGTGGTTATGATTGGTCGTATCAGACGTGGTCAATCCCCGGTTCATTTCGATTTGAACCATATCCACCACCGTTTATTGGCTACTGGCCTGACGGTGCAACAGCTCTGCTATGTGTTTTATGGCTTTACGTTCCTGTTTGGCGTGCTGGCGCTTTTCCTGTCGCGCATCTACAAACTACTGGGGCTTGGCCTGGTTGGTATGACGATGATTGCGCTCTTTATCTGGATTGATTATCGCCAACGCCATGGCGCTCTCCCGGCTGTGCTTGACAAGCCATTGCCAAAATCACTAGAGGGACAGGACGGCAATGCCGATATGGATGTAACAGTAGGTATTCCCCATCCACCTTCGGCAGGCCATCTATGAAGGAGAACATTTCCATGAGCAGCCCAACTTCAGTTACGGAAATTGATTTGTCCCCTATCTCTGGAAAAACATATTGGAACTCTGTACGTGAATGGCGTGAAGAATTTATTTACTTTCTGCTCGTTGATCGCTTTCACGATGACCGGCATCGTGCTACGGCGCGCACGTCGGCACGAGCTGAGAGAATTGACAAGGCAAATAACCTCGACGAGATATCCGCGCAAGTTGCCACACGGTTGGGCAACTTCTGCGGTGGTACTCTGCGCGGTATTCTAACTCATCTGGATTACATTAAAAATCTTGGTTGTACAGCGCTATGGTTAAGTCCCATATTTGAGAATAATGGTTCTCCTGATCCTGACACTGGCAGCTATCATGGCTACTCCATCCAAAACTACCTCGCTATCGATCCCCGTTTTGGTACCAAGCAGGACTTGATTGATCTAGTCGATGCTGCCCACTCCCTTGGCATGCGCGTGTTTCTAGATGTGGTGACTAATCACTCCGGGGACAATTGGTTCTATCCATCAGATCATCCATACGATTATTCCAATGACCTCCAATTCCCTTTTGGAGGCTGGCGGCTAGATAACCGACCGGTGCCTCTGGAACTGCGCAATCCCCAGTTCTATCATCGCAGGGGACAAATTCGGAACTGGGATGCTTACCCTGAGTATGAGCACGGAGATTTTTTTTCTCTGAAGGATTATGATAATGATGATGATGCCGATGGCTTGCGCTTGCTCGATACCTTAGTCAAGGCACACTGCTACTGGATACGCGAGGCGGATATCGATGGATTTCGCATGGATGCCGTCAAACACATGGGAGCGTTGGCAGTGAGCCGTTTTTGCCAGGGAGTCCGCGAGTTTGCCCAGGGCCTGGGCAAGCACAGTTTTTTCTTGTTCGGCGAGCTGATCGCTGGCGATGATGCCATTGATCGCTATACTGGTCCCAATACTCCAGTCAATGCTAATGATGGAAATATCTATTTTGGTCTTAATTCCGTGCTTGATTTCCCGCTCTACTGGACGCTACCAGGGGCTATCAAAGGGCTTAGCGCGCCAGCCGATCTTATTCGTCGTTATGAGAACTTGAGAGGCCACGCGCTAAACCGTGGTGAGTTGGGACGCTTCTTAGTTACTTTCCTGGATAATCATGATCAAGTTGGGCAAGGCGATAAAAAGCGCTTTGCAACAGGTGCTCACGATGCCCAGGTGATAGCTGGTATAGGCTATCTGCTTTGTGCTCTGGGAGCCTCGTGCATCTACTATGGCACCGAGCAAGGCTTCGCTGGCCACGGCCAGAATGACAAGTTTATTCGGGAGCCTATGTTTGACCTGCTGGATCAGGAACAAAACTATCTCAATCCCGATGCCACCATCTATCAAGAGATTGTCAAGATTGCTCATGTTTGCCGAACAACGGAGGCCCTACGCTTCGGTCGCATGTATTTCCGGCAAATATCGGGGAACGGGCACGACTTTGGTTTTCCGCAAGGGCATCCCTGTACATTAGCATTTTCCCGCATTCTCGCCTACCAGGAAGTTCTGGTAGCTTATAATACATCGACTACTGAGTCGCGCAAGGATTATGTAGTTGTAGATAGTGTGCTTCACCAAAAAGGTGACAGGATGAATTTTCTCTACGGTGAGGGGGAATTTGTGACGGTGCAAAGCCATCCTGATACGTCGTTATTTGTTCAACTTGAGCTTGCGCCGATGCAGTTTGTCATTTTGCAGTAGGCAGGACAAGCCCAACGCAAGAGTTACCCCTACGATGCGCGTTAAGCGGGGGTCCAGGGGCCGTAGCCTCCCTGGCGGGGTGTGGGGTGTCCCAAATACCCCTTTTCTTCCCTTATGCCGCCTCCGGCGGCAAGAACAAAGATGCCGCCTTGATAGCCAAATAAGAAGAACAGAGGAAACGAGACTCTTTTGTTTCACCTGAACACTTGTTCGTTGACTTTTTATCTTTGTAGCATGTATATTACACATAACCCTCAGTTTCTCTCTTAGGGCTATAAGCTGTAGTGCTCCTGTGTAGGTTGCTCATCCACACTTTCTGCCTGATATATGCCTATTGTGAGGAGAGACCATTTCTTCTCAAGCATCATGAGGTCTCGTATACCCGATACCCGTGAAAAGGAGAAAAGACTATGACTAGACGCCCCGATTTAGCAGGAGTTCGGATTAAGAGCCCGAATCAACCA
>Ga0066654_10000346_pt1 | contig 11827 bp, 7 predicted proteins | sample GraSoiAngelo_103_FD_66715 | JGI IMG/M metagenome (GOLD analysis project Ga0066654, IMG submission 66715) | Grasslands soil microbial communities from the Angelo Coastal Reserve, California, USA - 14_0903_05_20cm | ecosystem: Environmental > Terrestrial > Soil > Grasslands | place: USA... | reverse complement strand
AAGGCCTCGGCGCTGATCCCGGCCGACGCCCGCTCGTCGGGCAAGATCCGGATCGACGACAAGGACATGGACGTCGCCCAGCTGCGCCAGCTCTGGGCCGAGGTCCAGAAGCACCCCGACGCCACCTACGTCACCGTCGACGAGAAGGACTCCAAGGTGCGCGTCGCCCGGCGCGGCGAGTACCTGCACATCATCGCCCAGGACCACCACGGCAAAGAGGGCCGCCACGAGAACGTCGAGGTGAAGGTCCCGCTCTCGGTGGTGAGCGCCCTCCTCTCCGGCACGGGCGATCAGCTCAACATCGCGGCGGCCATCCAGGAGCTCGGCCGGCGCGGCGAGGGGGAGCTGGTGACGGTCAACGGCGACGACGAGACGGTGCGCATCTGGGTCGATGCCGCGTCCGAGTCGCGGTAACGGATCGCATGAGCTGAGAAGGAGACGACCATGACACGCCCGGCAAAGATCCTGGTCATCACCGCCGCCGCCCTGCTCGCCATCCCGGTCGGCTGCAGCCTGCTCCTCGCCGCCAGCGTGGTGACGAGCGGGCTGGTCACGGTGCAGGTGCACGAGACCAAGGCGGACGGCACGAACCTCTACATCCCGGTCCCGGCCGGCCTCATCTACCTCGGCCTGGACGTCCTGCCGCTCCTCGACCGCCACGGCGAGCTGGCCCGGGCGCGCCACGAGGTCGGCGAGTGGGGGCCGGCGGTGCGCGCCGTCGCCCAAGCCCTCGAGGACGCCCCGGACGCCGTGCTGGTCGACGTCCGGGACCACGGCGAGACGGTGAAGATCGTCAAGCGGGGGAGCCGGATCCTCCTCGACGTCCACGACCACGAGACGGACGTCCACCTCTCCTTCCCCGCCCACCTGTTCAGCCGCGCCGCGAGGACGTTCGTCTGATCCCCTCGGGCCGTCCACCCTGCGATCTGGCAGAGGTGGACGGCCGCCCCTCCCTTGCCGCCGGCGGGCGCCTCGCATAGCCTTGGCCCTCAGCCGCTGATGGCTGCCCCGGCCCCGCGCGGGCCGGCTGACCCGAGGGCGCCCGTGACCACCTTTGAGACCTCCTGCCTCGAGCGCTTCCTGCGCTACGTCACCTTCGACACCCAGTCAAGCGAGACCTCCGACACCTATCCGAGCACGGCCAAGCAGCTCGACCTGCTGCGGCACCTTCTCGACGAGCTGCGCGCCCTCGGCCTCGCCGACGCCGCGCTCGACGAGCACGGCTACGTCATGGCGACGATCCCCGCCACCTCGCCGAAGCGGCAGGTGCCGGTCATCGGCTTCATCGCCCACGTCGACACCTCGCCCGAGATGAGCGGCACCGGCGTCAGGCCGATCGTCCACCGCAACTACCAGGGGCAGGACCTGGTGCTGCCGGACGATCCGACCGCGGTCCTGCGCCCGGCCGACATCCCCTATCTCAAGGAGCGGATCGGCGACGACATCGTCACCTCCTCGGGCACCACCCTGCTCGGCGCCGACAACAAGTCGGGGGTCGCCGAGATCGTCGCCGCGGCCGAGTACCTGCTCGCCCACCCCGAAGTCCCGCACGGCCCGATCCGCATCGCCTTCACCCCCGACGAGGAGGTGGGCGGCGGCACCAAGTACTTCGACGTCGCCAGGTTCGGCGCCCGCTACGCCTACACCATGGACGGCGGCGCGCGCGGCGAGGTCGAGATGGAGAGCTTCGCGGCCGACGCGATGACCTTCACCTTCCACGGCTTCAACACCCACCCGGGGTTCGGCAAGGGGAAGCTCGTCAACTCGATCAAGATCGCCGCCGACTTCATCGACCGCCTGCCCAAGGACCGCCTCTCGCCGGAGACGACCGACGGCTATGAGGGGTACGTCCACCCCTACGTGGTCAACGCGAGCGTCGACCGCACCTCGGTGAAGCTGCTGATCCGCGACTTCACCACCCCGGGCCTGCACGAGAAGGAGGCGTTCCTGGACGACCTGGCGCGGCGGACGGTCGCCGACTGGCCGGGCGCCTCGTTCGAGTCGAAAATCGAGGAGACCTACCGCAACATGCGCGAGGTGCTCGACCAGCACCCCGAGGTGGTCGAGAACGCCAGGGAGGCGATCCGCCGCGCCGGCCTCGCCGTGCACGAGCGGCCGATCCGCGGCGGCACCGACGGCTCGAAGCTCTCCTTCATGGGCCTGCCGACGCCCAACGTCTTCGCCGGCGAGCAGAACTTCCACTCGCGCCTGGAGTGGGTCTCGGCGCAGGACATGGAGAAGGCCGTCGAGGTGATCGTCCACCTCTGCCGCCTCTGGGAGGAGAAGGCGGCAGGGTGACGACAGGGATCGAGCCTCAACAGCAGGAGATGGTCTGATCGCAGGACGCGCCGCCGCAATCGGCGCTGGTGCGGCAGGTACGGACGTCGACGCAGCCGCAGTGGCAGTAACCGCGGCGGTCGGCAGGGGGGCTCATGAAATCCGGCACCTCGCTCGCCGGTTGGGCAACGCTGCAGGTCTCGCCCTGGCTGGCGGCGGTGAGCGCCGCGAGATTACCGAGGCCGCAGCCCGCCGGGGTTGCGGCGACGAGGGCCGGCGCAGCCGCCTGGGCCGGCGGCGCGGCGCCGGCGGGTGCCGCCCCGAGAGCGGCCAGGACGACCAGGGCGGCGATCGACAGCAGGAGCGTCTTCCATCGCGACATGGGCAACCTCCTCGCTCGCCGGAGCAGCGGCGAGCTCTCCGCACGGCACTGTCGCCGTACATCTATTACAGTGCCCGGTCGCGCCGGCGTCGGGACGGTCCGCCCGCGGTGTCACGCCTCGTGCAACCGCTCGGCGGCCTCGCGGCCGGAGAGGTGGGCGCCGTGGACCGTGCCGGGGTAGGCGGGGCTCGCGTGCTCGCCGGCGAAGAAGAGGCGCCCCTCGACCGGCACGTTGAACACGCTGTCGTCGTCGTCGTCCGAGCCGACCTGCCAGTAGGTGGAGGCGCCGCGGGTGTAGGGGGAGCGGAGCCAGTCCGAGGCGATGGCGCGCTGGGGGTAGAGGGTGGCGGCGCCGAACATCTTGCGCAGGCTGCGTACGACGCGCGCGGCGGCGCGCTCGGCCGACAGGCTGTCGAGCCGCCGCGCGAAGTCCCCCGCCGTGTTGACGGTCAGGATCGGCCGGCCGGTGTAGCGTGATGCATCGTGGATCTCGAGGGTCTCGCCGCCCTCCGCGGCGTAGCCGAAGAACTGCGTCTTGGGGTCCCAGAAGACACGCGGGAAGAGGAGGGCCAGGCGGTGGACGGCGCCGAAGCCGAGCCGCGAGATGGCCTCGCGCAAGTTGGCCGGGAGGCGCGGCGTGAAACGCACCGCGCCCGCCTTGAGCACGCCGAGCGGCAGGGTGACGACACAGCGCTCCGCCTCCAGCACGCCGCGGTCGGTGGTCACCCGCACCCCTGAGCGCCCGTGGTCGATCGCCTGCACGACGGTGCCCAGGCGCACCTCGAGCCCGTGGGCGAGCCCCTGGACGATCTGGCTGTAACCGCCCGGGAAGAGGACGTCGCTGCCGGGGAGCTCCTCGTCCTGGTCGAGCTGGATCGAGGACAGGTCCTCGAGCGGCAGGGTGAAGTCGAGCTCCAAGTCGGAGAAGTAGTCGTAGGCGAGGACGCGGCGCTCGAGGGGGGAGAGCCCGGCCCCCGCGTTCAGGGCCGCGAGCGTGTCGGCGAACGACTGGTCCTCGACCAGCTTCTCCGAGGCATAGGCCTCGGCCTCGCCGAGGATCGACTGGAAGATGTCGTTCATCGCCTCGACGACCGCGGCGGGGACCAGGCGCCCGTCGCTGTCGTGGAGACGGAACGAGTCGTAGTCGGTGATGACGCGGGGCGCCCGATAGCGGTCGGCCAGGGCGGTGATCGGGTTGCCGCCGATACCGTGGATCCAGGTGGCGCCGAGGTCGACCGGCGCGCCGAGGTCGCGGCTGGTGTGGATGCGCCCCCCCAGGCGGTTGCGCGCCTCGAGCACCACCACCTGCCCGCGGCCGCGGTAGCCGTACTCGTCGACCAGCCGGCGGGCCGCGGAGAGGCCGGCCATGCCGGCGCCGATCACCAGGACCCGGGCCCGCGGCGGCGGTGCCGCCAGGAGGTCGGCCCGGCTGCCGATGCCGGCGACGGCGGCGCCGGCGAGCGCGCCGGCGCCCAGCCGGAGGAGCTCGCGGCGGGTGATTCCGGGCGGACCGGATCTGGCGGGACGGGCTCTGCGGCGGCTCATCGTATCCGGGGAGTGTGGGGGAAATCGGCCCTATTATGCCCGCATTCCGGCGCGGGCGGTGCGCGTGGGGAGCGCGAATGCGACTACGAGCAGTCCCTGCGGTCTCCCTCCCGTTTTCATCCCTGCCTCGCCAGCTCGCGCAGCTCGCGGCTCTGCGGATAGCGGCCGAGGGCGTAGCGCAGGAGGGCGGCGGCCGACGGGGCGTCCTTCAGGAGGCGCAGGGTCTTGACCGCCTCGGCATAGGCGGGCGCCGTCGGGCTCGCCGCGACCATCCGCTGCAGGGTGGGGCCGACCGCGGCGGCGCGGCCGGTCAGGGCGTAGAGGATCGCCAGGCTCGAGTAGGCGCGCGGGCTCTCCGGGAAGCGCTCGATCTCCTGCCGGAAGGCCTGCTCCGCCCCGGCCGCGTCCCCCTGGTCGGCGAGGATCTTGCCGCGGATCAGGGAGAGACCGCGCAGCAGGTCGGGGTCCTTGGCCTCGCGCTGGTCGTAGGCCGCCTGGGCGCGGCGGGTGGCGTCGAGCGCCGCCCTATAGTCGCCGCGGGCGTGGAGGACCTGGGCGAGGGTGACGAGCGGCCCGACGCGCAGGCTCTTCTCCGTCATCGCCAGGTTCGCCTCCTTGTCCGCCTCGTCGAGCCGGCCGCGCGCCAGCGCGACCTGTGCCAGCAGGCCGTGCGCGAAGGAGGCGTTGGTCGGGAGCGCCATGCGGGCGTGCGCCGCCGCCTCGTCGTAGCGCCCGAGGTCGAAGTAGAGCCCGGCGGCGGCGACCGCGATGTGCGGCGAGCCGTGCGAGATGCGCAGCGCCTGCTGGTAGGCGGCGAGCGCCTCGTCGTTCTGCCCCAGCTTCTGGAGCGAGCGGGCGAGGAACTCCCAGGCGTCGACCATCTGCGGGTTGCCCGCCAGCACCTTGCGGAAGGCCGCCGCCGCCGCCGCCGGCTCTTTGCGCGAGGCGTGGTAGAAGCCGACTTTCAAGTCCGCCAGGGCGCCGATCCGGCTCTTCGGATCGGGGAGCGGCCCGGCCGGGGCGCCGCCCGCCGCGCCCGTCCCGCCGACATAGCCGAGCGCCATCATCGCCTGCCGCGTCTCCTCGTCGACCGCCGACGGCGCGGCGAGGTTGCGGTCGTAGCCGGCGAGCTCGCGGCGCATGTCCGCATAGACCCGGCGCTCCTGGGCGAGCAGGTTGGTGCGCTCGCCGGGATCGCGGGCGAGGTCGTAGAGCTCGGGCGCCGGCCCTTCGATGTAGTGCCAGCGCGCGCCGGCGAGCGAGGCGAGGTCGCTCCAGCCGAAGTGCAGGCGCGGGTAGAAGGTCTCCGCGTAGGCCCGGCGCGCGGCCGCCTTGGCATCGGGCGCCGGCGCGAGGGCGGCCAGGAGCGAGGGGCCCTGGAGCCCTCGCGGACGCGGCAGGCCGAGCAGGTCGAGCACGGCCGGCGCCACGTCGGCGAGCGACACCGGCGCCGCGGCGCTCGCCGTTGCCCGCTCCCCATGCGGCAGCTTGAGCAGCAGCGGCACGTGGATCGCCTCGCGGTAGAGCAGCACGCCGTGCTCCTCCTCGCCGTGGTCGCCCAGCCCCTCGCCGTGGTCGGAGAGGAGGACGACGATCGCCCGCTCGTAGACCCCCAGGCGCTTGAGCTCGGCGAGGAGGTTGCCGACGATCTGGTCGGCGGCCGCGATCTCGCCGTCGTAGGCGAGCGGGTAGCGCGAGGCGAACGGCTCGGGCGGCTGGTAGGGGGTGTGCGGCTCGTAGATGTGGAAGAAGAAGAAGAACGGCTTCCCCGCCGATTGGCGCAGCCAGGGGAGGGAGCGCTCCAGCGTCTCCGTGCCCGGCCGCTGCAGGCCGCCCAAGCCGCGGTCGCTGCGGAACTCGACACCGTCCTCGTAGAAGTCGAAGCCGGTCGCGAGGCCGTTCCTCCCCAGCAGCACGTAGGCCGACACCGCGCCGCCGGTCGCATACCCCTTCTGCTTCAGGAGCCAGGGGAGGAACGGCAGCTCGCCGCGCCGGATCTTCGCCGCGTCGAGCGTGTAGCCGACGTTGTCGCGCACGCCGTGCACGGCCGGCAGGACGCCGGTCAGGAGCGTCGTGTGCGACGGGAAGGTGAGCGGCGTCACGGCGTAGGCGTTCTCGTAGAGGATGGCGTCGCGGCGCAGGGCGTCGAGCGCCGGCGTCGCCACCCCCTGGTAGCCATACATCGGCAGGTGGTCGGCGCGCAGCGTGTCGATCGAGATGAGGACGACCGGTGTGCCGGCCGGCACGGCGAGGCGGCCGCTGCGGGGCGTGCAGGCGGTGAGGCCGAGGAGGAGAAGGGCGAAAAAAGCCCTCACGACGGCAGCCTCCCCAGCATCTCGCGCGCCTTCTCGACGTCCGCTCCGTAGCGCTTCGGCGGCGCGCCGGCGACGAAGCGCTCGAGGGCGGCGCGGGCCTGCCGGGCGCGGCCGAGCTCGGCGGCCTTCAAACCCAGGTTCCACAGCGCGTCCCAGAGGTCCGGCTTCAGGGTCACCGCCTGCTGCCAGGCGTCGACCGCCCCCTCGCGCTCGCCGAGCTGGTAGAGCGCGACGCCCAGGTTGTTCCAGGCGAGCGGCAGCTGGCGCTGGCGCTCGAGCGCGTGCCGGGAGGCGTCGCGCGCCTCTGCCCAATGGCCGAGGCGGAGCTCGACGAGGCCGACCTCCTCCCACGCCTTGGAGTTGTCGCGGTCCGCCGCGAGCACCTTCTGCAGCACCTCCCGAGCCTCCCCCTGCCGCCCCGCCGTGGAGAGGGCGGTGGCGAGCGCGTTCTCGGCCGCCAGGTCGCCCGCCGCGGCGAGCGGGCGGAGCACGGCGAGCGCCTCGGCGTCGCGCCCGAGCTCCGAGAGGGTCAGCCCGAGCTGGCGCAACAGGCTGCCGGAGGCGGCGTTTTTAGAGCGCGCCGCCTGCATGGCGGCGAGCGCCTCCTCGGTCCGCCCGCGCTCGAGGAGGGCCTGGGCGAGCAGGGAGTGGCCGAGCGGCATGAGCGGGCGCGCCGCCACCACCTGGCGGGCGAGGCCGATCGCCTCGTCGAGGCGGCCCAGCGAGTAGCGCTCGATGATCTGGTGGATCTGGACGTCGAGCTGGATCAGCCGCTTCGGGTCGTCCTCCGGCCCGTAGGCGCTCCGGCTCGCCGCCGTACCCGCGGCATATCCGAGGCTCTGCAGCTTCGCAACATCGCCGGCCGCCGGGGCGTTGCGCGGCGGCGGCCAGGCCGATTCCCGCGGCAGCGCGGCGAAGGCGGCGCGGGCCGCGCGGCGCTCCTCGTCGATCCGGTTGTGCGCCTCGCCGGGGTCGCGCGACAGGTCGTAGGCCTCGGGGAGCGGCAGGGCGATGAACTTGCGGCCGCCGCGCACGAGGCCGCGCAGCGGCGCCCAGCCGCGGTTGAGCGTGGCCGACAGCGACTCGAAGTAGGAGTCCGGGGGCTGGGCGGCGGGGGGCGCGAGCAGGGAGGTGCCGGGATGGCCCGCCGGCACGGCCACGCCGGCGGCGGCGAGCACGGTCGGGAAGATGTCGACGTGACGGACCGGCCGCGCCTCCTTCCCCGCCGCCACCCCGGGGCCCCAGAGGAGGAGCGGCACCTTGAGGGTCGACTCGTAGGCGAAGAGCCCGTGCGTCAGCTCGCCGTGGTCGCCCAACGCCTCGCCGTGGTCGCCGGTGACGACGACGAGACAGGGAGGCTCGGCGCCGGCGAGGAGCGGCTCGAGGAGAGGGGCGAGAAAGGAGTCCGCCGCCGCCACCTCGCCCAGGTAGGGGTTGTCCTTGAAACGCGAGGCGAACGGCTCCGGCGGATCGTAGGGGGCGTGCGGGTCGAACAGGTGGACCCACAGGAAACGCGGCCGGCCGCGCTGCTGCCGCCACCAGGCGAGCGCGCCGGCCACCACCTCGTCGCCGCGCCGCTCGGGGAGGACGAACTCCTGGACGTCCGAGCCGCGCGTGTAGTGGTCGTCGTAGACCTCGAAGCCGCGCCCGAGGCCGAACTGCGAGTCGAGCGAGTAGGAGCCGACGAAGGCGCCGGTCGCATAGCCCGCGCCGTGCAGCACGGTGGCGAGCGTCGGGATGCCGTCCGGCAGCCGGAAGCCGCTGTTGTCGCGCACGCCGTGCTGGTAGGGGTAGAGGCCGGTCAGGATGTTGGTGTGCGAGGGGAGGGTGACGACGTTGTGCGCGTGCGCCTCGCTGAACACCCGGCCGCGCGCCGCCAGCCGGTCGAGGAGAGGCGTCGGATCGCGGCGGTTGCCGGCGAAGCCCGGCGCGTCCGCGCGCCAAGTGTCGATGGTGATCAGCAGGACGTCCGGCCGCGCGGCCGGTCTCTGCGGGGAGGGGGCCGCCGCGGCGAGCAGGCAGGCCAGCCCGAGCACCGCTGGACGTCCATTCCTCATCTTCTTCATCGCGTGGGATTCTAGCAGCGCACCCACGGCCGCCGGGGGAGGTGGCCCTCCCCCGGCGGAACGGGAACGCTAGCGGAAGCGCAACGTGGCGCCGACGCGGAAGACGCGCGGGCTCAGTGTTTCGGTGACGGGATAGTAGACGGAGGACCCGTCGGGCAGCGTGAGGGGCGCGCGGGCGTTGCGCTGGCGCTGCAGGACGTAGCTCCGGTTGGCCAGGTTGAAGCCGTCGATCGCCAGGTTCAGCTTCGTGTCGCCGAAAGAGATGTCCTTGTCGATGTGGCCGTTGAGCACCACCACGTTGGGGTGGCGGAAGTCCTCCAGGTCGTTGGTGAGCTGCACGAAGCGGCGGCCGACCGCCCCCCCCTCGCGGGCGTAGGGGGGCGAGATGTACCCCTGGCGCCCGTCGAGACTGGCGCCGAGGTTGAAGCCCCACGGGCGGTCGGGCGCCACCTGGTAGAGGCCGTTCAGGTTGAACGACCACTTGCTGCCCACCAGGATGTCGGTCTTGTTGCCGTAGGACTGCTCGGCGTAGACGTCGCCGCTGCGGTCGGCGTAGCCCAAGTCGTCGGCGACCCGGTTGGTCGGGTCGGCGTAGAGCTTGTACTGCGGCCCGACCTGCCACGTCCAGTCGGCCCAGGTGACGTGGCCGCGCAGCGACCAGCGGTTCGCCAGGCGCTTGTTGAGGCTGACCGTGGCCCCCTTGTACACCTGCCTGCGGTCGCCGTTGGTGTAGAGGCGGCCGCCGGTCGCCGTCAGGCCCTCGCGCAGGTCGTAGACCGGGATCGGGCCCGAGGTGCGGCCGTTGGGGAGCGGCACGTCGATGAAATGGTCGACCACGTAGTCGTCGCGCGTCGCCAGACGGGTGGCGCCGGTCTCGTCGACGACGAAGAGGCGCGTCTCGGGGACGTCGCGGACCCGGCGGTAGGTGAGCGTCAGGTTGAGCGCGAGATCGGCGCGCAGCGCCCGGTCGATCCCGAAGGTCAGCTCGTCGGTCGTCATCGGCTTCAGGTTCTTGTCGTTGACGTTCGGCGAGACGAGCGCCGCCGGGTTCGCGGGATCGATGTTGTAGGTGTAGGCGAACTGCAGCGAGCCGATCTCGTTCGGGTCGAGACGCAGGTTGTGGTTGGCGTCGGTGAAGTAGAAGTAGGCGTAGGCGTAGCCGATCGGGTTGACGCGCGAGGAGAGCGGGAGCTGGCCGAGCTGCTCGGCGTACTGCGAGAAGGTGCCGCGCAGCAGGGTCTTGCGGTCCTCGCCCAACGCGTAGGTGACGCCGAGGCGCGGCACCACGGAGCTCCACTTGAAGCCGCCGGCGTCGTTGCCCGCGAAGCTGATCGGCGGCAGCAGCCCCTGGGCCACCGGGTTCCCCGGGTCGGAGATCGGCAGGTTCTTGAGCTTCTGCTGGTCCCAGCGCAGGCCGGCGTTGACCGTCCAGCGGTCGACGGTCAACGTGTCCTGCACCCAGGCCGAGTTGTACCGCGAGTCGACCGCGGCCTTGCGGTTGCGCGGGAAGATCACCTGCGCCTGATCGTCGGGATAGCCGAGGAGAGCGCCGGAGGTGACCTCCTTGCCGCGCGGCCAGACCGTGCCCGAGTGGTTCTCCTGGTCGCGGTAGCTGCCGCCGAACTTGAGCTCGTTGTGGGTGGAACCGGCGTCGAAGAAGTAGCTGGCGTCGGCCCGCGCCTGGTTGATGGTGGCCGTCTGGGCGAATTCATAATAGGTGCCGTGGAGGACGCCGCTGTCGTCGCGGTAGATGTCGGCGTCGAGGCCGCCCTGGGGGGTCAGGGTGAACTTGCCGGGATTGTGCGAGTAGAGGCCGGTGACGAAGAAGTTGGCGCTCGGGATGAAGGTGTCCTCGGCCTTGTAGAAGTCGGCCGGCGTGGTCTGGTTGTGCGTCGTCTCCGGGGCGCGGAGGGGGCCGGCGCCGCGGCCGAACTTGAGCTTGTCGTTCGTCCAGTAGTGGAGGACGCCGGAGTCCTGGGCGCCGAGCTGGACGTTGAGCTTGGAGTTGAAGTCCTTGAGCTTGGTCTCGTCGAGCTGGCCGCCCTGGACGATGTTGCGGATGTCGCTCCTCCCTTCGGAGGCCCAGAGCCACAGGTGGTCCTTCCACAGCGGGCCGCCGGCGTCGGCGCCGTACTCGTCGACGCGGTCGATCTTGTTGCCCTCGACGCCGTTGACGATCCGCGGCTTGGCCTGCGCGCTGCCGTCGGTGCGCAGGTAGCGCCCCTGGCCGCGCCAGGTGTTGGTGCCGCGCTTGGTCACCTGGTTGATGGTGACGCCCGAGGTGGCGACCGTCACGTCGGTGCTCGACACCGTCATCTGCACCTCTTCGAAGGCGCCGAAGTCGAAGTAGGTCGCCGAGCCGCCGACCGCGTTCATGTCGGTGACGATGACGCCGTCGACGGCGAAGGTGTTGTCGCGCGACGAGGAGCCGACGCCCAGGAAGTTCGACTGCTGGCCGCTCTCGTTGCCGCCGATGTTGAAGCGGTCGACGACGACGCCGGGCGCCTGGCTCAAGAGCGACCAGGGGTCGCGCGCCGTGGGCACCTTGTCGAGCGCCACCGCCGGCACGTCGACGCCGCGGTTGACCTGGCGCTCGTCGAGGATCGGGCTCTCGCCGGTGACGGTGATGACGTCCTCGACCGCGCTGGTCAGGGTGACCTCGAGGGAGGCCCGGCTGCCCACGCGGACGGCGATGTCGGGGTACTCGAGGGTCGAGAAGCCCTGCAGCTCGGCGCTCAGCTTGTACTTGCCGGGGTAGAGCCCGAGGAAGCGGAACTCGCCGTCCGCCCCGGTGGTCTGCACCTGCGGCGAGCCGATCCCGGAGATCGTGACGGTCACCCCCGGCAGGGGCTGCCCCTTCGCGTCGAGGACCTTCCCATACAGGTCGCCGGTCTGCAGCTGCGCGAGGACCGGACCGGCCAGCGCCAGCAGCAACGCGGCGAATACAGCGAACGACCAGCGCACATCGAAGCGTCTCATGCTGTCTTCGCCCCCTTTCAGAGGTTCACGGAGCTGGTTGAAGCGCCGCGGAAGGACCGCTGGCTTCAAAGAATGAATATGCGCCGATGATAGCAGAGGAGACGGGACAGCAGGCCCCCGGAGCCTGTGCTACCCTGACGGCGGCCGGCATTCCCGTGGACAGCGAGGCCCCGCCCATGCGTGACACGAAGCTCGCCGTGATCCTGCTCGCCGTGCTGGTCTTCTGCACGGTGGGGTTCATGCTGCACCTGCTCGCCTCGATC
>Ga0066654_10000344_pt1 | contig 11877 bp, 7 predicted proteins | sample GraSoiAngelo_103_FD_66715 | JGI IMG/M metagenome (GOLD analysis project Ga0066654, IMG submission 66715) | Grasslands soil microbial communities from the Angelo Coastal Reserve, California, USA - 14_0903_05_20cm | ecosystem: Environmental > Terrestrial > Soil > Grasslands | place: USA... | reverse complement strand
ATATTTTTGCTGCCAAACTGTGTTATACGATATAAAGCGTCTGCTGGTACAGAGCCTGTTAATAGTGTATATAATGTAGCAGCCAGACCATAAATATCAGTACCGGTATTCGTTCCTCCAGTATATTGTTCAGGCGCTCCATAACCAGGTGAACAGCGCCGTACGGCAGTCGTCGTTCTCTCAGAATCGTACTCCTTAGCAATACCAAAGTCTACCAGGACGGCAGCACTACCATCCTTGGGCACAATAATATTAGCGGGTTTAATATCTCGATGAATGATGGGAGGATGTTGGGCATGCAAGTATCCGATAGCGTCAACAATGGGTGTCATCATGTGCACGACCTGCGACAATGCAAAACGCTTCCCCGGCTGCTGTCTGCGCAGTCTATCCAGATTAGGACCTTCAATATAATCCATTAACATGTAAGAGCGAGCGTTTTTGTTATCATCGAAGACACGATAGACACGAGGTAACGACTGATGATCAAGGCGCTTGAGTACCTCACCCTCAAAGGTGAAGCGTGCACGCTCTTTCCTCTCAGGATCAATCACCTCTTTGAGTGCAAACACATTCCCTTTCACACGCTGATCACGAACGAGGTAGACCGCACCGAAACCACCTTTGCCTAACAAATCCTCCACAATATAGCGATTTTGAATAAGAGTACCTATCGGCAAGGACGACTGTACTTTTTGCACACATATACCTCATGATACTTTTTGATTCGGCGTTAGTTAGTTCAAAATGTCTACCTGTTAGTTACGTAGAAAAATACCATGAGGTTTCACAAAAATAGATCTAGCCTGCTGAGACTTTCCAATCACCATAACCACCACCATTATAATTACAGCCATTATTCTCATAGCTACAATAAGTGCCACTAATACTTCTATTAGCCTGAATCTGCCCGCTAAAGAAGAGAGGGAGTATGGGTCCGTGACTCTCCACTAAGAACTGTATCTTATTATCTGTTGTCACCATACCAGCAAAATTGCCATCACCAATCAGGCCCGGTCCTACCGAGAAATAGCCCGTGATATTAGTACCATGTTGCTCTATGTCTTGCAGTGACATCGTTGTATCGGTTGGAGGATCTTTATCCGAGATAGAACCATCATAGCGCTGTGTCAATACTGGATAACTACTTGGTGTCGGTGTGGGCGATGGTGTGGGCGATGGTGTGGGCAGTGGTGTGGGCGATGGTGTGGGCAGTGGTGTGGGCGATGGTGTAAACTGCGCGGTAGGTGGAGCTACAACTGTCGTTGTTACCTTTTTCTGCGTGAACGCATGATGACTAGAGCTTGTTGCGGGCCAGAGGCCACCTCCAAAGAGAGCACCGGACAGCAGAGCAACCAGTGCCAATACAAAGAGAGAGAAAATCAGGATGGACCTCCTCGGAGCATGCGCTTCTGCTGATAAGACATTGCGGACTATTACCTGTGCAGGTGGCTGCTCAGCCAAACGAGGCGTCTGAGGAGCTTCATCAGGAGTTTCCGAGACATCCGCCAGTGGCAATGCTGGTGGTAATGCTAGCGGGGCTGATTGCTGAGGAGGCGCATGAAGAGACTCCGGCACTGCCTTATGCAGGGCATCCCAAAATTCCTCAACAGTGGCAAAACGATCGTTACTATTAATGGCCATTGCACGCGTCAAGACATCAGCAACAGCTGGCGGCACGTCGGGTGCAACAACATGAGCCGACTTAAGTGGATCAACACCTTTGCTACTTAACCAGGTCATACGGTACAGTGAATCCGTTGGTATAGTACCAGTCAGAATAGTATAAAATGTGGCCGCCAAGCTATAAATATCAGTACGCGTATTCGTACCCTGCGCATAATGTTCGGGTGCCCCATAACCAGGTGAGCAGTGTCGTACCGCAGCGGTCGTTGATTCTAGCTCATATACCTTCGCAATGCCAAAATCTACCAGCACAGATCCATCGCCCACGGTAGGCACAATAATATTCGCTGGCTTAATATCGCGATGAATAATTGGCGGGTTTTGAGCGTGAAGATAGGCTGTAGCGGCAATAATCGGGGCCATCATCTTGAGTACTTGTGGCAACGCAAAACGCTTCTCAGGTTGGCGTTGCCGCAACTTCTCTAAATTAATACCATCTACATAGTCCATCAGCATGTAGAGGCGATTATTCTTTTCATCCTCAAAACCACGATAGACACGAGGGAGCGCAGGATGGTCGAGCCGCCTCAGAAGTTCGCACTCGAAGCCAAAACTTTCGCGCTCATATTTATTGGGTTCTATTAACTCTTTGAGCGCGAATAGATTAGTTTTAACGCGTCGGTCCCGCACACGATAAACCGCCCCAAAACCGCCTGTGCCAAGCAGTTCTTCGACGATATAGCGCTGCCTTACAACTTTTCCTTTGGGAAACTTCGTCTGCAATTCCCGCATCCTTTAGCTGTACACCTCTAATCGATGCCCCATCATTATATGAGGCAAGCAAGAAGGTTAGCAAGCTCTCTCTACACTAATTCTTTTTGTAATTCTTTGCGCATTACCTCTGAAGGTATGTTAAAGGTAATTAAACGAGCACCACGCTGGAACGTGAGATAGGCCCAGGCCCATTGAAACAAGACCACTGCACGATTACGGAAACCAATCAGGTAGACAATGTGGACGACTAACCACAAAAGCCAACCAATGAACCCGTCCAACTGCACACGGCCCACATCTGCGAGACCAAAGGAGCGTCCTACGGTTGCTAGATTGCCTTTGTTGCGATACTGGAACGGCCCCGGCTCTTCTTCTCCTGCCACACGCCGCGCGATGACCGAGGCGACATAGATGCCCTCTTGCATAGCAACTGGCGCGACTCCTGGTAATGGCTTGCCATCCTGCATGACACGGGCCGTATCGCCAATCACGAATATCTCAGGATATCCTGGCACTGAGAGATCGGCATTCACTTCGACATGTCCCGATCTATCGACGTTCGCATGCAACCAGCGACCAGCCGGAGACGCTGTGACACCAGCGGTCCAGATGACTGTGCGCGTTGGCAAGAATTCACCAGCGATGATGACGCCATCCTCGGTAATCTCCTGCACAGATGCATGGGTTCTGACCTCAACGCCCAGATGATTGAGTGCCTTGTGTGCCTTTTTTGCCATATTTTCTGGAAATGCCGCCAGAATACGTGGTGACGCCTCAACCAGAATAATACGTGCTGCTCTGGGATCAATATTTCTAAAATCCTTGGCCAGCGCTTTATGGGCCAATTCAGCAATAGAACCAGCCATCTCGACGCCAGTTGGTCCGGCACCGACGAGTACAAACGTCAGCAGCTCTTTTTGACGTTCAGGATCACTTTCCATCTCTGCTGCTTCAAATGCTAGCAATATCTTACGCCGCAAGTTTGTCGCATCGACGATACTCTTAAGGCCTGGCGCAAATGGTGCCCATTGATCATGCCCAAAGTAGCTATGGCTGGCTCCTGTGGCAATGATCAGATAGTCATACGGAATAGTACGCCTTTCAGGGGTTGCCTGCTCCTCTGCCAGCACCAGTCGCCGTGCCGTATCAATACCAGTCACTTCAGCCATCAATACCGTGGTATTCTTTTGCTCGCGCAAAATCGCACGGATGGGCGCTGAGATATCGGCTGGCGATAAACCTGCTGTTGCGACTTGGTAGAGCAGGGGCTGGAAGAGATGGTGATTGTTACGGTCAATCACTGTGATCTGCACAGGAGCATTGCGCAATGCATGAGCAGCTCGTAAGCCGCCAAATCCTGCCCCCACGATCACCACGCGTGGCTCACGCACCAGGCTTTGTCTATCTATTATGTCCATATGTGACATATTCATTGGTCTTGCCTTTCAATTGCCTCACTCAAGAGACTGTTTCATATCAAACATTTTTGTGTCAAATTATCTAAACTTGTCTCTATTATAGAGCACGATAAGGAATCGAAGGTAGATCACTACGGTTCAGATTGTCTAAACAAAGAAAAGATGTTATAGTAGCGCCAAGGTTATATCCAACAGAGGTAGCGACCATCGCTTCCAGGTAAGGGGATCTCCATTATGTCCATCGACCCACCTGACGATCAGGAATTTATTCAGCAAGCCACTGACGACCTATCTGCTCTTAGCTCTTCTTCTACTGTTTCGGCCACAGTAGGCCACCTTCAGCCTGATACACAGACGGAGGAAGCCCAGAGACTCTTCACGGCCATTATAGCTTCATCAGAAGATGCCATCGTTAGTAAGACTCTTGATGGAGTGATCACCAGCTGGAATAGCGCAGCAGTCAAGCTCTTTGGCTATAGCATACAGGAAGCTATTGGTCAGCACATTACATTCATTATTCCTGCACATTTGCGAGCAGAAGAAGATATGATCATTGCGCAACTGTCTATGGATATAATCATCGATCACTATGAAACGGTACGTGTTCACAAAAATGGCAGGTTGATTAATGTCTCGCTCAGTATTTCGCCGCTTAAAGATCGACAGGGAAGAATTGTGGGGGCGGTAAAAATTGCGCGCGATATTACTCAGCAGAAAGCACTGGAGAGGAAACTACAAGAACAGGTGGCCTTATTACAACTGGCTCTTGATGCCTTCATTGTGCAAGATGACCAGAATAATATCATCTTCTGGAGTCAAGGCGCAAGCACCTTATATGGCTGGTCGGAGCAGGAGGCAATCGGAAAAGTTGTGCCTGTCTTACTGCATACCAGATTTCCTCTCCCGCTGCGCGAAATATACGCGATCCTCAAACAGGAACGCTTCTGGCAAGGCGAATTGGAACAGACCACACGAGATGGTAGGTGTATCGTCGTTGAAAGCCGCTGGCAGTTAGTAGAATATGAAAAAAGCAAGCAGAGCAAGTTCCTGGAAATCAATCGTGATATTACTGAACGTAAACGGGCCGAAGCACAGCAGCGTTTCCTCGCCGAGGTCAGTAAAGTGTTATCCTCCACACTGGATTACCAGGAGACGCTTGCTAATATTGCTCAATTGGTGGTCCCGCAGCTTGCCGATTGGTTTTCCGTGGATCTGGTAAATGCTGATGGAGACTTTGAGCTGGCCGAGATTAAACATCAGGATCAAGAGCTAGTGAAGTTGGTGCGAGCATACCGAGAGAAGTTGCCTCTCGATCCTACTGAGCCTCATGGCGCGCCCTATGTCGTGCGTACCGGGCAATCGGAACTCTACCCGCAGGTTACTGATGAGATGCTGACAGCTAGTGTCAAAACTGAGGAGCGGCTTGCCCTTGCCCAGCAGATTGGCATACGCTCTGTAATGAATGTCCCATTGATTGCGCGTGGACAAATTACCGGGGTCATGACGTTTGTTTTCACGAAGCCCAACAAACAGTATGACCAGCGTGACCTCGCACTGGCAGAAGAAGTGGGGCGGCGTGCAGGAGTTGCACTGGATAACGCTCGGCTCTATCGAGAAGCCCAGGAAGCGCGCGATCAACTGACAATCATTTTCCAGGGCGTTGCTGATGGCATTATCGTCTACAATAACAGCGGGCGTATCATCTACGCCAACGAAGCAGCGGCCCGTATGACTGGCCTGGTTTCGGTAGACTCTTTGCTGGCCATGCCTGTCGGTAGTGCACTTACCAACCATGAGGTGATTGATGAGCATAGACAGCCTTTTCCCCATTCGCGCCTCACACATCAGCGCATACTCGCTGGCGAGAAAGAGGCAGAAGCCATTATTGGCTATACCCATAAAGCAAACCAACAGCATGAACGCTGGTCACTCGTAAAATCGCGTCCAGTATATGATGAACGGGGAGACGTGCTTTATATCATCAGTATTCTACATGACATTACCGAACGGTTACTGGCAGAACATAGAAAGGATGAGTTCATCGGCATGGCCAGCCATGAACTCAAAACGCCAATCACCAGTCTCAAGGGCTTTACCTATGTCCTGCAACGCCGCCTGAGTAAACAAAATGATGCACAAAGCCTGCATTATCTCTCTCGCATGGATTCCCAGCTTGACAAACTGACCAAGCTTGTGAGCGATCTGCTAGATATCTCACGTATGCAGACGGGCCACCTGGGATTGCAACGAGAGCCATCTTACCTGGATGAGTTGGTTAGCGAGATAGTGGAAAATATGCAGGCAACAACTACAACGCATCGCTTGTTGCTTGAGGGAAAATCGGAGGCGCGTGTCCTAGGCGATAAAGACCGTCTGGGGCAAGTCTTTATCAATGTATTAGCAAATGCCATCAAGTATTCTCCCCAAGCGGACCGTGTCGTTGTAGAACTCGCGCGGGATGAGAAGTATGCAGTGGTACGTGTGCGGGATTTCGGCATTGGCATCGACTTAGTCCATCAGCACAAGATCTTTGAGCGCTTCTATCAGGTGACAGACCCGCAGGAGAAAACCTATCCTGGCCTTGGCATCGGCCTCTATATCTGCAAGCAAATCATTGAGCGACATGATGGCCGGATCGAGGTACATAGTCGTAAGGGAGAAGGCTCAACATTTTCTATTACGCTACCGCTTCTCTTGGAAGACATTGCATAGGCAGACCAGTCGAGCGCACAGACAAGAAGAAATGGGAGGAGTACGTGCAAAACCAAGGAAAAAAGCTGCTTGTAGTGGACGATGAGCCAGACATACTAGAGTTTCTCCAGCTGATCTTAGAGGAGGAAGGCTATGAAGTCTCTACGACCACGAAGGGTCAATATCTTGAGCAACTCCATAATGGAGGACTACCAGACCTCATTTTGTTAGATGTCTTCCTCTCAGGCAAAGATGGACGCGATATTGTAAGATATCTCAAAAATCAGCAGGAGACGAAACATATTCCGGTTATTATGTTCTCAGCTCATCCTAGCGCCGAAGCAACGGCCAGAGCAGCCGGAGCAGATGACTTTCTTCCCAAACCCTTTGACATCAGGGATTTACTAGCAAGGGTTGCCAAATACTGCTGAAAACTTCTCACAGCAGGGTGCTACTTTAACCATACAAAGTGGGTTGTAATTGTGATATGCTTTAAGATGCTGGAAGAGGAGGCTTCCGTGCATGTTCTCAGTGAAGAGAAAGGATAACGCACATGAACGTTGTCGAGCAATTACAGATCCTCATGATCGAAGATATTAGTGAGTTGCAGCGCTTACAAAAGCGCAGATGGTGGACATGGCCAATGACGCGTGCTGTGAAAGAAGAGCATATAGGTCGCTGCTGTTATCTGGCAGAAGAATTTCTCGTCGGTACAGAGCTGCAAGCACTCAAAGAGAAGATTGGACTCGATGAGCGGCAATGGCGTAAATATAAATCAAAGATTGCCAAGTAAAGAGAGGGTTATAGCTTAACAAGCTATCAAATCATCCACAGTCTTGCATCCTGGTAGGCTACAGTTGTTAGTTTGGCGGAAGCACTCGCCAAGAGACCAAGGGTGCCCCGGCTGTAGGCGCTATCAGTGGCTGTATCGATCTTTTGTGCATTGATGTACATATCAAAGTTGCTCCCGTTGGCAACCACAGCGATCACATTCAACTGACCAGTTCCCCGATTGATAGCTGGAGCCTTGCCGCTCTTTAATGCCATTGAGTGGTTATTTGAGGTATATTTATAAAAGCGGTAATAGCCATCCTGACACACCTCAAGCAGGTAATCGCGGCCTGAAGAGTCGTTACTATCGCGTATCGTCAAGCCACCGCAGTCTCCTTGATTAATCCTCATCTTCACCTCGAAGACAAAGTTGCTGTACTTAGTACGCTCGTTGCATGGGAAGAGCTTATCTGTGGGTGATTGCGTAATCTGAAAAGTACCGTGCACAAACTGACAGCGGCCACCCCAGTCGGTATTTGATCCCTTATGCCATTTATTCGCTTTGTTGAGGCGGTCTACCCATACCAAGGTACCTAGTATCTGATAGGGCTGAGCATTAGCTGCCAGAGAGGCAGCAGTCGCCCGTGCTACCGCTGTTGCTGTAGTATTGTTATGAGTGATAATAGCTTGCACAGTAGCATTATTGTTTGCAATAGTCTGAGCGGTGGCCGTGGCGTGGATATTATTGGCGGCAATGTTGCTGATAACACTACCCACTACGAAACTGTTGATAATGAGCAAAAGAACAATGAGTGATAGAAGGAGTGTTTGCGGCGTTAGTAGTTGCATTCTTGCATAGATAGTATTGCGTGCATAAATAGTTGGCGCTGCAAATGCTGCGGGCACAGCTCCACTAAGCATCAGAGGTTCCAATGCAGGAGCTGGCATGAAAGGCGTAGTAAGGGCTGAAAAGCGTATGTCTACATCACTGGTGGTAGGCAATAGGTCGGCCACGTTGCTCTTAGAGGGCGTTGTGGATGCTTGCGCCTGTACAATATGCAGCGTTAGCAGCAGAGGGCCACATGGCCCATGCTCGTAATAGGGCATACCTAGATCTTTGAGCTGCAAGCATTGGCCATGTTGCACGTTGGGAGGAATCGTCACTGTCACCTGACGTTGGTCTGCAAGCGTCACAACGTGCTGGCCACCCTGCTCTGCTTCCAAGCTACTAATCTCAAGCGTTGCGTGCAGGTCGCTATAGACCAGCGCCTGTTGCAGGGCCAGAGCGAAGGCCTTAATCGTAGGAAAGCGTTCCTCAGCTTTTTTGGCCAGTGCGCGCAGGATAACGGCATCAATCGCCGCTGTAAGCTGAGCGTTGTACTGACTGGGCGGCGATGGCGAGACGGTGAGGTGCTGGTACATGATTTGTTGCGTACGCCCCTGAAAGGGGAGTTGACCAGTCAGCAGTTGATAGGCCATGATAGCGAGGGCATACTGATCGGTTGCTGCCACGGGTTCGCTACACCACTGTTCTGGAGCCATATAAACGGCGGTGCCACGTACACTCTGGTTCGTCAACGAGGTTGCCGAGAAGATTTTGGCAATGCCGAAGTCAACGAGGAATAGGTCAGGGTGTGTAGGAGTATCTGGATTAATGCGCACAAGGAAGTTGGAGGGCTTGACATCCTGGTGAACGATCTGCTGGTCATGAGCATGCTGGAGCACCGACGCTGCCTGTGTGATGAGAGCGCTCACATCTTGCAAAGGCAGTAATAGAGAGCCATGCCGCAAGAGCCAATCGACGAGCGAACCCTCTGGCCGGTAGGGCATAACCATATAGATGAGAGAGCCTTGGGCTGTTTGTTCCTCATTGAAGTCATAAAAGTTGAGAATATGAGGATGATCGAGCAAGGAGAGCGCCTTCATCTCGCGCTGGAAGAGCCGCTCTGCTTGCTGTGAGGTCTTGGCATCTGGATATGGTTGATGGTCGCAATGGATTACTTTGACAGCAACTCGACGTGGTAGCCGGGTGTCTTGGGCCAGGTAGACTTCTCCCATACCACCCTTTCCTATCAAACGTAGAAGCTGATAATGTCCTAGTTGTTGCCCTGCTAATGTCATAGCATTTTTCTCCTCAGATAGTCCACACTCGTGCATCCTGATAGGTGACAGCTGTTGGGTTAGTGTAAGCACTGGCCACAAGACCAAGAATGCCCTGGCCGTAGGTACTATCGTTGGCAGTATCGACCTTTTGTCCATTGACGTACAGATCATAGTTGCTACCATTAGCAACCACGGCGACTACATTCAACTGGCCTAATCCCTTGCTGATAGCCACTGCATTGCCTCTCGTTAATGACATTGAGCTGCTATTTGCCGTATATTTATAAAAGTAATAGCTGCCGTCCTGACAGACCTCATAGAGATACAGATTAGAAGTATTGGTATTGCTACGTAGTGTCAAGCCTCCACAGTCCCCCTGATTGATGGTCATCTTCACCTCAAATGCAAAGTTGCTGTACGAGTTGAATTCATCACACTGAAAATACTTATAGAGAAAGTCCTTATTTGGTGGTGTTTGAGTAATCTGAAAGGCACCATTCACAAATTGGCACTTGCCACCAAAGTCTGCATTTGCCCCTTCTTGCCATTTATGAGGCTGGCTAAGGGGGTCTACCCATGCCACCGTGCCAGCAGGTTGGTAGGGATCGGCGTTAGCGGCGATAAAGGTTGCTGTAGCTTGTGCCTGGGCCGTAGCTGTTGCATTGTCATCGGCGATAGCCTGAGCAGTTGTCGTAGCATTAGCATTAAGGGCTGTCGTTGTAGCATCGCTGTTAGCAATAGCCTGAGCAGTTGCTACAGCATCAGTGTTGTTCGTCGCAACTGTATTATAGATAACACCTCCTATGGCTAAGCTACTCACAATGACTAACAGGGCAATAGTCACGATGAGCACGGTGCGCCACTGGGATGGTTTAGGTCTGTTATAGACAGCACTGGTTTGTGGCGTGAGTGCATAGCCACCAGATGCGAGGGGGAATGGCGTTGCGGGCGTAGCCCCCATGGAAGGTAGAGGTCGCGGTGGAGGGGGAGGCACAAGAAAGATAGGAGGAGCAGGAGGTATATGTGCATCGCTCGTTACAGGCGATGGGTTAGTCATCCGGCCACCGGAGAGCACCGTTAACGCATCAGACTGCTCAGGTGGCACTGTGAAAGGCCGCGCACCACCCTGTGCGATACTCAGGGTTAACAGCAGAGCACCACGTGGACCATGCTCATAGTAGGGCATACCCTGCTCTTTGAGCTGCAAGCGTTGGCCTTGCTGTACGTTGGGAGGGATCATCACTGCTACCTGACGTTGACCGGGCAGTGTCACGACGCGTTGGCCTCCCTGTTGTGCTTCCAGGCTCGTGATCTCAAGAGTAGCTTGCAGGTCAGTATAGCTTAGCGCCTGTTGTAGGGCCAGCGCAAAGAGTTTGATATTAGGAAAGCGTTCCTCGGCTTTTTTGGCCAGTGCTCGCAGCAGAACGGCGTCAACTGCTGGTGAGAGCCGCGTATTGTATTGACTGGGAAGCGGCGGCTGAATGGTCATATGCTGGAACATGATTTGTTGAGTACGTCCCTGGAAGGGGAGTTGGCCGGTCAGTAGCTGGTAAGCCATGATGGCCAGGGCATACTGATCGGTGGCCGGAACTGCTTCTCCGCTCCACTGTTCAGGAGCCATGTAGGTAGCGGTACCACGTACGCTCTGGCTAGCCATCGAGGTTGCTGAGAAGACTTTGGCGATACCGAAGTCAACGAGAAACAAGTCGGGGCGCGTAGGAGTATCCGGGTTGGTGCGCACGAGGAAATTGGAGGGTTTGACATCCTGATGGACGATTTGATGATCATGGGCATGCTGGAGTGCCGATGCAGCTTGCGTGATGAGAGCGCTCACATCTTGCCAGGGCAGTAGCGTGGAGCCACGCTGCAAGAGCCAGTCAGTGAGTGAACCTTCTGGGCGATAAGGCATGACCATATAGATGAGGGAACCTTTGGCGCTTTGTTCTTCGCCGAAGTCATGGAAATTGAGAATGTGCGGATGATCTAGCAACGAGAGGGCCTTCATCTCGCGCTGAAAGAGCCGCTCTGCCGGCTGCAAAGCATTGGTATCGGGATATGGTTGATGCTCGTAACGAATCACTTTAACGGCGACTTGACGTGGGAGCCGGGTATCCTGAGCAAGGTAGACTTCTCCCATGCCACCTTGTCCTATCAAACGGACGAGGCGATAATGTCCTAGTTGTTGTCCTGCTAATGTCATAGGAGATCTCCCATCCTTTGACGCGAAAAGGAATAACTCTCGCTTAGATTATTGTAGCGTCACTATAACACAAAGGTTATTTGTTGGGAAGAAGGATGAGAGAGAAGTCTGCTTGACAAATATTACTCTACTGCCAGACGTACGCGAAACACATCAATGTAGCCATGCCTTCTGCTGCGCACAACACCATGGCTTGCTTGACAGGCACACAAGCCCATCAGCGAGAAATGGCAGCAAACTTTCTGGCGATCAAGGTCGTGCAGGGAACACACTTAGGCTCAGTAAGGCAAGATA
>Ga0066654_10000341_pt1 | contig 11899 bp, 12 predicted proteins | sample GraSoiAngelo_103_FD_66715 | JGI IMG/M metagenome (GOLD analysis project Ga0066654, IMG submission 66715) | Grasslands soil microbial communities from the Angelo Coastal Reserve, California, USA - 14_0903_05_20cm | ecosystem: Environmental > Terrestrial > Soil > Grasslands | place: USA... | reverse complement strand
GGCCCAGCCTGGACGCTCGCACCGTTTGTCGCCTTGCAACTCCGCGCTCACGCCGGCATCGACTCGGTCTGGATCCTGTTCGCGGCTGTCGCGGTGGCCGGAGCGGCGGCGGGGGTGGCCGCGGTGCGCGCTGCCGACGCAGATCTCAGCCGAAGATCTGGCTGCGCCTGAACCAATGGGTAAGTCGAGGTCGCCGCAATGCGCGGACGATCTGAGTTGTGGCGAAGTGTCAGACCTGCGGTCGGTTGTTCGACGAGCGCGCGTACCAGGTCATCGTCTGGGAGCTGGGCTCGTTCGACTCGGTGGACTGTGCCGAGAAGGCCTTGCGGCGTCGCAAGCCCCAATCTGGGGGAGACCTCGCCGACGCGCTCGTGCGGGCGGCTTCCCATCTACAACTGCACGCCGGCTCGCGAGCCGCAAAGCCTGCCGAGCGTTAGCCCGCTGCTAGCCGTTCAGCTGTCTTTCTCGATCCTCGCTCGACGAGTGGCCGCCGGCCAGGCCGTGCTCGTAGGCGAACCTGGCCGCCTCGGTCCGGCTGCCGACGCCGAGCTTTCGATAGACGTTCGTCAGGTGGTACTTGATCGTCTGCTCGCTGAGCCAGAACTCGCCGGCGATCTGCTTGTTCGAGCGGCCGGTGGCGATCTGTTCGAGAATCTCGCGCTCTCGCGTAGTCAGGCCAAACTCGTCGGCGGCAACCTTCGCGGCGCCGGACGAGGAACCGGGTGACAGGGTCACTGGCTCGCCCGCGAAGACCTGACGGATCACCGGCGCGATCTCTGCCGGGTCGACCCGTTTGCCGAGGAAGGCCTTCGCACCGCGCCGGATCGCTTCGGCCGCGAGGTCGGGATCGTCCACGCCCGAGAGCACCACGACGTTCGTCGGCGGGTGCTGCTGCTGGAGGCGGTCGAGCAGCTGGAGCCCGTCGATCCCGGGCATCCGGATGTCGAGCAAGATCACGTCCGGATTCGTCTCCGCCACCCGCGGCAAGACCTCGCTCCCGGATCGCGCTTCGGCCACGATCTCGAGGTCGGGGTACGGCTCGAAGGCCAGGCGCAGCGCCTGGAGGACGAGTGCGTGATCGTCCGCTAGGAGAAGGCGAATTGGCCGCACGGGTACCTCCTCGTCCGCAGTTCGAGCAGCCGCCGCTCTCTCTACAGATGCCACCTCGGACAAAAACAAGCGGCTTTTCGTCAAACGTATCGTGATCCGGTACATGCGTGCCGCCAATCACCTGATCGGGTGGTTGCAGGTCCGGTCGCGCGCGACTGCTAGGCGCTGAGAATTAGGCGCTGAGAGTTGCCTCGACGCCGGGGTGGCGAACCTGCCAGGCGCGGAGAAAGAACCCGATCTCGAGCCGTGCCTCGTGCGCGCTCCAAGCGCGGGGACAGGCGATCCGGCACGAATTCGGCCCGATCCGGTCCGCGAGGCAGCCGTGGCGCGCGAGCGAACCCATCAGGTCCGCGAGGAGCCGTTCGTCACTGAGCTCGAGCCGCAGGGTCATGTACCAGTAATTGTCGGTGACGCGACCCGGCTTCTCCCGCCCTGAACGTCCGAGCCGGGCCGGACCAGAGGCTAATCCGGGGGGCGTTTCCCACGGCAGATTCGCTCAGCGTCGCCGGTCAGGTCATGCCGCGCTAGCCTCGCCGCATGAAGCCGCGCACCGTCTTGGCCGGGCTCGCGTGCTTGATCCTCTGCGCCGCGAGCCTCACCCGAGCCGCGCTCGGCCCCGGCGCGCCGATCCCGCGAAAGCCCGCTGCGCTTGCCCGCGCGCTCGTGAAGACGAAGACGGAGCTCGCTCGCGCGGTCGACGAGTGGCGATCCGGCGGCGGTGGGGTGCCTCCCGAGGTGACGCTGGACGCGTTGTACGACCAGCGGATCGAGCTGCTGCTCGCTGCCCGGCCGCGGCTCGCGCGCGCGACGCTACGCCGCGTTCCCGCGGGCACGGCCCGCGTCGTGCGGACTAACCTGGCCGCGAAGCGCGAGCTCTGGCGGCTGACCCCCGTCACGCGGAGCCGGCGCTTTCGCACGGGCCGGGCGCTGCCGCCGGCCGCGCTGATCGGTTACTACCGGGAGGGTGAGCGCCGCTTCGGCGTGCGGTGGAACGTGCTCGCCGCGGTCAATTTCGTCGAGAGCGCATTCAACAAGCTGCGCAACAACAGCGCCACCGGCGCACAGGGCCCGATGCAGTTCATGCCGGCGACGTGGCGGGCGTACGGACTCGGCGGCGACGTCCACGACCCGCACGACGCGATCCTCGGCGCTGCGAACTACCTGCACGCGAACGGCGCGCCGCGCGACAATCGCCGCGCGCTCTTCCATTACAACCCCTCGCCGCTCTACGTCGATGCCGTTCTGCGCTACGCGCGCCGGATCCGCGGCGACCCCCGCGCCTTCTACGAGTACTACGCCCGGCAGGTCTTCGTGCGCACGCCTTCGGGCTTACGCCGGATCACCGGGCCCGGCCTTCCTTAGGCGCGCAGAACGACTTCGAGCGCGGTGCCTCGCCCCGGCTCGGAGCGAAGCCGGAAGCCGCCGCCGATGCTCGCGCTACGGGCCTTCATGTTCCTCAGCCCCTGACCCGCGGAGATGGTCTCGTCGTCGAAGCCGGAGCCGTCGTCGATCACGCTGACGACGCGTTCGTCGCCACGGAGCGAGATACGTATGTCGGCGTGTCGGGCGCCCGCGTGCTTTCGCGCGTTGGCGAGACCCTCCTGGACGATCCGGAACACCTCGATCTGCTCGTCGGGCGCGAGCTGGACGTTGTCGTCGATCTCGAGATCGACTTCGAGCAGACCGTCCGCGGTCAGGAAGTCGACGTAGCGGCGGAGCGCCGCGTCGAAGGGAGCAGTGCCGCTCGCCGACGAGAGGGCGAGGACCGCGAAACGGGCCTCCTGCTGGGCAGCCGCGGCGGCCTGCTTGAGCTGCGGCAGAGCCGTCGCGGGGTCGGCGCCGTTCTGGAGCATTGTCGCGTGCGTCGACACGGCGAAGAGGTACTGCGCCAGTCCGTCGTGGATCTCTCGCGCGACGCGCGCTCGCTCCTCCGCGACCGCGCGGCCGAACTCCGCGAAGCGAATCGCCCGCCAGACGCCGACGAGCAGGACGGCGTACGCGAGCAGGCGCAGGAAATCGCCGGTGGAGACGAAGCTGTTGGAGACCAGCGGTGTGAAGACGTAGTTCAAGTCGCCGAAGAGAAACAAGGTCGCGCCAAGGGCAAGCCAGCGGTCGAGATCGTTGCCGCGCGCCCGGAAGCGAAGGCCGAAGCCGACCACGGCGATCAAGCTCGCCAGGGCGCGCGCCGCCACCATCGCGGTGAGCAGCCGCGGCTGAACGTGGTCGCTCGCGCGCAGCGCCGGGAGCGCATCGCCGAACGAGTGGGCAAGGATCCAGAGCAGCAGCACGAAAGCCGGCACGAGCACCAGCAGCTCGATCAGCTCTTTGCGCCTCGTCGCCGTGCGTTTGCGGGCGAAGGCCGCCGCGGCGATCAGCGCGGACGCGAGGACGCCGCCCCAGATCCAGGCCCACTGCTCTCTCCGGTGCAGCAGCTGGCCCCCGAGAACCGGCGCGATCCCGAAGCAGAAGGTCGAGCCGGCCGCGAGCGAGAAGCCGGCGCAGAGGAGCAAGTCGAGCCGCCGGCCGTCCACCGAGAACCGGACACCGGCGAGCACCGCGACGAGCACTGCTGCGAGCGCGACCATCGTGTCCAGGACGAGCCGCACCTGCGGCAGCTCGAAAGTCGGCCGCAGGTCCGGATACGCGACGAACAGCGCCAGTGTCGCCCCGAGCAGGCCGAAGAGCAGAACCTCGCCCCAGAGCCAGGATTGGTACGCGTTTTCCTCGTTTCGCATCTCCCTCTATTCGGCAGAACCGATCCAGCCGATAAGGGCGGCGAGGCCTATGGCGACCCGCGTCCTCATCGTCGACGACCATCCGCTCACGCGCGAAGCGCTCGCCGGGCTCTTGACGCAGCACGATTTCAGCGTCGTCGGCCAGGCCGCTGACGGCGAGCAGGCTGTCGAGGTCGCGCGCGAGCTGCAGCCGGACCTGATCCTGCTCGACCTCACGATGCCCGGGATCGGCGGGCTCGGGGCGCTGCCGCTCTTGCGGGAAGCGGCCCCCGCTTGCGAGGTGGTGATGGTGACGGCGTCGGTCGCCGAAGAGAACCTCCTGGCCGCGATCCGTGCCGGCGCGGCCGGCTACCTGCTCAAGACGGAGCCGCCGGAGCGGATCGTCGAGTTCCTGCGCGGCGCGGCCGAAGGTGAAGCGGCCCTCTCGGGCTCGGTGGCAAGACGTCTGCTCGAGAAGGTACGCCAAGGCCGTCACGCGGACGCCGGAGTGCCGGACTCGATCGCCCGCGCGCTCAGCGCGCGCGAGGTCGAGGTCCTGCTCCTGCTGGACGACCACTTGAGCACCGATCAGATCGCGGCTCGGCTCTTCATCTCGGAGCACACAGTCCGCTCGCACGTGAAGAGCCTGCTGCGGAAGCTCGGCGTCTCTTCGCGGCGGCAGGCGCTCGAAACCCTCGCCGCGGCTCGTAGTTAAGCGCGCAGCAGTGGGCCACATCCCCCACCGTGGGGGATGCGAAATCACCCGCAAATAGCGCTCTCCGGGCGGTGAGAGAGCCGCCGGTGCGGTCGATAGTTGGGCTGACGGTCCTCCAGGACAAGGTGTCCGAAGCGCGGTGGCAGCTGTGCTTCCTCGACTGACGGCCGGCTAAATCAGCCGGCCGTCGTCATTCCGAAAGCCTTGCAGCGTCGCCCCGACCAGGCGGGGGAGGGCTTCGGCGTTATAGCCGCCTTCGAGCACTGCCCCGATGCGCGGCCCGAGCGTCGCGACGCGCTCGGCCATCCACGCGAAGGCGCCGTCGCTCAGCCTGATGTCGGCGAGCGGATCGGCTTCGTGGGGATCGAAGCCGGCGGAGACGAGCAAGAGGTCGGGGGCAAACGCACGAATCGCCGGCTCGACGACCTCGGCGAAGGCGCGCTCATACTCGCCGTCACCGGACAGCGCCGCCATCGGCACGTTCACGGTCGTCTCGTTGCCTTCGCCCGGTCCCCCGGTGCCGGGATAGAACGGCCACTCGTGCAGCGAGACGTAGAGCACGGTGGGGTCGTCCCAGAAGATCGCCTGCGTGCCGTTGCCGTGGTGGACGTCCCAGTCGAGGATCGCGACGCGGCCGACCCCGAGCTCCGCCTGCGCATGGCGGGTAGCGATAGCGACATTGTTGAAGAGGCAGAACCCCTTGGCGTGGTCTGCCAGCGCGTGGTGGCCGGGCGGGCGCACGAGCGCGAAACCGCCCCGCTCGGCCGCGGCGACCGCCGCTCCGGCGGCGAGCAGCGCCGCCTCGAAGCTCGTCTCGGAGGCGAACGTGTCGTCGCCGAGCCAGGTTGGCTCCGCAATCGACCGGAGCCGCTCGACGTGCTCCTCGGTGTGACAGCGCAGGATCGCCTCGATGGGAGCGGGCTCAATCTCTTCATACTCGAAGGCCGCGAGCAGGGCCGCGAGCCGTTCCGTCGACTCGGGATGGCTCGGGGTCGGGTGGAGGCGCGCGAACGCCGGATGGCTCAGGACGTCGATCGGCGGACCGCGGCGGCGAGGTTGTCCAGTGAGGCGCCGTCCTGGGCGCGCCCGACGAGGTAGCAGAGGAGCGGAGCGTTCGTCCGCTCGCCGCTCTCGTGGGCGGCGACGCGCGCAAGCTCGAGCAGCGTGGCGACGGCGTCGTCGTCGAGCTCGAGCTGCTCGGCCGGGACCCCGCTTGCCTCCGCGACCGCGTCGCGCGCTTGTTTGAGCCAGTCGTCCATGCCTAGGTGACGGAGCTGTAGGTGTACACGTACATCACCCGGCCGCGCGGGTGGCAACGCGCTCCGCGACCGCGTTCATACCCCAGGCGCTGAGGAGGGAGGACGCCTCCGCCCAGGAGGGAGTTTGATCTTTGAGGGGAGGGAGGGGGGCGGAGGCGTCTAGCGAGGCGATTCGACGGTAGAGCCGCAAGTCCTCCGCGATCGCGGCGAACCGCCCCGCGGCTATCGCGTCTTCGAGCGAGCCATACTGGCGCAGCAGGTCGGCGGCCTTCTTCGGGCCGACTCCCGGCGCCCCGGGCAGCCGGTCGGACGGATCGCCGCGGAGGGCGATGAAGTCGACCACCTGGCCCGGCTCGACGCCATAGCGTTCCCGCACCTCCGCCGGCCCGATCCGGGCGAGCTCGCTGACGCCTCGGACCGGCTGGATGATCGTCGTCCGCTCGCTCGCGAGCTGAAAGCTGTCGCGGTCCGAGGTGGCGACGACCGCCGTCCCACGCCGCTTCTCCTCGGCCGCGACCGCCGCCGCGAGGAAGTCGTCGGCTTCGTAGCCCGGTGCCTTCGCGTAGGCGAAGCCGAACGCCTCCACGAGCTGCGGGAGCAAGCCCAGCTGCTCGAGGAGCTCGTCGTCGAACTCGCGGCCGCTCTGGTACGTGTCGAACGCCTCGTGGCGATAGGTCGGGACCTCGAGCGTGTCCCAGCCGACGACCACTGCCCGCGGCTGTTCGCTGTCCCAGAGCCGCAGCAGGAAGTTCGTGAAGCCGACGATCGCGTTCGACGGTCTTCTGTCGGCGCGCCGGATCGTCTTCGGTAGCGCGTGGTAGGCGCGGTGCGCGAGGGAATCGCCGTCGATCACGAGCAGCGGACGCTTCACAGCGACGCCTCGAGCTCTGCGATCGCCGCCATCAGTCGCCGGGTCGCTTCGCGCGCCGCCTGCCCGATCTCGACGCCGCGCAAGTCGCCGAGGGCGATCGGCTCGCCGTAGGCGACGCGCAGCGGCTCCAGCCGTGTGATCCGCTCGGTGCCCTTGACCGCCGCCGGGACGAGCGGCGCCTCGGCCGCGAGCGCGATCCGCGCGGCACCGGTGTGGGGCCGCGCTTGGTGCTTCTTCCGAAGGCCCTTCTTCCGCCGCGTCCCCTCCGGGAACATGACGACGATCTCGCCGTCGCGGACGAGCTCGACCGCCCTCTCGATCGCCTCGAGATCGCCCTCGCCGCGGCGGACCGGAAAGACGCCGCCCGCTCTCAGAATGGGCGCGAGCACGGGATTGAAGAGCTCGACCTTCGCCATGAACCGGAGCTGCCGCCGCGGCAGGAGTGGCAGGCCGAGCGGCCAGGGGTCGAAGTTCGACGTGTGGTTGGCAGCGAGCACGAAGCCGCCCTGCGGCAGGTGCTCGCGGCCGCGTGCGCGCAGCCGGAAGCCGACCTTGACGAACGGCCAGCTAATCGCACCCGCAAGCAGGTAAACAGGGGACACGAGACGAAAGGATCGTCCCATTTTCGGCTCGTTTTCGTACCCCTGCGTCGTTCGAAGCCTTCGCTACTGTGTCTCGCGTGAAGACATTAGTCGTCGCTGAAAAGCCCTCCGTCGCCCGCGATCTCTCGGACGCGCTCCCGGGCACCTTCCAGAACGAGGACACCCATTACGAGGGGGACGAGTACGTCATCACCTTCGCCGTCGGCCATCTCGTCCAGCTCGTCGACCCGGAGGTCTACGACGAGAAGCTGAAGAAATGGCGCATGGCCGACCTCCCGATCGTCCCCGAAGAGTTCAAGCTGGCGCCGCGCGACCCGAAGGCCAAGAAGCAACTCAAGGCCATCCACAAGCTGATGAAGCGGGACGACGTCGACCGGATCATCAACGCCTGCGACGCCGGCCGCGAAGGCGAGTTGATCTTCGCCTACATCTACGAGACCGCCGACATCGAGAAGCCGGTCCAGCGGCTCTGGGTCAGCTCGATGACGAAGCAGGCGATTCGCGAGGGCTTCGAGAAGCTGCGCCCCGGCGAGGAGCTGCAGCCGCTCGAGGCGGCCGCCCGCTCGCGCTCGGAGGCTGACTGGCTGATCGGGATGAACGCGACCCGCGCCGCGACCATCCGCGGCCGCGCCTGGGTGGGTGGAGTCGTCTCGCTCGGCCGGGTACAGACCCCGACGCTGGCGATGATGGTCAAGCGCGAGCGCGAGATCCAAGCGTTCACGCCGGAGCCGTACCGTCTCGTCCGCGCCCGGTTTGATCCTCGTTACGAGGGCATGTGGTTCGAGGGCGACGAGACGCGGATCTTCGGCGATCTCTCGCGGGCGGAGCAGATCGCCGAGAAGGTGACCGGCAAGGACGGCACCGTCGAGAAGATGGAGCAGAAGGAGCAGTCCGAGCGCCCGCCGCTGCTCTACGACCTGACATCGCTCCAGCGCGACGCGAACCGCCGCTTCGGTTTCTCCGCGCGGCGCACTCTCCAGGCCGCGCAGTCGCTCTACGAGGACAAGAAGGCGATTACGTATCCGCGAACGAGCTCGCGCTACCTGTCGGGTGACATGGTGCCGTTCCTGAAGCCGACCGCCGAGACGCTGGTTCCAATCGGCGACTACGCCGCGGCCGCGCGGTACGTGCTCGGGCTCGACCGGCTGCCGCTGCAGCGCGTGGTCAACGACGCGCGGGTCGACGACCACCACGCGATCATCCCTACCGACGTCGAGCATCCCGTCGACCGCTTCTCCCCGGACGAGCGGCGGATCTTCGACCTGGTTGCCCGTCGCTTCCTCGCCGTCTTCCATCCGGCGGCGCGCTACCAGCGCACCGAGGTGGTGACGTTCGTCGAGGACGAGCGCTTTCGCACCCGCGGCAAGATCACCCTCGAGCCGGGCTGGCGCGGCGTCTACGGCCTCGAGTCCGATCTCGACAAGCAGGCCCGTGCGGCCCAGGACGAGGAAACCGCGGACGAGAGCGCCGAGCTGCCGGAGCTCGAGCAGGGTCAGGCCGTCAAGTGCGTCGAGGCCGAGTTCGAGGACAAGCAGACGAAGCCGCCGCCCCGCTACACCGAGGCGACGCTGCTCTCGGCGATGGAGACCGCCGGCAAGCGGATCGACGACGAGGAGCTCCGCGAAGCCATGAAGGACTCCGGTCTGGGCACGCCGGCGACCCGCGCCGAGACGATCGAAGTGCTGATCCGCAGGGAGTACATCGAGCGCGCCGGCAAGGAGCTTCAGCCGACCCCGAAGGGCTTGCAGGTGATCACCATGCTCGAGGAGCATCCGCTCACCTCGCCCGAGCTGACCGGCGACTGGGAGAAGCGTCTCTCGGACATCGAGCACGGCAGCGGCGACCGCGACGATTTCATCAAGGGCATCGTCGACCTGACGACGCAGACCGTCGAGCAGATCGCCGCACTCGACAAGGAGAAGCTGCGCCCCGAGCGCGTCGAGCTCGGCCCCTGCCCGCGCTGCGGCGCCGAGACCGGCGAGATCATCAAGGAGAACTCCCGCGCCTACGGCTGCACGAGCTGGAAGAGCCGGGAGGAGCCGGGCTGCGGCTACGTGATCTGGAAGCGCGTCGCCGGACGGACGATCACACCCGAGATCGCACGCCAGTTGATCGAGAACGGCCGCACGACCGAGGTCCTCTCAGGCTTCCGGTCGAAGGCGGGCAAACCTTTCCGCGCGCGCCTCGTCTTGAACGAGGAGGGGAAGGTTGAGTTCGACTTTCCGGCTCGCGCGCAAACCAAAGAGCCCGCGGTTGCGGAATAAGAAAGAGCCCGACCTTGTTGGATGTTACAAGGCGGTTAAAACTGACCGCTTCACCCTAGGCGGCCGAGGAAATACCGCTTACAGTGCGAAAGATCGAGAGAGCCGCGACGTCTAAAGAAGTAGAGGAGAAATTGACGCAGAACCAGATGCACGAGTTGCTCGAATCCGAGCATGCCCGCACGTTCGTGGAGGGCGCCGAAGAGCGCGGCTTCGTCGAGCCGGCGGAGATCGAGGCGTTCGCGCTGGAGCACGACCTCGGCGAGGAAGACGCCGAGCAGTTTCAGCGCGAGCTCGAGGCGATCGGCCTCGAGATTCGCCAGCCGGCCGAGGAGAACGGCGCTAAGGCCGACAAGGCCGACGAGAAGGCTGCCGAGCCGCAGCCGCACGTGCTCGTCGGTTCGGCCGACAGCCTGCAGCTCTTCCTCGCGGATATCGGGCGCCACAAGCTCCTGACCGCCGCCGAGGAGGTCACGCTCGCGAAGGCGATCGAGCGCGGCGACGTGACAGCGAAGCGCCGCATGATCGAGTCGAACCTCCGGCTGGTCGTCTCGATCGCGAAGGGCTACCGCGGCCTGGGCGTGCCGTTCCTGGACCTGATCCAGGAGGGAACGCTCGGTCTCAACCGCGCGGTCGAGAAGTTCGACTGGCGGCGCGGCTACAAGTTCTCGACGTACGCGACCTGGTGGATCCGCCAGTCGGTCCAGCGCGCCGTCGCCAACCACGCGCGGACGATTCGCGTGCCCGTGCACGTCGTCGAGCGCCAGCAGAAGCTGGGCCGCGCCGCGCGCCGGCTCGAGGTCGAGCTCGGCCGCGAGGCGACTAAGCAGGAGCTAGCGGACGCGACGGGCCTGCCGCTCCAGCACGTCGACGAGGCGCTGGGCGCCGCCCAAGCGTCGGTCTCGCTGAACCAGACGGTCGGCGCGGACGACGAGGGCGAGCTCGGCGATCTCTTCGCCGACCGTGAAGCGCCCGATCCGTTCGACGAGGCCGAGGAGTCGTTGCGCAAGCAGGGAGTCCGCCGCGCGCTCGACGCGCTGCCCGAGCGGGAGCGCCGGATCCTCGAGCTCCGCTTCGGCTTCGAGGGCGAGCCGTGGACGCTGGAGGCGATCGGCCACGAGCTCGATCTGACCCGCGAGCGGGTCCGGCAGCTCGAAAGCCAGGCGCTGGCGCGCCTCGCCGCGCTGCGCGACCTGCAGACGGCCGCGGCCTAAGACGAACCAAACCCTGATCTGTCGCTCGGGGGTTGCGCCCGTGCGCGCGGGCCCCGACGACTCTTCGGAGCAGGTCACCCAGGCGCTCGCCGGGGAGCCGCTCACGGTCGAAGAACGACGAGACGGCTGGGCGCGGATCCGGACCGCCTACGACTATCCCGGCTGGATTCGCGAGGACGCTCTCGCCTCAGGGACTGGCACCGAAGCCGGTGCCAGTCCCTACGACACCACCGAGTCACGCGACGGCGACCCGGTCGCGGAGGCGCGCGCCTACCTCGGCGCTCCGTACGAGTGGGGCGGCCTGACTGAGCACGGGATCGACTGCTCAGGACTGGTTCACATGGCCTACCGGCGGCTCGGCAGGCTGATCCCCCGCGACGCCGACCAGCAGGAGGCGGCGGCCACCCAAATCGACGAGGCAGAAGCCCGCCCCGGCGACCTCGTTTGCTTCGGCGAGCCCGGGCGAGCCCACCACATCGCCTTCTGGCTCGGCGGCCGCCGCATCCTGCACGCAACTGCCCGCGAAGGCGTCAACGCCGTCGTCGAAGAGCCGCTCGAGAACGTTGACGCGCGGCCGCTCCGCTTCGTGCGGTTACGCGAAGCTTCTTAGCAGCGCAGCGCGCAGACGACCGCCGCTGTGCCGCCGCCACGGCGCACGGGCTCGGCGACAGCCTCGAGCCTTCCCTCGCCGAGCAGCTCGATGCCCGTGGCCGCGCCGATTTCGGCCGTGGAATTGAAGCTCTGCCCGAACCGGCTCTGCAGTTCGGTGCCGTACTGGGCGATGAAGCCCGGCTCGGCGTCCGTCTTCGGTGCGTTTCGCTGCGAGGCACGCGGCGCGGCGATCGCATCGGGCAGCGACATCGCGAAGTCGAACCGGTTCAGCAGGATCTGCAGGACAGTGGTGATAATCGTCGCGCCGCCAGGGCTGCCGACGGCGAGAAGTGGTTTGTCGTGGCGGAGGACGATCGTCGGTGACATGCTCGAGCGCGGCCGCTTGCCGCCGGCCGGAAGGTTCGGATCGGGCGTTCCGTCGGCGGGGGGCGCCGGATCGAAGTCCGTCAGCTCGTTGTTCAAGAGAAAGCCGTAGCCGGGGACTGCGATCGCGCTGCCCGCGATTTGCTCGATCGTGCTCGTGTAGCTGACGACGTTGCCC
>Ga0066654_10000340_pt1 | contig 11918 bp, 14 predicted proteins | sample GraSoiAngelo_103_FD_66715 | JGI IMG/M metagenome (GOLD analysis project Ga0066654, IMG submission 66715) | Grasslands soil microbial communities from the Angelo Coastal Reserve, California, USA - 14_0903_05_20cm | ecosystem: Environmental > Terrestrial > Soil > Grasslands | place: USA... | reverse complement strand
CGGGATAGCCCCACCGTGCGTGTCTCTCTGCTCGATCCCAACCGTGATAGCGACCCACGCGTTCGGGAGGTCCGTGCCAACGAGGGCGGCCTCTTCGACGTCACCGACCTCGGCATCGTCTAGCCGCCGCCTCAGTCACGTGGCGCGTAGCGGTTGTGGATCATCAGCACGTTCCCGTCTGGATCGGCGAAGGGAACCATGTGGCAGACGCCGCTGTCTATCGTCTCGGCGAGGAACTCAACGCCCTTTGACTCGAGCTCGGCACGGGTCGCTTCGACGTCCTCGACGTGAAAGGCAATCGGGTGGGTGTTGGGGACGAACTCGCGGCCGATCGCGGCGGCGTCGAGGATCTGCAGTGTGAGGCTGCCGGTCTCCACCTCGCCGCCGGGGATTTTCCCGTAATCCGCCGACTGCTCTAGGCCAAGGGTCTGGCTATAGAACTCAACGGCGGCGGGGTAATCGGTGACGAAGACGGTGGCGAAATCAACGCCGGTAATGGCGGTAGGGCCTGGCATGGCTTTCTCCTAGCTGGTATTCAGGGCAGGTGGTCCTCGGAGACGATACGAAGGCGGTGCTGCTGGCGGCGGCGCTGATGTTCCTCTGGGCACTGCTGCTGGGGGTGCTGAAGTTCGGCCAGATGGACGCCTCCGAGGAGGGCTTGGCGCATCCCTACACGGACATCGCCCATCGGGCAGCGCTGCTCTACAGCTTCGCCCTACTGCTGATCGCGACCTTCGTCGAGCTCAGCGGCTGGGGCGTCGCGGTCAACCTGCTCGCCGCCGGGGCGCTGACCTTCTACTTCTACGCCGCCGTCTTCGGCTACATGGTGCACGGCATAAAGCGCGACACCGACAACCAGTTCCGCCGCCCGGTGCGCGGGCTCGAGGCCTTTATGGCAACGCTGATCGTCGCCGAGATCGGCGGCTGGCTGGTCCTGATCGCCGGCTTCCTCGACGCCCAGATCTTTTGAGCGTCGCCAGCCTTGGGCTCGGCCGTTGGACCGCCTCAGCCGGAGACGACGCAGTCCTTGGCGTCGGCCATCTTCAGCGGTTCGGAGTTAGGGAAGGCTTCGAGCAGCGCGTCGGCGATTAGGCGGCCGCGTGCCGCGTAGCCTTCGGAGGTGAAGTGGATCCCGTCCGGGATGAACCATTTGTCCTGCACGTCGGCGGCCCAGTTGTAGATGCGCATATTGGGGTAGCGATCGCAGGCTTCGCGCAGCGCTTTGTCCCAGCTCACCATGTTCGCGGCCGCGTAGGGCCCACTCGGCACCAGTGACTTGACGTTGACCCACATCACCGGTTCATCGCCGATCGTCGACATCATGCTCTCGATCCGGTCGTCGTAGGTGAAGTTGGAGCCAGCCGCGACGTTGGCCGCCTCGTTGGTCCCCATCGCGATCACCCAGCAGCCTTTGAAGCCTTCGTTCTTCCACGCTTCGGCGACTTCCTGGGCGTTCGGTTCCCCCTCGAAATTCTCGTAGATCGAGCGCGCGCCAGCCACCTCGAGGTGCGCCGTGGTCGCGCCCACCCGCGCGTACTGGGCGGCAATCAGCTCGTCGCGGGGCAAATATTCTTCGGAGACCAGGCCCTCGGAGGTGGAGTCGCCGATGTGGACGACACCTTCGCAGGAGGTCGCCAGCGGCTTGCGCCTGGCATTCTTGGCGGTGACCGTCTTGGCCACGTTCGCCGAGCCGATCGCCGGCGAGTTGGAGACGCCCACCCCGGCCAGCCCCGCGACCGCCGCGAGGAGGACGACGCCAGCGGCGGCGATTCCGACCCAGCCCTCGCGCGAGACTCGCACCCGCCGCGGCTCACCTGCTTTCCAGCGCTTCCAGAGCCTGCCCAGGGCGCCGTGGCGGATTGGGTTCTCCAAATAGCGCCAGGAGAGCTCGGCCACGATCATGATCATCGCCACCTGCAGGAGCGCCCGCAGCAGGTTGGACCCGTGCACGCCCTGCGGCGAGGTGAGGACGATGATCGGCAAGGTCCAGAGGTAGATCCCGTAGGAGCGTTCGCCGATCCACTGCATCGGCTTGCAGCCGACGATCGGGCCGAGGCGCGAGGCGGGATGGGCGAAGGCGGCAACCGAAAGCGCCGTGCCCAGCGCCAGCAGGGCGAAACCGCCGCGGTAGAGGAAGGGCGAGAACTCGTTCGAGCGCCAGAACATCAGCCCGATCACGATCAGCCCCGCGAGCCCAGCGGCGTCGATCGTCCGTCGCGCCTGCGGCGTCACCTTGCCGGTGAGGCGGCGGCTGGGCCAGACCATCGCCAGCGCGGCGCCGACCAGCAGCTCGAGCGCCCGAGTGTCGGTGCCGTAATAGACCCGCGAGGGATCGAGCGAGGGGTGGTAGAGGATCGCCATCAGGATCCCCGAGCAGAGCGCCGCGACAAGGGTGACGGCGGCCAGCCGCGGCCGCGGCCCGGCCTTGTGCCTGGCTTCCGGCACGAAGCGAAGCGCCGCCATCAGCAGGAAGGGCCAGACGATGTAGAACTGCTCCTCGACCGAGAGCGACCAGAGGTGGTTGAGTGGGGAGGGCGGCGCGAAGCGGGCGAAGTAGGAGACGTTGTGGAGGATCAGCCACCAATTGTTGAAGTAGCCGACGGCGCTGAGCACGGCCATGCGGAAGTCGCTCGGCTGGTGCGGACCGATCACCGTCACCCAGGCCGTCACCACGATCAGCATCAGGAAGAGCGCCGGCAGCAGGCGGCGGGCGCGGGCCAGCCAGAAGGACTTCAACTTGATCCCGCCGCGGTTGACCTGATTGAGCAGGATGTCGGTGATCAGGTAGCCGCTGAGGGTGAAAAAGACGCCAACGCCGAGCAGGCCGCCTTCGGCCCAGCCGAACTTGAGGTGGTAGAGGACGACGCCGAGGACCGCGACCGCGCGCAGGCCGTCGAGGCCCGGCATGTAGCGCTGGCCGCGCCCTACCGGTTCAGGCATCGTTGGCCAGCGAGATCGGGAAGAGCCGCAGCGCCCTAGCGATGATCGAGTCGACGATCTCGGCCTCGCGCCGCGCCAGCTTGCGCGCCGGCGGCAGGTTGGGCCCGGCTTCGAGCGCCGGTTTGGCGACTGGTGGGGTCGCGATCCCGAGGCAGGTCTTGATTCCACGCGCGATCAGGCGGGCGCGCAGTTCGGCTCCGGCCGCGATCGGGTGCAGGTCGTCGGTCTGCATCAGCTCGGGGTGTGTTTCCTCCGCGGTCGCCCAGTCGGGGACCTGCGTGCCCGGCCGCGAGGCGGCGAATTCCTCGACCACCCTGTTCTTGCCGCTGCTGTCGATGCCGTTCACGGTAAGGCCGTGGATGGTCGGCACCACCATGCAGCGGTCGCCGATCTCCGCCGCGACCTTGCGCAGGTTGCCGGCGAGGATCTCGGGATAGGCGGGGTTGTCGTTGGTGCCGGCGTCGAAGACGATTACCGACTGCGACGGGTCATAGCTTTCCTGGAAGAGGTCGAAGATCTGGAAGCTGTTGGAGCCGCCGACCGCGTTGATGGTGAGTGGGACGCCCGGCAGGTAGTGCTTCAGGTAGGGCGAGGTCAGTTCCTCGAGGCTGTCGCCGACGACCAGCACGCCACCGCTGCCACTCGCCTGTGCCGAGGGAGCGGTGAGGGCGAGAGCAAGCATCGCCGTCAGGGTCGCGAGCTTGCGCAAACTCGGCATCTGGTGAATTTCTACACTACGCCGATGCGGCTCAGCTCGGCGGCGACAGTCGGCATCCTGCTGGGCCTGGCGCTGATCCTGAGCGCTTGCGGCGAGGACGGGACAACGGCTGCCGAAAAGGCATCGAGGCCCACCACGCCGACGCCGGCTCCAGTGGCTCACGTCGCCACTGCCCGCGACGGATGCCGCCAGCTGCGCCCATTCGTCGGTTCCATGGCGAGCCTGCGCGACGACCTTGCCCGCGGCCTCAGCTACGACGACTATCTGCGCGAGGTGCAGCGGGTGCGCACGGTCTACGCACACATCGACGCCGACAAGCTGACCGCGGGCTGCCTGCTCGCCGGCGGCGGCCCGGCCGAGCTCGCCCTCAACCTCTACATCGACGCAACCAACACCTGGGGGGATTGCTTGGCGACGGTGTCATGCAACACCCGTACGGTGGAACCAAAGCTGCAGCGCAAGTGGGCGCTCGCGGCTCACCAGGTGATGATCGCCCAGCAGGGCCTGCGCCACGCCTAGCCGGCCGCGCGGGCGATGTAAATCGCCTTGGTGTGTGTGGGCTCGAGTGGCTGGGTGGGAATGCCGTCGAGACCGTGACCGTAGACGCCGAGGCATTCCAGTCCGGCATCCGCCAGCGCTGCCCGCACCTCGGCTTCGGGGAAGTGGCGCTGGCGATGGGTCAGCACCTCACCGGGCGCGACTTCCATCTCTGACTCACAGATCGAGCCCGGCGCTGCGTCGGCAGAAGCCAGTCCGCGCCAAATCAGCCGTCGCCCCTCGCGCTCGACCACCGTGGTTTCGGCGAAAAAGGTGCGATATGCCTGCAGCTCGTTGACGTCGAAGAGCAGCAAGCCGGTGGGAGCGAGGTTGGCGCGCATCCCGACCAGCGCCTTTTCCAGTTCCGCGGAGCTGAGCAGGTAGTTGATCGCGTCGTCAAGTGCCCAAACCAGGTCGAACTGGCCGAACTCGGGCAGGGCGAGCATGTCGGCAACTGCGAGTTGCGGCGCCTCCCCAGCTTTCTCTCGAGCACGCGTCAGCATTGCGGGGGAGATGTCGCAGCCGGTTACCTCCCAGCCCTGAGCCAGCATCGGCAGGAAGCTCGTGCCGGTGCCGCAACCAACGTCGAGCAGGCGCCTGCCGGTCAGGCCGTGGTGGTCCAGCAGCTTGACCAAGTCGGCGATCCACGCCTCACTTTCGTAGTGGCCGGTGAAGGCGTCGTAGACCGGCGCCATCGCCTCGTAGGTGCGCTGTGCCCAATCCCCGCCCGTCTGCCCCGACGTTGTTACCGACATGAAATGAAGACCAGATCTGTGATCTAAAAAGTTTCAGCAATAAAATTCACCCGTTTGGTTTTAGAAGTAGTACGGTCGAGCAATCAACGTTTCGATCATTCAAGAATCGGATCAGGGTGATGGTTGGGAGTGGGATGAGGCGCACCGTTTTTGCCTGCGGATGGCCTATCACTACGCCAGCAATCCCAACGAGGCGGAAGACATCGCCCAGGATGCTCTGCTCCGCGCCTGGCGCCGGCGCTCAACCCTTCGCGACGGTGCCAGGCGTAAGGAGTGGCTGGGCACGATCGTCCGCAACGAGGCCTTCCGCCAGCACTCGCGGGTGCGCCCCGACCCGGTCGACACGGCCGAGGACTCCGAGGGCGCCGAGGACGAGCAGATCCTCTCCACGGTGGAGCGCGCCGACCTGCACGCCGCACTCAAGCGCCTCAGCGAGCGCGACCGCAAACTGATCGAGCTGCGCTACGAAGAGGACCTGACCCAGGAGGCGATCGCCCGCCGCCTCGGCGTCCCCGACGGCACCGTCAAGGTCCGCCTCCATCGCCTGCGCTCCCGGCTGCGCAAAGAGATAGGCCGACCGGCCACTCGCGCGGCGTCCTAGCTAAGCGCTCAGTTCGCGGCGGCGACGCGACGCATCTCCTCGGCCGCGGCACGGGGACCGATGTAGGGCACGAGCATCGCGAAGAGCAGGTCAGGCAGCATCGCCGGCAGCTGTGCCGCCCGCCCGGCCAGCAACTCGTCGAAGATCAGCCCGGAGACTGCCCCCGCTGACATCAGCGAGATGTTCTCGGGCAGCTCGCCGCCGTCGGAGAGCTCGCGCCCTTCCTCGAGATACTGGGTGAAGCGGGCGACCGCGTCCCAGTGCAGCTGACGCGCCTCGGCGCCGGCGGCGGCGACCTCGACGACGGCGGTGCGAGCGAGCTCGGGATCGAGGGCGAAGAGCTTGACGATCGTCGCCAGGCCGTTCTCGACCCGTTGCAGCCACGGCTGGGCGCCGTCGCATTCGGCGATGACCATGGCGAACACCTGCTCCACGAGCATTTCGTAGGAGGCGAGGAAGCACTCATGCTTGTCCTCGAAGTGTTTATAGAAAGTGGTGCGGGAGGTGCCCGCCTCCTCGATCACGTCGGCGACCGAGGTCTCCTTGTAGCCCTTGCTGCCGACCACGCGGATCATGGCCGCCAAGATGAGGTCCCGCCGCGATTCGGATGCCATCAGCCCGTCCCAGGTCGGTTGAAAACTCCGGAGTACCTTCATCATAGCGGCTCAGTGTACGTAAGCGTTTATCTACTTTTTCTCCGCCACCTCCCGGGTAGCCGCAGCAGGACCGATATAGGGCATCAGCGTCGCAAAAAGCACCTCTGAAAGCAAATTCGGCAGATACTCCGCGTGTCCCTCAATCACCTCGTCGGAGATTAGGCCGGCGACGGCACCGATCGCCATTCGCGAAGTGTTCGCCGGCAGGTTGCGCCCGCCCGGCGCGTAGTCACGCCCCTCGTCGAAGAAGGGCGTGAGGCGCTGCAGGGCGGCGCGGTAGCGGCGCTGCGCTGCCGGGCCGGCGGCACCGACTTCGACCAGTGCCATGCGGGCGATCGCCGGCTCTTCGGCCAGCGCCTCGAGCAGCGCCGCCAGCCCCGCCCGGGCCCGGTTCGGCCAGCCCTCCTCGGCCTCATAGGCCGCCGTGACCCGGCGCACCAGCGCGTCGATGATGCCGTCATAGGCGGCGAGGAAACATCCTTCCTTGTCCTCGAACATGCCGTAGAAGGTCGTGCGCGAGATCCCCGCCTCGCGGGTTAGGTCGGCGACGGTAGTCGCCGCGTAGCCCTTCTCGGCGACGACGCGGACGGCCGCTTCCAGCAGGCGCTCACGCTGCGAGCGCGCGATCACCTCAGGGGGGAGGCGGTGGCGTCCGCGCGGTGGTCGCCACCGCTCCCGTTTCTGCCCCCCCGCCGCCGCCACGCTCAGCCGTCGGCGGGAGCAGCGAGCCGCTCGGCCTCGCGTGCTTGGCGCAACGCCTCCTCCTGGCCGAGGTAGGGAACCGTAGTGATGTAGACGATGTCGGGGAGCAGCTCGCGCAGGCGGGTCGTATTGCCGGCGAGGATCTGGCCGACGATCAGCGACTCCGCCGCTGAGAGCGCGGCGCGGCCGGCGCTCGAGGGGATCGCCGCTTCCTCGACTGGGTCGTCGCGACCGCGTTCGAGCAGTGACTGCAGAACGCGCTTGCCGGAGGCGTAGAGCTCGAATGCACGGTCACCCGAGGAGGGCGCCTCGACCAGGGCCATGCGGGCGAAGCTGGGTCGGCTGGCGAGCAAGTCGAGGAAGGCGGCGGCGGCGTCGCGGACCATCGTCGCCCACGGCTTGTCCGGCGAGTAGACGGCGACGATGCGGCCCATCGCATCGGCGAGGGCGACCTCCATCGAGGCGTGGAAGCAGTCCTCCTTGTCCTTGAAGAGCTCATAGAAGGTGGCGCGGGAGACGCCGGCGCCCTCGCAGACGTCGGCGATCGTGGTCGCGCCATAGCCTTTTTTGGCGCAGCTGCGGGCCATTGCGTTGAGCAGGCGTTCGCGCTGAGAGTGCTCGACGAGCGGCTCGGCCAGCTTCTCGATCCCCGCCGGCAGCCGCTCCTGCTCGATCACGGCGCTGAGGTCGCCAGTTGGGTCTGGAACTGGGTTTCCGGGATTTGAGGAGGCGGGGGGCACGTCGGTCTCAGGGGTAGACAACCGTGTTTAGGTAAACGCGATTGTACACCCCGAAGGCTCTCTGTGGACGTTCCGGTACCGATTTAACAAAGCCGGAGACCACTGGGAACGCGGGCGGAATCCGCGCCACGCCGCCTGTACAAGCGGAGAGCCCGCAGGAGCGAACTTCAGACCCCTGTACAAGCGAGTTTTGGCCGCACGAGAGGAGCATTTAGGGCATGGAGACCGCGCCCCGTCAGATCGTCGCCTTCGGAGGTGGGGGGTTTTCGATGGAGTCGGGAAACCCCCTTCTCGACGAGTACGTGCTCGGCCTCTGTCGCCGCGAGCGGCCCAAGGTCTGCTTCCTGCCCTCGGCCAGCGGCGACGCCGACCACTACGTCGTCCGCTTCTACCGTGCCTTTTCGGCCGAGCGCTGCGAGGCCAGCCACATCTCGCTCTTCCGCCGCGAGCAGGGTCCCGAGGACCTGCGCGCTCACCTTCTCTCTCAGGACCTGATCTACGTGGGAGGAGGCAGCGTGGTCAGCCTGCTCGGCGTCTGGCGGGCGCACGGCATTGACCGCATCCTGCGCGAAGCCTGGGAAACCGGCGTCGTCCTCTGCGGCCTCTCCGCCGGCTCGCTCTGCTGGTTCGAGGAAGCGGTCACCGGCTTCCACGGTGCGCCGCAACGGGTTGAGGGCTTGGGACTGCTGCCCTTCAGCAATTGCGTCCACTACGAGCCGACCTCCGAGCGGCGGCTCGCCTACCACGAGATGCTGCGCGAAGGGATGCGTCCCGGCTACGCCGCCGAGGACAGCGCCGGCCTGCATTTCATTGGCTGCGAGCTGAACCGGGTGGTTGCCTCGCGGCCGGCGGCGCGCGGCTATCGGCTTGACGCCGCCCGCGCCCGGGTGGTCGAGATGCGGCTGGCGACCACTTACCTCGGCGATGCCCCACCGGTGACCCGGCTGCCCGGCGCGACCTCACCGACGCTTTCGGCCACCTCGGCGGCCTAGTCGTCGATGGTCTCCCGCATCCTCACCCTCGGCGGTCATGACTTCACCTCGCGCCCGCCCGACCGGGCGGTCAGCGAGCTGATGCTGCGGCTGGCGACAGAGCGCGCCGGCAAGCGGCCGAAGATCTGCATCCTGCCGACCGCCAGCGGCGATACCTCCGAGCAGATCGGCCGCTTCTACGCTGCCTTTGGCGAGCGTCCCTGTGCCCCCTCTGACCTCTCGCTCTTCCGCCTCGGCCGGCGGCCGATGGCGCTGCGCGACCACCTGCTCGACCAGGACCTGATCTACGTCGGCGGTGGCAGCATGGTCAACCTGCTGGCGGTCTGGGAGGCCCACGACCTCAGCGCAATCCTCAGCCTCGCCTGGCGTCAGGGCATCGTCCTCGCCGGCCAGAGCGCCGGGGCGATGTGCTGGTTTGAGTCCGGCATCACCAAGTCCTCGGGCAAGCCCGAGATCGAGGCCGGCCTCGGTCTCCTCCACGGCAGCCTCTGCGTCCACTACAACAATGAGCCTGAGCGGCGCGCGGCATACCTCGAGGCGGTGAGCAAGGGCATGCCAAGCGGTTACGGCCTCGACGACTACGCCGGCCTGCTCTGGGAAGGCGGCGACCCGCCGTCCGCGGTAACGGCCCGCCGTGGTGCCCGCGCCTACCGCGTCAGCTCGAGCGACACTGGCGTGGTCGAGTCGCCGCTGCCGGCCCGCTTTCTTCCCGCTCCGGCGCCCGCGGCCCTGCGCGAGGACATCGCCGAGTTCCGCCGGATCAAAAGCATGCGCAAGCGGGCGGGCTGGCTTGGATAGAGGTTGCTCCTCCTATCCCGCTGAGCCCCCAGCCATAGGCGGAGCGGTCGGGTCGCCACCCTCTTCGCCCAAGCTCTCCCGCGCGATGTAGTCCTCGGCCAGCAGCAGGTTCTCGCTTGAGCGCTCGACCACGTTGAGCAAGTCACCCATCAGCGCGACCTCCTCGACCTGCTCCTTGACGAACCACTGCAGGAACTGCTCGGCCCGGTAGTCCTTGAGCTCGCGCGCCAACTCGAAGAGGGCGAAGATCTCCTTGCTGACCCGCTTCTCCTGCTCCAGCGCCATCCGTACCGGCGCGCTGCCGTCGGCATAGGTCGTCTCCTGCGACTTGATGTCCGGGATGTGGACGCCCTCACCGACGTCGAGCAGGTACTGCACCATCATCATCGCGTGCTCACGCTCCTCCAGGGCCTGGCGGTAGAAGAAGGTGGCGAGCCGAGGCAAGGTTTCCGCGTCGTAATAGACGGCTGCGCCCACGTACTGCTGCGAGGCTGCGAACTCATTCGCGATCTGCTCATTCAGCGCGTCAGCAAATCTTTTCTCGACCATTGTCTTCTCCTAGCTCGGCGGGGGCAGGTTTTCCGCAACGTAGCTCAATCGTGGAATTCGGCTGGCCGAAGTAAGGGATTTGGTGTCCCTCGAACTGGCGGATACTCAAAGTCGTCGCGCTAATTAGCGCGACGACTTGTCAGGGCGAGGGAGACCAAATCCCTTACTCCTCCCACCGGAATCCCTTCGCACTCAGTTTGGGCTCGAGCGGACTAACCGGCAATCCCTCGGGCGGTTCGGCTTCGTTGTAGGGCCGCGGCGCTGTGTCGTTAGGCGTGTCGGGGTGAAAGAGCGAGGCCAAGACCTGGATCTGGCCGCGGCCGACGCCGAGCTCCCACTGGCCGCCGCCGTAGGCGCCGATGCCATGTTCGGCGCAGTAGTCGTAGGTCGCGCAGAGCGCTCGCAGCCCGCCGACCCGCGAGGGCTTGATGTTCACCATCTTCGGCTCCCAGGGCAGCGCTTCGATATCGGTGATCGAGTGGATCGGTGCGTCCCAGGTGAGGCGGTCGCGGATCGGCTCGAGGATCGGCCGGGTCTCGTCGTTGACGTCGGGATCCTCGATCCAGGCCTCGGGGAAGGCTTCGAAGAGCTTGGCGTAGAGCTCGGGGTCGGTTTCGACGTCGACGGGTGTGCCCTTGTAGAAGCCCTTGAGGTCGAGCGAGTCGACCGCGCCGGTCTCGACCAGCGCGGCGATCAGCTCGTCGGTCCAGTCGTTGGTCGGGTCGAGCTTGAAGCGGAGGGTGGGGTAGCGCTCGAGCTTCGCCTGAAGCGTGTCGATGGTCGATGGCTCGCCCTCGCCCGGCGAGAGGCGCATCGAGGCGACGAAGTTGACCGGCCGTGGCTCGCGGCCGAGGACCTCGGCGAGGCCCTTGCCCGCTTGGCGCAGCGCTAGGTCGAGCGCTGCCGACTCGTAGGCCCAGCGGCGATAAAGCCGCGAGACCTCGCGCTGGGGCTTGGCCGGGAAGGTGTCGAGGTCGGCCATCAGCTCGCAGAACTCGCCGAGGGTGGAGAGGCCTGTGAGGTCTAGATTCGGGCCGGCGTCTTGCAGGGCGATGTGATCTACCGGGTCGTAGGTGACATCCTCGCCCAGCCCGTCCTCGCCGCTTCCCCAGAGGTGGATCACGGTGCTTAGGCGTTCGAAACCCGGGATCTGGAACTCCAGTGGTTGCAGCTCGTAGTCCTCGATCTCTAGTGGCAGGGTTGCGAGGGCGTCGAAGGTGGACACGCGGCGGAGTGTACGAGGACGCCAGGGTGGGGTCCCCAAAACGCTCGGCAGGAGCCTCGCTTGAGTGTTTTGGGGACCCCACCCTGGCGTCCTGGCAGACTCGGACCCCGTGAAGCACGATGCGCATGGGTACTGGCTGGAGGAGGCGCCGAAGGTTGAGGTTGCTCCGGAGATGGTGGGAGCGCGAGATGTGGATGTGGTCATCGTTGGTGGGGGCTACACAGGGATGTGGGCTGCTTGGCACGTCAAGCAGCTGGAGCCTGAGGCGTCCGTGGCCCTACTCGAGGCGGATCGGTGTGGGTCCGGGCCCAGTGGGCGGAATGGGGGGTTCTGCAACTTGATGTGGTTTTCGTTGCCGAACATGCGGCAGCGCTGGGGCGACCTGGCGGCGCTAGAGGTGGCGCGGGCCGCGGAAGAAGCGGCGGTTGGGATTGGAGAGTTCTGTGAGGGAGAGGGCGTCGACGCGTGGTATCGACATGGGGGGTACATGCAGGTCTCGACCGCCGAGGCGCATGACCATGTCTGGGGGGAGGCTCTGACGGCTTGTCGCGAGCTTGGGGTGGACGATGCCTTTGAGGCGCTGTCGCCCGGGCAAGTGGCGGAGCGCTGTGCTTCGCCGGCGTTTCGGGGCGGGGTCTTCTACCCACGCGCCGCGACTGTGCAGCCGGCGCGGCTGGCGTTCGGGTTGCGTGAGCGGTTGCGGGG
>Ga0066654_10000337_pt1 | contig 11969 bp, 13 predicted proteins | sample GraSoiAngelo_103_FD_66715 | JGI IMG/M metagenome (GOLD analysis project Ga0066654, IMG submission 66715) | Grasslands soil microbial communities from the Angelo Coastal Reserve, California, USA - 14_0903_05_20cm | ecosystem: Environmental > Terrestrial > Soil > Grasslands | place: USA... | reverse complement strand
CGCCCACGATCACCGGCTCGGGAAGCGTTGCGCTGACCTTGCAGGTGGACTCCGCCGCGCAACCTGGAAAGTACAAATTGCTGATCACTGGTGCGAGCGGAACTCTGTTACATTCCATTGACCTCGATCTGCACGTCCAACAATAGATACGATAGATACTGTCGATGCGCTGCTACACCAACATCAGCGCTTCTTGATGTCCTCCGGATTTCAGGGTGCGGAGGGAGGGCAGCTAGCGGCGGATGCTGAGCTCCGCAACCTCCGGCTCGTAACCTTCCTCTTGCACGGCCTTCTTTACCACGGAGCGCAGGGTTTGCTCGTCCGCATCCTTAGGCGCCTTGCAATGGCGCCGAATTACCTCTTCGCCCGTCATAATCCGTACCAGCCAGTTGGATTTGGCGGTGTCCCAGGAAACTTCCACTCGGTCGGCATGCATCGCTTTCCTCCATGCCTACAATTTATCGAGCATTCTACTCCTCGAAACAGTCCTAGGAAACAGGGCGAGATTGATTCTCAGCAGGGCCGCGGATACAGCCACGGCAAAGACAACACGCAGGCCAAATAGATTCCTTCTGCGCGGATTCGCTTCCATGCTTCCGGTGGATAGGCGGATCTCCCGTCTATGGAGGCTTCTTGCGCAGCGGAACCGGCTGCAGACGGAAAAGAGTCCAGCGATTTGTGGAGCACGGGCGCTCATAGACACACCTCCGGCGCTTGTCGAAAACTCCAGCTGACCCCGTCGATGTTTTGGAGTTACTCTTGATAGGTAGTGCTATTGGGCGTTTCATCTCGCAGGAACGGGCTCCGATAGCAACCCCTGCATCAAACTCACCTCCCACCGAAGCTGTATCGCATCATTGCCGGCGATGAAGGAAACACGGCGGTGCTGGCCTGTCGGCCATTGATTACTGCTTTCAGCTCTGAGGAGATCGACTGCCGCGCAGAGTCTTCACCGACCACAGGGTATCGGCGCGGCCGACCAAGAACGCAACAAAGCAGAGAATGAACACCGAATGACTCAGACTGGCGCCGAAGTATTGCCAAAAAGGAGCATCTGCGCCGGGATAGTCCGAAGAAAACAGAAGCGTGAACATGAAGACGATTCCGCCCACGCTGGCCGGTCGCACCCAAATGCCAAAGATGAGCCCGATTCCAATACCTAGCTCTCCGTAAGCCACTAAAAATGCGATCGGCGTGGCGTGCGCAAGCACAAATCCGCGAAGCACCGGTGCCATGAACGGGTAAGCCCCTCCCTCGAGAAATCGGTTGATCCAATATTGGAACCCGCCGTGAAGTGTGAATTGCTTGCCGAAAACCTTATACTCGCCGAAAATAAAGAACAAAACCCCGACGCCGATGCGAAGCATTGCAAGCGCGCGGGAATTCAGGTCGGCCGAGGGCCCTCGTTCCGGCATTCGTTTTGCTCCCGCTTGTATCCTAGTAACGCTAGTGACTGTGAATTTTAACCGACCTTGGACAGGCGATCGCGCACGCGATCGCTCAATACTTTGCCGTCGACGGTCTTCCCCTGCAGCGCAGACTTGGCCGCCTTCACGACGGCGCCCATCTGTTTCATGGAATTCGCTCCGGTCTCGGAGATCGCTTTGCTGATGGCTGCATCCATTTCCGCTTCGGTCGCGCCGGCGGGAAGATAGGACTCTATAATGGCCAGTTCTTTGGTTTCTTTTGCAGCGAGCTCCGGACGATTGCCTTTGGTGAACTGTTCAATGGATTCCTTGCGCTGCTTTACGAGGGTTTGTAAGATCTGAATCGTTTCCGCTTCGTCTAGTGTTTTGATCTTTTCCACTTCTTTGAGCTTAATGGCCGATTTGATTCCGCGGAGCACGTTCAGCCGCAATTCATCTCTTGCGCGCATGGCTTCGACCAGGTCGCCTTGGATTTTCTCAGCAAGGTTCATCGATTTCTCGCGCGCTCCTTCCGTCGCTCACTCCTCAATTCAATATAGCAAAGACTTTATGCGCGTTGATGCCGAATAGTCATTTTGTCCGCGCTTTCGTAAGGGTTTATACCGAATTGACAGAGCGAAAAGGACTCGCTACTTTTGATCTCTTATGCTAGCAAGCAAACTCGCATCTGTTTCCCAGGAAACCCAAAAACACGCTGTGCCACAAAGAGGCGGAATGAAGGTCATCGTTGCGGACAAGATCGGCGAGCGAGGCGTGCAGCTGCTGAAAGAGCAGACGGACTGGAACACGGTGCTGACGACGAAAGAAACGCTCGAACGGGAAATTGCCGATGCAGACGCATTGATCGTACGAAGCGCCACGAAAGTCACTGCGGACTTGCTGGCCAAGGCGCCAAAGCTTCGTGCCGTGGGCCGCGCGGGCGTGGGCGTAGACAATATCGATTTGGAAGCGGCCACCAAGCGCGGCGTGCTGGTGATGAGCACTCCCGGCGGAAACGCCGTGAGCGTCGCGGAGCACACTTTCGCGCTGCTGCTATCTCTAGCACGACAAGTGCCTCGCCTGGACAAAGCCATCCACGAGGGGCGCTGGGAAAAATCGTCCGCTGCGGGAACGGAAGTTCGCGGGAAAACCTTGGGCCTGATCGGCTTGGGCCGAATCGGCAGCGAGGTGGCTGTGCGCGCGGAAGCGTTTGACATGCGCGTGCTGGCCTATGACCCCTTCATCAGCGAAGCGGCGGCGCGCGAAATGTCGGTCGAGCTCGTGCCGCTCGATCAACTGCTGGCGGAGAGCGATTTTGTTTCGCTGCATACGGCGCTGAGCCCGGCGACGCAGAATCTCATCAACAAAGCGAATATCCAGAAAATGAAGAGCGGCGCGCGCCTGATCAACGCCGCGCGCGGCGAACTCGTGGACGAAGCCGCGCTTGCCGAAGGGTTAAAGTGCGGGAAGCTCGCGGGCGCTGCCGTGGATGTGTTCGCCGAAGAGCCGCCGAAGAGTTCTCCGCTCGTCGGGCTGCCAAACGTGATCGCGACGCCACACGTCGCGGGCTCCACGGCGGAAGCTCAGGAAGAAGTGGGCACGCAAGTGGCGGTGCAGATCAAGGACTACCTGGCGGAAGGAATCATCCGCAACGCCGTGAATCTTCCGTCGCTTTCCGCCGATCAATACCGCCGCGTGCGGCCGTATCTGGAATTGGCGGAGCGGCTCGGGTCGCTGGTTTCGCAAGCCGCGGCAGCGCGCCCTGCGCGAATCCGCATTCGTTACGCGGGCGAGGTCGCCGAAGTGGGCACGCACTTGCTTCGCAGCGCGGTGCTTGCGGGAGTGCTGAACGCCGTCTTGGATGAGAAGGTCAACGTGGTGAACGCGCCCGCAGTGGCGACAGCGCGCGGACTGAGCGTGCAGGAAGAGACGCGCAGGCGGGAACACGGCTTCCCGAATACGCTGGAAGTTTGCGTGTTGCCGGAGAAGACCGGTTCCGCGTGTGGCTTCACGGCCGAAGGCACGGTCTTTCACGATGGATCGGCTCGCCTCCTGGCGATGGAAGGCATTCCGCTGGAGGCGCAGCTCGAAGGAACGATTCTCTATTTACGGAACCGCGATGAGCCCGGCGTGATCGGCAACGTCGGAACGACGCTGGGAAAGCTTGGCGTAAACATTGCAACGTTTGCCCTCGGAAGAAAAGCGGTTCGCGGAGAGGAAGCCGCCGCCTTGGTCCGCTTGGACGGGCCCGTGTCCCCTTCGATTCTCGAACCCATCCGGGCGATCCCCGCCATCACGGAAGCCAAGCTACTGCGCTTGGAATAGTGTGGGCTAGTACTTCCAAGACAGGACTCGCTCGCTAAAATCCATCGAGTAATCCGATCAAAACGATTTGATAAGAATTTAGGAGCAAAGAATTTAGAAGAACTTTTCTTGACAGAAAGCCTCAAATTGTCCTAAAAGCTAGAGCAATAATTTATGGTTTGAGTGGCAGGAAGGTTGCCCGAGGTCCTTCCAAGTTTGGTTTGGAGTCGTGGACGGCAATAGGCCGGTGTACTTTTGCATTTTCCTGGCGCCTTCCGCCAACCCGTGTCCCATCTTCAATCATGGTGCGCGAAAGGAGCAGTCTATGAAGTGGAATTCCATGAAGCGCAATCTTTTCCTCAGCCTGCTTATCTCCTTGTTCGCGGTTACATGTACTTGGGCGCAGACCGGTACGACCTCTCTACGGGGATCGATTACCGATAAGACTGGTGCCGCGATCGTCGGTGCGAAGGTTACGCTTATGAGTACCGGGCAGACGTTACAGCGGGAAACGCAAACTAGCTCAACAGGCGAATATGAATTCCTTGCGTTGCCCCCGAGCACTTATTCCTTGACAGTGGAAATGACTAATTTTCGAAAGTTCGAACATAAGAACCTTCAACTGCTCGTTAACTTACCGACGACGGTCAACGTCACGCTAGAGGTTGGCGTGGCAACCCAAACAGTAGAAGTCTCCGCGCAGGCCGTGACGCTGAATACAACCGACGCGTCTCTGGGGATTGCGTTTGATGAAAACCAGGTGAAACAGCTTCCGCTAGAGAGCCGCAATGTCCCCGACTTGTTGAGCTTGCAAGCCGGAGTGGTATACACAGGCAACAGATCTGATATCAATACGGTAACCGATACGAGGAGTGGATCTGTTAACGGTGCGCGGAGCGACCAGAGCAATATCACACTTGACGGTGTACCGGTGAACCCAAAGGGTGGGTTCGCATTCGAGTCGGTGCTGCCAGTGACGTTGGACTCCGTTGAAGAATTTCGCGTCACGACGACCAACTACAACGCGGATCAAGGGAGTTCGTCAGGTGCACAAGTTGCGCTAGTTACTAAGAGCGGAACCAACGATCTCCATGGGTCGCTGTATGAGTATAACCGCACGAGCTTGACCAGCGCGAATGACTATTTTATCAAGCAATCACAATTGACGGCGGGCGTTGCGAATAAACCTCTCAAACTTACGCGCAACATTTTTGGCGTGTCGGCTGGCGGGCCGATTAAGAAGAACCGTCTATTTTTCTTCGCAAATTATGAAGGTTACCGGGACGCAGAAAACCAAAGCGCATTGCGTACGATACCGACAGCTGGTCTGAGGGATGGAGTCATTCAGTACACTTGTGCGGACCCAACAGCCTGCCTGGGCGGTTCAGTCACGGGAGCGAGCGGCGCTAGCTACACGGTTGCGCCTGGGAACTTTGCACTCTCGCCGACCCAAATTCAAGCGATGGATCCACAGGACTTGGGACCTGATCCAACGGTTCTAACATTCATGAAAAAGACCTATCCCCCGCCGAACGATACGACAGTAGGGGACGGTGTAAATACGTCCGGTTTTCGCTTCGCGGCACCGACGTATACGACGCACAACTGGTATATCGCCAAGCTGGACTACAACTTGACGGCGGATGCGAAACACCGGCTTTCCTTGAGCGGTGCCTTGGCAAATGCCACTTCACGAGGAGCGGCCTTCCTTTCGGGAACGCTTCCGGAAACCACCTCGTTGAATTACAACAAAGGGTTGATTCTTAATTATTCTGCAACGCTATCGCCCACTCTCATCAACAACTTCCGGTATGGATTCATACGAGAGAGTAATGGGTTTATCGGCGACTCCACGCAAAACTGGAACTTTTTCCGTGGCATCGACCTGGGAATCACGAGGTCGTCGGATTTTCAGCGCCCAATTCACAATATTTACGACGACATAACGAAGATTCATGGCAAGCACACGATCCAGGTGGGCGCACAGGCTTCGTTCCTGAGGAACCTTGAAAAGAATCTAAACAATTCTTTTAGTGACGGATCTATTAATGCATCCTGGCTGGACACGGCAGGCATGGCGAATACGGGTGCGATTGGACACTTTGATCCTTACTGCTCAACCACCGCGGCGACGGCAACCGGAAGCTGCTTCGATCCAGTCAACAACCCCAGCGAGCCGCACTATCCGCAAATCGATCAGAACTTCAATAACTCATACGATTTCCCTTTGATGTCCATTGCCGGTATGGTCTCAGAAGTCGATGCCTTCTACAATTTCAACCGCCAAAGCCAGGTACTTCCGGAAGGCACGGCGATTAGGCGACATTTTGCTGAAAACGCCTACGAAATGTACGTGCAGGACATCTGGAAGGTGAAGCCCAACTTCACGGTCACCGCTGGATTACGCTACTCACTGTTTTCGCCGCCGTGGGAAACGAAAGGCATGGAGGCAACGACAACACAGCCGCTCTGGCAGTGGTTCGCCCAGCGCGGAGCAAATATGGCCAAGGGCATCGGCTCGTATGCCGACGCTCCTCTCTCTTTCGATTGGGCCGGTCCCGCAAACCGCGGAAAGCCGGGATATTACTATTGGGATTACAAGGATTTCGGGCCGCGGCTCTCACTTGCGTGGTCCCCCAAGGGGGATAGTGGACTCCGGAAGAGCCTGTTCGGCGGTCCGGGGAAGAGCAGCATCCGAGCGGGCTTTGGCATCGTCTATGACCGGCTCGGCGAGAGCATTGTGGACACTTTTGACCAGAGCGGCGGCTCGTTCGGACTGCTGGATGTCTTGACGAATTCTGCGGGCCTGGTAAGTCCGGGCACGGCGCCGCGCCTAACCAGCATGAATGTCATCCCGACGCAGGACACGCAGGGAAACCAATTATTTGCGCCGGTGCCCCCGGCGCTGCCCACGCCGTTCCCAAATATTTTTGCCAACAACAATCTCAGTCCGTATGGTTTCGCGATCGCCTGGGGCAATGACAGCGGCTTGAAGACTCCTTACTCCTACACGATCGACTTCTCTATTGCGAGAGAATTACGGAGCGGGTTCTCGATCGAAGCCGCCTATGTGGGGCGGCTCTCGCACCGGCTGCTGGCCCAGGAAGATACGGCCATGCCGCTGAACCTCACGGATCCGAAAACAAAGGTTACGTATTTCCAGGCCATTGATACTCTTGCGAAACTCTATCGGCAGGGTGTACCAACGTCGTCCGTCACGCCGCAAATGGTTGGTTCAACTGCACAGTATTGGGCGGACATCATGCCCCCGGTTGGTCCTGGAGGCGCCTACTCACTCTCCTGCAGTGGTGGTGGCACAGGGAATGCCCTGCAGGCCGTGTACGATCTGTTCAGCTGCTTCTCGCAGAACGAGACGACGGCACTTTTCATTTATGATCTGTTCGGGATTTCCGACGCAAACAATGATCCGAATTGTGGGCAGCCAGGTTTTCCAGCCTGTAACGGACCGTATTTTCCCACAAACAACCCAGGCACCTTCTGGAACGGGCAGTACTCGTCACTCTATGCGTGGCGCACGATTGGAAACGCTGCTTACAACGCCATGCAGCTGACGCTGCGGCACCGAATGTCCCATGGATTTCAATTCGACTTCAACTACACGTTCTCGAAGTCCATGGACATCAATTCAGACGCCGAGCGCATCGGGCAATGGGGCGGATTGAGCGGGCAAATCATCAACTCCTGGGATCCCAATGCATTGCGGGCAGTATCGGACTTCGATGCCACGCACCAATTTAACGCCAATTGGATCGCCGAGCTGCCGTTCGGAAAGGGACGTGCTTTGGCTCCCAACGCGCATGGATTCCTCGATGCCGTTATTGGCGGTTGGCAATTGTCGGGGCTGTTTCGGCATACCAGTGGCTTTCCTGTGAATATCAGCAACGGATTCCAGTGGCCGACGAACTGGCAATTAGGCGGAAACGCGCAGCTCATTGCGCCAGTTAAGACGGGAGCTTTCCCAGTAACCAGCGGGCCTGACGCTGGCAACATCAACATATTCAGCAACGGACCGGATGCCATTGGTGCCTTCCAGAGCCCGTTCCCGGGATCGGGAGGGGCGAGGAATCAGATTCGCGGACAAGGATTCTTCAACGTTGATTTGGGGCTAGCCAAGCGTTGGCATATGCCGTGGAATGAGAAATATACCCTCCAGTTCCGCTGGGAAGTATTCAACGTCACGAACTCCGTGAGGTTCAACGTCCAATCGAACGTGCCGGAGGTAGACATTTCTTCCACTTTCGGCAATTACACGGGACTCCTGACTAACCCCCGCGTGATGCAGTTCGCATTGCGCTTCGAGTTCTAATCGCGCATTTGCAATGCCGCATTCCGGCCGCCGGGAGGCTTTTGGCCTTCCGGCGACTCTGTTTTTGTACTGAGCCGCAATTTTGCTGTCGGAACCCGAAGGTCTTTAGAATCTTTTTAGATGGAGCTTTGCCACAAATTCCTCAATCTCTCAGCCAGTCGCGGTGACGCACCAGGGTCTTAACGGGTTCAATCTTCCATTCCGGGAACAGATGGCCCTGGAGGCTTTGTTATCGGGCTTCAAGGGTTTCAATACGGTGTTGACCCTCGGTTCGGTTTTTGCGATTCCGGTCCTTATGGCATATCGAACGAACGGCTCGCAGATTACTGACATGATGGCAACGTTGATATGCTTCAGTCAGAGGAATGGTGAGATCGTAGGCAAATGACTTCACTGATCTGATGCGGTAATCCCGGGGAACTATCCCCAGGAGCGATTGCACAAGCATGCGGTACGACCGTACCTTGACCTTGATCTTGCGTTTAGCTGCTATCATTGCAATTGGGTGCACCTTCGTCCATGCTCAGGACGCAGGCGCCCCATCGCCGAGCGTCGCTCGCTGTGAAAACAGCCTCTCCATTCACCTCTCGGCCAAAGAGACCATGTTTGAACCTGGCCATTCAGTACCTATCCGCATAGAATTGCAAAATTGTGGGCAGAGAGATCTCTGGGTAGCACTGTCTTACGAGGAAAACCTCGGATTTCCAGCCAACCTCTCCCTGATAGTTCGGGACCACCATAGAAGGAGGGTTTTACCAAACTCTCCTATACAAGTCGGTGGGCTCGGCAAGCCTCCATACGAATGGTGGATTCGGCTTCCGCCCGGCTACCTGTACGGGCGTAACGTCACGCTGACACAGTATCATTCTGCATTTGTCAATATGCCCGGTAAGTATCAGGTCAGCGTGTCCTACAGCGGAATACCTCGCCCACGCCTTCCGACCAAGCCAATCAGCGAGCTTGCAAATCTTCCGCCTGAAGGCTCCGAGGTCTTCACGGAGCGCATTGAGTCCAATTCTTTGGAGATTGAGATTCTCCCGAAGAGCGGTTCGTGAGGCGGGTCCCGCACGCAAAATTGGGAAGAAGCGCTGTGGAGACATCATGCACGGATGCGGCGAACGGATCATGGACAGCGAGGTTTATACTTCAGACCCGGACGAAAAAGTCTCGACACAACGCGACGATCTTTTGTGGCCAGCCTTACCCCAGTGGAAATTTCCCAGAATGGACTTTCTTTTGTTTGGAGCTTCCCTAGTTTCGCTAAATACAATACCTACCCCAAAGGACAGTTAACTCGGCCGGAACGCCCCCAATGACATAGGAGTGACAGAAGAGTGAGTCCGGCCAGATCATAGAGTGAAAGGAGCTTAGACAATGAAAAAAGCCGTTCAACTAGCTTTCTGTGCTTGCTTGCTGGCAATCTCCACGTTCGGGCAGGATGCTGCTGCCCCCAAAACAAACACAACAATTCAATGCCGCGCTCTTAACGGGTCAGCCACACCCATTCGGGCAGACGAAAAAGTGATAGGGGATCAAATTTGCAGAGCCGTCCAGAAAGCTGCTCAGGCTACCGCCCAAACTCAAGCTCCGACAACACCTCAGTCACCGACCGCGAAGCAGGATTCTGCCCCGGTTTCAACCGCTCCCGCAGTCGAAGTCTTGCCTAACTCTGTCTTTATTGCACCGATGAACGGCTTTGAAACCTACCTAGCGGCTGCTTTCGAGAAGAAGAAAGTTCCGCTGACCGTTGTGGCCGACCAAGCGCGAGCGGCCTACGTGATTACAGGTACGTCGGAGGAAAAGAAGCCAGGAGCGATGAAGATGCTTGTTTTTGGTCAAATTCACGCGGATAACGCCGCGAGCATACAGATGGTTGACCAAAAAACCGGAGCCGTGATCTTTGCCTATGCCGTGAACAAGAAGAATACTTTGCACGGAGACCAGACTACGGCTGAGGCGTGTGCGAAGCACCTGAAAGAGAAGCTGGAGAAAAAGTAGGGCAACCCCCATTGCACCCAAAGTTGCACCCTTGGGAAACGTCGAGTAAAACGTGGGTGCAAGTTCCGTGCATAATCGGGGGCAACCAGCGTAGAAAACGGGTTGGGGCGATTCCGGTCGGGGTTTAAGGCCCCGCCAGGACCAGTGGTAAACAGCGATACATCCGGGAAATCGTCTATACGTTTGATCTCAAATCCATCGACTGTAATTGGATCGGTTTGCGGATTGTGCTTCAACGCAGCTTCCAAACGGTCGGCGGTCTTTGAAACGAAACCGGGAATCTTAAGTCGAGGGACATCGAAAACATGCGGGGTGTGAATCGTATAGCCCTTGATCCCTCTGGTGCGCAGCTCTGCTGCAACGGAATTGGCGATTGTGCTCCATGACTTGCTTCGAAATGATTTCTTCCCGTTTTTCGACAAGTCGGAATATTTCTAGCGCGATGAAATCGGTTCCACATTGTAATTGGTAATCGAAATTGCGGTTGGTCTGCTTGTCAACGACGACATCACTATCTGAAACGATCCAGTCGCCCCGACCTTGGGTCTTCAAGTCCGCAATGAAGTGGTCCTTGGCATCTTCCTCCCACTGATCTTTCTTCTTTTTCATTGCAATGGGCAGTGCGACTGGATCGGAGCAGCGGAACTCCAGCTATCAGGCATAAGTCATGGTTTAGCTCTCCTGCGTGCCATCTTAGAAGCCCGACTTCATGCGTTGTTCCTGTCGGTCTCACGAAATAGAAATTCAACTGCGAGGCTTCTGTAACCCGCCTGGGAAGCCCTTAGCACAAGTTTGACATAGCTTGGATGGGCAGGCAGGGCGATACCGTACTCCATGCCGCTTGCAGACATCCTCTGAAGGATTTCCCCAAGTGCGTTGAGGAAGTAATTTCCTAATATCTGCCGGAACGTGCCTTCGCCCATAGCCTCTATTACGAGTCGAGTTCCCCCAATCATTGCGAGGATATCTGAGCCGCTTTTCTTTCCCCATTTTGCGTGAACTTCATATCCGCGACCTTCAAGCGTGGATTTCATCGCCGCTTTGACTTCGTCTTCTGCTATTCCACGTTTGCCTTTGTAGGCGCAAGATTTTGAACCTCACGATTTCTTCGATTCGGTAAAATCCACTCTGATTCCGGCACCTTGAATTTCTTTCGTCAGTTTTGAACGCCACTTTCCGTTCCGGTCATAAGGGATATAGAAGACGTCGTGGATATCGGAGGGAAGTTCTACTCCTTCAACGTAAAGTGAGCACACCCGCTTCCGCCCTAGCTTCCCTATGAAATAGCCCAGTTCTAAGATTACGTTCTGACGCGCTCTCTTCTTTGTTTTCACTGGGTCTTGTTCTGCGGCTCCAATATCATCCGGCGTGACCAGAACCACAGCAAAACCAACATCGGAGTGCCGCTCAAACTTCTCGATAATTGTCTGCCCCCTCTGGTGCGTGTGAAGCGAAAAAGGAGCAACTGAGGAAGCTATTGTTTGGGAAACGCTAGTCGGCACTTGCTTTAGAAGCTGCACGGGCGTAGCGTTGCAAACAACGGGTGTGCAAGTGCAAGGCAAGGTGAAGTGGTTTGTAGATTCCAGGGGCTACGGCTTTATCGGGCGAGATAACGGTCCTGACGTTTTCGTCCATTACACCAACATTGCGGGTGACGGCTACCGAACGCTGAAACAGGGAGATCGTGTAGATTTCGAAATCGTCAAGGGGCCAAAAGGTTCGCACGCATCGAACGTCGTTCTCACCGATGATCGCGAGTAGTTAACTTCCCTGTGGGGGTGATTTGCCCGGTTCGTCATCGAATTCGCCCTCGCTTATTGATCTCACACTAAATAATGCAATGGATTAGCGCAAAAAAAGAGGAAGCTCTGATTGCAAGATGGACCACCGTAGTTTCGCTGGTGATCTGCGAATACCATCGATCACGCGGATGA
>Ga0066654_10000330_pt1 | contig 12049 bp, 19 predicted proteins | sample GraSoiAngelo_103_FD_66715 | JGI IMG/M metagenome (GOLD analysis project Ga0066654, IMG submission 66715) | Grasslands soil microbial communities from the Angelo Coastal Reserve, California, USA - 14_0903_05_20cm | ecosystem: Environmental > Terrestrial > Soil > Grasslands | place: USA... | reverse complement strand
GCTGGCGTCTGGTGGAGATCGTCAAGCCTGGTAGCGGTATCGTTCCAGTTGCAGAAGTGCTGGCTGAGGTTGATCCAAACCTCGCTGAGTCGGAAGAGTCCGACTCATAAGCCGAACAGAGAGGTGATCAAGTGATTCAGCCACAGACACGCCTGAAAGTCGCTGACAATACTGGCGCGAAAGAGATTATGTGTATCCGCGTAATGAGCGGTGGTTCTGCCAAACGTTATGCCGAGGTAGGGGATATTATTAAAGCTTCTGTCAAACAGGCTACGCCGAATGGACAGGTGAAAAAGGGTGAGGTGGTGAATGCGGTAGTGGTGCGTGTGGCGAAAGAGTATGCGCGCCCAGATGGTTCGCATATGCGCTTCGACGAAAACGCTGCCGTCATTCTTGCCCCTGGCAATAACCCCCGTGGCACGCGTATCTTTGGCCCGGTCGCCCGCGAACTGCGCGAGAAGAACTTTACTCGTCTTGTTTCGCTTGCGCCTGAAGTGCTCTAACGAGGGAAAAGATGGCAACAAAACATGTAGAGAAGAAGCCTCTTCATCTTGCCAAGATGAGAATCAAAAAGGGCGATACCGTCCTGATTATCACGGGCAAAGATAAAGGGAAGGAAGGGACGGTTTCGCGTGCGCTGCCCCAGGTCAACAAAGTGATCGTTGAAGGCCGTAATATCGTGAAGAAACATATCCGTCCCCAGGGCAAGACCGGCCAGGGTGGCGTAATCGAGAAGGCAATGCCGATTAATGTCTCGAATGTTATGCTCAAATGCACCGAGTGTGGTGAAGCCACACGTGTTGCGCATGAGCGCCGTCCTATAGGAGATGATCAGAAGCTCCGCCCGGTACGGATTTGCAAGAAGTGTGGAAAAGTCATTGGGGAACCAGCAAGGAGTTAGTTAGACACCATGGCATCACGCTTGAAAGAAAAATATCGCCAGGAGGTTATGCCGTCCCTGCATAAGGAGTTTAACTATAGTAACCCCATGCAGGTTCCTGGCATCAAGAAGGTTGTTGTCAATATCGGTCTAGGCGAGGCTATCCAGAATGCGAAAGCGATGGATTTCGCCATTGCCGACCTGACTGCGATTACCGGGCAGCGCCCGGTGATCACACGCGCCAAGCGTTCCGTCGCCTCCTTCAAATTGCGCGAAGGTATGGCCATTGGCTGCATGGTGACGCTGCGTGGGGAGCGGATGTATCATTTTCTCGACAAACTCATAAATGTGGCATTGCCGCGCCTACGCGATTTTCAGGGCATTTCCGCTGAAGCCTTCGACGGTCGTGGCAACTATACGCTGGGTGTGCGTGAACAACTGGTCTTCCCAGAGATCGATTATGACAAAGTTGACAAAGTACGCGGTATGGAAGTCAACATTGTGACAACGGCTCACAACGATGAAGAGGGACGACGGCTGCTCGCTTTAATGGGCATGCCCTTTAAGAAGTAACGCTGGAGGGCGGAATGGCAAAAATCTCAATGATTGTGAAGTCGCAACGCAAACCTCGTTTTAAGGTTCAGCAGCATAATCGCTGTAAAGTCTGCGGGCGACCTCGTGCATATATGCGTAAATTCGGTCTATGCCGTATCTGCTTCCGCGAACGAGCGTTGCGCGGTGAGCTACCCGGTGTAACAAAATCGAGTTGGTAGTCGCGATGATGATGGCGTGAGGACGATCAACTTTGTTCTCCTCACGTACGTAAATGTGGAGGGTAATCCATGAATATGACTGATCCCATTGCGGATATGCTGACGCGCATCCGCAATGCGGTAACAGCACGGCATACTCGCGTACTGGTTCCCGCCTCGAAAATGAAGCTGGGTATTGCGCGCGTGCTAAAAGAAGAAGGTTACATTAAGGATATCGAGATCCTGAGAGATAACCCGCAGGGGACGCTCCGGCTGACACTGCGCTATGTGGATAAGAAGCCTGTCCTGACACAGTTGAGGCGTGTTAGCAAGCCAGGGCTGCGTGTCTATACAAAAAAGGTGACTATTCCACGGGTGCGTGGTGGCCTGGGCATCGCCATTATGTCAACACCGCAGGGTCTGATGACTGGCACAAGCGCCTACAAACAGGGTCTTGGCGGCGAAGTCATCTGTTACGTTTGGTAAGGGAGGTCTTACATGTCTCGTATTGGACGTTCTCCAATCGTCGTGCCGCCAAAGGTGCAGGTGAACTGGACGGAAGAGAATGTGGTGACGGTGAAGGGTCCCAAAGGCGAGCTTTCGCAGAAGATCGCTTCTGATCTTGTCTTGAAGCTCGAAGATGGGAAACTGGTGGTCAACCGGCCTTCGGATAACAAAGATCACCGCTCGCAGCATGGCCTGTATCGCACTCTCATCAATAACATGGTGGTGGGCGTGACGAGTGGATATACAAAGCAACTGGAAATTCACGGTGTGGGCTATCGGGCGACGAAAGTGGGGAATAATCTGGTCTTCCAGGTTGGTTATTCCCATCCAGTCGAGGTGCGACCCCCAGAGGGCGTCTCCTTTACGGTGGATGGGGTTGATGTAGCCACTAAAGCTACCAAAATCAGTGTAAGTGGTATTGATAAGCAAGCGGTGGGTGAGATTGCAGCTTCCATTCGTCGTATTCGTAAGCCGGAGCCGTATAAGGGCAAAGGTATTCGCTACGCGCAGGAAAAGGTCCGGCGTAAAGCTGGTAAAGCTGGTAAAGTTGGCGGCAAGAAAAAGTAACCTATCATATCGATCGGGGCGCGTCAGCAGGACTGTATTGGGAGACGTAGTGCCGACCACGTCTCTCGGCAAAGCCTGTGTACGCGCTCAGCTAGAGCTGAGGTTTTTCTAGGGCCGGATCCAGGGGCGCGGCCCCTGGCGGGGTTTCAGGGGTGTCCCCTGATCTACCCCTCCCAAGCTCGCCCCCGCAGGGGGCGCACGAAAAACCTACACTTGAAAGCTAGAGAAAGGGGAGTCGCAAAGAGCAACCGTTGCGCCAGGTATGCAGACGGTTTCCTCTTTTGCGCTGACACTATGAGCAAACAATTTTATGCAAATCAGGCGCGGCTGCGGCGGCACCAGCGTATCAGACGGCGTCTGGCAGGTTCACAGGAACGTCCACGGCTGAATGTGTTCCGTAGCGGACACCACATTTACGCACAGATTATTGATGATACGACTGGCCATACGCTGGTCTCTGCCTCATCTCTTGAAGAGGCAATGCGCGACTTTCAACCCGTCGTCGCTACGCCGGTTGCACAGGAAAAAGAGGTAAATGTGGAAGAACCAGTGGCGGTACTAGAGGAAGTGGCTGCAAAGGCTCCCGCAAAAGGGAAAGGCGCAAAGGCTGAGAAAGCTGGTCCCAAGGGTGGGCAACCTCAGAAGGGTAAGCCCGCCGCCGCAGCGAAAATAGCACTCCCGGCTGCACAGAAAGGGCCTAAGAAAACGCCTGTCGAGGCACTTGTTGCTATTGCCAATAACCGTAAAGTTGCCTTGGCACGCGAAGTTGGCAAGCTGGTTGCCCAGCGGGCAAAGGAAAAGGGAGTCCATCAGGTTGTCTTTGATCGTGGCGGCTACGCCTATCATGGACGGGTCGCAGCGCTTGCAGAAGGCGCTCGTGAAGCGGGCCTGAGTTTCTAGGACCACGAGAAAAGGAAGTAATATGGCAAGAATAGACGCTTCAAAACTAAATCTGGAGGAGACAGTGGTTGAGGTCAGCCGCGTCTCTAAGGTGGTCAAAGGTGGCCGACGCTTCAGCATTAGAGCACTGGTGGTTGTCGGTGATCGCAACGGGTTCGTAGGTTTCGGCTTTGGCAAAGCCAGCGAATATACTGAGGCTATCCGCAAAGGGGTAGAGGATGCCAAGAAGCACCTGATCCAGGTGCCTCTCTCCGGCACAACGATCCCCTTCATGGTCAAGCAATCCTTTGGAGCTTCAGAGGTGCTGCTTAAGCCTGCTGCGCCTGGTACTGGCGTGATTGCCGGTGGTGCGGTACGTGCGGTCATGGAAGCAGCTGGTGTGCGCGATATCTTGACTAAGACGCTTGGCAGCACCAATAAGGCTAATACCGTACAGGCTTGTATGGAGGCTCTGCGCGAGTTGCGTTCACCCGATGCCGAGGCTGCACGGCGTGGTAAGACGGTGGTTGAGATCCTGGGTAAGAAACGTGCTGATCAGATTGCCGCTGCCGTTGCTAGCGCTGCCGAGCAGGCTGCCGCCGCTCGCGCAGCACGCGAGGAAGAAGTCCGCGAGACCAGAGCACTCTCCCGTCGTGGCGATCGCCGGGGCGGCGAGCGTGGTGAGCGCCGTGATGGTGGCGATCGTGGCGATCGCCGTCGTCGATAGGAGTAAGCAATGGCAAAAGTACGTGTAAAATGGGTTAAAAGCGCGATTGGCTATCCCCAAAGCCAAAAAGATACAATTCGTGCATTGGGTTTACGTAAACTTCAGCAGAGTGTTGAACACGAGGATCATCCAGCATTGCGTGGCATGATTCGCAAGGTCAGCCATCTGTTGCTGGTAGAGGAGACGGTAGAGTGAGTCCGCTTAATCTCTCTAATTTGCGGCCAGCCGCTGGTTCGCATAAGGCTGAAAGGCGTGTAGGCCGTGGTCATGGCTCTGGTCGTGGTAAAACGGCTGGTCGTGGTACCAAGGGTCAGAAGGCACGTACCGGTGGTACCATCCATCGTGCTTTCAACGGTGGTCAGACGCGCCTTTCCAAACGTTTGCCGTTTATGCGCGGTCTAGGCAATAGCAATACAGCTTTCCGCGATGAATATACTATTATTAACGTTGTAGATCTTGACGCATTCGAGACTGGGGCACAGGTACAGCCGGAAACTCTGGTGAAAGAGAAACTGGTGACTCCTGCCCAGGGACGTGGTTTAATTAAAGTCCTGGGTGACGGTGAAATTGATCGGCCTTTAACCGTGTATGCTCATAAATTCTCGGCTGGTGCAAAAGCCAAGATTGAAGCTGCTGGCGGTAGTGTGCAGATCATTCCCACCAGGGTCTATGAGAAAACCAAACGTCGTAAAGACGAGAAGACACCTGCGCAGCAAGATGCCAAGGCTTAACCTCCTTGGCGTCTCGTTGTATAACAAATAGCATGTGTTTGTACGCGTTTGTAACGTGTGTCTTTCTCTCATCCATCAAGCGGGTCTCAAAAAAAAGACCCCAATGAGGATGCCAGCTTGGAAGGAGGGCTTCCCATGTGGGAACGACTGCGTAGTATGTGGACGGTTCCCGAACTACGCAACAAAATTCTCTTTACGCTGGGGATCTTGCTGATCTTCCGCATTCTGGCGAATATTACGGTACCGTTGACTGCCGAGGGGCAAAAGGCGCTCATCGATCTTTTTGCGAGCAATAAAGGCCAGGACCTTGGTCAGTTGCTTGGCCTGCTGGATGTCTTTTCGGGTGGCTCCTTACAAACCTTCTCCATTGTGGCGTTTGGAGTCTATCCGTATATCACTGCGACCATTGTGATGCAGCTGTTGCAACCCATTATTCCAGCGCTGCAAAGCATGGCAACACAAGGCGAGGCCGGGCGCTTGCGCTTTAGCAGGATCACGCGCATCATTACGGTGCCCCTCGCCTTCTTGCAGGCGTTGGGACAGTGTGCTATCTTCCAGCAGGCACATGTGCTGCGAGACTTCAGTCTCTTTGATCCAAATTATGCATTGGAGACCTTTGCCATTCTGATGTCGCTGACAGCTGGTACGATGATCCTGGTCTGGCTCGGTGAGTTAATTACTGAGCATGGTATCGGTAACGGTATCTCGCTGATCATCTTCGCTGGTATCCTCAGCCGCATTCCAGATCTGGTGAAGCAAGGCTATCTCGCCGCGACAACCGGCGGTGGGAGCAGCAATGGTGTAGTTAGTATTGCTGTGTTGATACTGATTGGTTTGGTGACGATTGTCGGTATCGTGTATATCTATCAGGGGCAGCGCCGGGTATCCGTGCAGTATCCTACGAAACGTACGGTCGGGCGTGGTATGCTCGTCGGTTCAGCGCAAACGACCTACATTCCTATGCAGGTCAATAGTGCAGGCATGATCCCGCTCATCTTTGCGCAATCGATGTTGCTTTTCCCGGCTGTGATTGCGAAGTACTTGACAACGAGTAGTACTCCCTGGTTACGCGATTCGGCGATCTGGATCTCGACGTACCTGGTCAATACGCAGCTCTGGTGGTATTGGGTGTTCTACTTCTTGCTCGTTGTGGCGTTCACGTATTTCTACGCCTACGTGGTCTGGCAACAGCAGAATATTCCCGAAAACTTACAGAAACAGGGTGCGTTTATTCCGGGCTATCGTCCGGGCGAGCCGACGAACAGGTACCTGTATAACATCCTTAACCGTATCACGCTGGCGGGCGCGTTGTTCCTGGGTATCATCTCAATTCTGCCCTATGTGGCGCATACGCAGTTGCTCGGCGCGGCCTCCCTGCTCATTGCGGTCGGTGTGGTACTTGATACCGTAAGACAGCTCGAAGCGCAGATGGTGATGCGTAACTACTCTGGATTTCTGTCGTAGGATTAGAGCAGGTGGGAGCCTATGGCTGATTTCATAGTGCTCTCTGCTCTTCCTTGTCCTCCTGGGCGTGTGCGATGACGCCTTCGCTCAAGGTACTGTCGGAGGAAAAGTGTGAATATTGTCCTCATCGGTGCACAAGGCTCTGGTAAAGGAACACAGGCTGCGAGGCTATCGCAGGCACTCGGCATCCGCCACATTGCTAGTGGCGACCTGTTCCGTAAGGCGGTTCAAGATGGGACTGAGCTGGGTTTGTTGGTCAAGGAATATCTGGATCGTGGAGAGCTGGTTTCTGATAAGATTGCTGTCACTGTAGTGCTTGGTCGTATCTCGGAACCTGATTGTGCATCAGGAGTGTTGCTTGACGGCTTCCCGCGCACCATCTCGCAGGCTGAAGCTCTGGATAAAGGATTAGAGGCTATAGGCCGCACGGTTGATTGTGCTTTGTACTTGAGTGTCCCACGCGAGGTATTGCTGAGGCGGCTCTCTGGCCGGTATATTTGTCGAGCCTATCAACATGTCTACAATAGCGTGACGCACCCCCCAAAGGTGTCAGGGGTATGTGATATCGATGGTAGTGAGCTATATCAGCGCTCTGATGATCGCGGCGAGGCGATACAAAGGCGGCTAGACATTTTTTTCAATGAGACGATGTGCGTTGCTGATTACTACCAACGGCAGCACAAGCTGTACGAGGCTAACGGCAACCAGAGCATAGAGCAAGTGCATGCCAGTCTCGTCTCAACCGTTAGAAGCTGTATCGCGGAAAAATAACCACCAGGACTGTAGCCGCTCAGGGCAAGCACAAGGGATTGCCCTGTGTAGTTGCCCTGCGGTTGCCCTGAACTCTTTGGGCTAGTTTGGTTACTCAATTGCGCTTTATACGTCTCTAAACGAAGAAGAGAGATGAAAAAATTTCCCCTCTCGACTTCCTGGGAAGAGTATGCTATAATTCGTAGTTGGCTGCAGCAGTGATCACTGCTGCCATTTTGTACTTCTAAGACTATCATATATTATGTTGAGTAACCCCAAATAGCACCTTTATGGTAGATGCTGTCAAAAGCAATTTTGTAAACACCTACAAGGGCTTGTGACTATATGGGGAGGGATGAACCGATGCATATCTATACTGGCGCTTTAGAGTGCGCGTGTGATGGCTGCCATGCGTGTAGTCCTGGTGACGCCAGCAATGATAGAGAGAGTCCCATGACAGGGAAAGGATGCTATGCCAAAAAACGATGAAATTGCAGTAGAGGGCACCGTTCTAGAGGCCCTCCCCAATGCCATGTTTAAAGTGAAAATCGATGAGCAACATGAAGTCCTGGCGGTCCTCTCAGGGCGTATCCGAATGAACTTTGTGCGTATCGTCCCAGGCGATAAAGTGAGAGTTGTGCTGTCTCCTTATGACCTGACACGGGGGCGCATCACATGGCGCGTGAAAGGCTGATCTGGCTAGCATGCAGCATCCTTCATCGTTTCCAAACAACCTTTAACCTTTGTCTTTTTTTTGAGTGTAAGTTGCTTACTATGAGGAGGGCTAGTCATGAAAGTACGCGCCTCAGTGAAACCGCGTTGTGATAGCTGTAAGATCATTCGCCGCCATCGTGTGGTAATGGTTATTTGCAGCAAAGATCCGAAGCATAAACAGAAGCAAGGCTAATTTGGCATTTCGCATTCAATGCGAAACGTACAGCTGGAGGGAAAGATGGCAAGAATTGCTGGCGTTGATATCCCCCGTGATAAGCGCGTGGAGATCTCGCTTTGCTACATTTATGGTATTGGGCTGACCACGAGCCGTAAAATCTTGGGAAGAACACGTATTAATCCAGATACCCGTGTGAAAAACTTGACTGAAGAAGAGGTTAACCGCCTACGCGAAGTGATTGACCGCGAGCACAAGGTCGAAGGCGATCTCCGCCGTGAAGTGGATATGAACATCAAACGGCTGATTGAGATCAACTGCTACCGGGGTATGCGCCATCGCCGCAATCTTCCAGTGCGTGGTCAGCGCACACGTACCAATGCGCGTACACGCCGTGGGCCGAAGAGAACTGTGGCAGGCAAGAAGAAGGCAAGCGCTAAGAAGTAACGCACGGGAGGATTTGCAAGCATGGCAGACAAGAAGAAACCAACAGGCGGCAAGATCAGGCGGCGTGAACGGAAGTCCGTGCCGCGTGGTCAAGCGCATATTCAAGCTACATTTAACAATACGATTGTGACACTCACCGACCCCAATGGCAATGTGATCTCCTGGGGTAGCGCAGGCGGCCAGGGCTTCAAAGGCTCGCGTAAGAGCACTCCTTATGCCGCTCAAGTAACGGCTGAATCAGCTGCACGCAAGGCGATGGATCACGGTCTCAAACAGATTGATGTCTTTGTGAAAGGTCCCGGCTCCGGTCGTGAAGCGGCTATCCGTTCATTGCAGCAAGCCGGTCTCTCTGTCACCTCTATTACTGATGTTACACCTATTCCGCACAATGGATGCAGGCCACCCAAGCGGCGTCGCGTATAGCCTGGGTAGATCACGCTGTGCGTGTGAGGAGGAGTCAATTACATGGCGCGTTATACCGGTCCCGTCTGTAGATTGTGCAGGCGCGAAGGGGTAAAACTCTTCTTAAAAGGCGATAAGTGCATTAATAAGTGCACGCTTGAACGTCGCAGTAGCCGTCCTGGGCAGCATGGTACAAGCCGTGCGCGCAAAGAATCCGGCTATGCAAAACAATTACGTCAGAAGCAGCAGGTGCGTCGTACCTACGGTGTGTTGGAGCGTCAGTTCCAGAAGCACTTTGGTGTTGCCGCACGCCGTCCTGGCAAGACCAGCGAGAATCTGTTGCAGGTGCTTGAGATGCGCCTCGACAATCTGGTCTATCGCTTAGGCTTTGCCGATTCTCGTGCTCAGGCTCGTCAATTGGTGAATCACGGACATTTTGCTGTGAATGGCCGCAAGACAGATATTCCTTCCTTTATTGCTAAACCCAATGATGTCATCTCTGTACGTGAGCGTAGCAAGGGCCTGGAATACTTTAAGGCTCGTGTGCTGATTCTCGATCAGAAGAGTGTTCCTGCCTGGTTACGCCTCGATATTGCTCAACTCAGCGGGCGTGTGGTCAGTGTACCCTCTCGTACGGACCTTGAGATGCCCTTTGATGAGCAAATGGTGGTTGAATTTTATCAGCGATAACACGTTGAGTTGCGGTGGGTCCGTATCGGAGCGAGCTGGTCTTATGAGCTGGTCTTGCGTCTTCGCATAATGCTCCGATACGTAAAGCTCTTGGACTACCAACGTTTCTGGTTTTTGATCCCTTGCTTATATGTCTCCTGTAGTTGCGCAATGAATTGCGCCGAGTCCGAAGTGAGTAGCAATGACTTGAAACGGTTAGCGGTGGAAAAAGAAAGGCAGGTTAGAACCTTGCAAGATATTACTCTGCCTCGCATTAAGAATACGAAGACACAGGGAAATTATGCGAGTTATGATATTGAGCCGTTGGAGGCGGGGTATGGCATGACCCTGGGCAACGCGTTGCGACGTGTTTTGCTTTCCTCGTTGCCTGGCGCAGCTGTCACCTCTATTCGGATTGAGGGCGTGCAACACGAGTTTCAGGACATTCCCAATGTGATGGAGGATGTCACCGATATCGTGTTGAATGTGAAGAAGTTACGCTTGCGCAGCTTCTCCGATCATGCCGTCTCTATGCGTGTGGAAGCCAGCGGTGAGCGTGAGGTAACGGCGGCGGATATCGTGGCACCCAGCACGGTGGAGATTGTCAATCCTGAACTCCATATTGCGACATTAGATGGTGAGAATGCCCGTCTGGATATGGAGCTGGTCATTGAGAGTGGCCGTGGCTATGTGCCTGCGGACTCGAAGGAAGATCAGCCGATTGGCGTTATCCCGGTTGATGCTATCTATACCCCTGTGCAGAAGGTAAACTACACGGTCGAGCATACCCGTGTGGGGCAGATGACGAACTACGATAAAATTGTCCTGGAGATTGTCACGGATGGCACGATCACTCCTGATGAGGCTCTGCGCCAGAGTGCGGATATCCTGGTACGCCACTTTACGTTGCTTGCCAATTATCGCGCCTCTCTACCTGAAGTTGAGAAGCCACCGCTGAGTAGTTTGCCTATCCCCCAAAAGATTTACGATACTCCTATCGAAGAGCTGGACCTCTCTGTTCGTGCTTATAACTGCTTGAAGCGCAGTAATATTACGAAGGTGGGACAGGTGCTCTCGATGAATGAGGATGATCTTCTCGGTGTGCGTAACTTCGGTGAGAAGAGCTTACAGGAATTACGTGAGCGCTTGCTTGCCCGCAATTTCCTGCCGAATCCGCGCACCAGCACTGTCGGCGTCGATTCTGACGGCGATCAAGAAATGGAGGAATGAGTTTGAGGCACCGAGTTTCTGGAAATCGCATGAGCATGCCTGAGCCGCGTCGTCGTTCCGCACGCCGCAATCTGATGGCTGGTCTCATTCGCTATGATCGTATACAGACTACGGAGGCTCGTGCACGGGCTATTCGTGGCGAAGTGGAAAAACTGATTGATGTTGCTGTAAAGGGCCGTCTGGCCGCTCAAAAACATTTGCATTCCGTCATCTCCGATAGTGAGAAGGCCACTCAGATCCTGGCCTTTGCGCGGCGGGGCCGCTTCTCACTGAAGAAGACGGTTGGTTCTAATGAAGAGCGTGCTGACCAGCAGAAGGCTCCTCTGACGGAGAAGGGGCGCAAGTTCCTGGAAGATAAGCTGACGGCGCGCCGTGAGGAGTTGCTGAAGATTATCTCGAATGAGGAAGAGGCTGAGCAGGCTTTAGAGGCAGCATACGAGGCGATGGTTATTGAGTTGCGTGCGCGCCGCTTGATCTTAAGCGCTCTGCCCGACGAACTAGTCGTGAAGAAGATGTTTGAGGAGCTGGCTCCACGCTACGTCAATCGGCCTGGTGGCTATACGCGCATCACGAAGCTGGGACGCCGTAAGGGCGATGCCGCTGAGATTGCGCAAATTGCCCTCGTATAAGCAGGAGATCTTGCGCGTTCGGCAAATGTGGGGCGTTGCTGCGTTCCACCTGTCACGGCGCAATAAATTGCGCAACTACTATGATGATTATTGCGTGCGGTATTGAGTATGATGGCACGGACTACCATGGCTTTCAACGCCAACCGGTCAGTCACGGGCCGACGGTGCAGGGGACGCTGGAGGAGGCGATTGCGCGTGTCTCCGGCGAGCAGCTCACCGTCTATGGCGCAGGGCGTACCGATGCTGGTGTGCATGCCAGTGGACAGGTAATACACTTTCACACACAGGCACGCCTGACCAGCGAGATCTGGCCGCGTGCGCTGAATGCAGTCTTACCCAATACTGTTGCTGTACGGTGGGCACGCGAGGTCCCTGAACGCTTTCACGCTCGCTTTAGTGCGCTGAGCCGCTCCTATCGTTATACGATCTGGAACGATAGTGCTCCCACAGCATTAAGAGCACGCTACAGCTATTACTATCCGCGTGCGTTGGACGTTGCTCTGATGCAAGAGGCGTGTCAGCATTT
>Ga0066654_10000329_pt1 | contig 12090 bp, 11 predicted proteins | sample GraSoiAngelo_103_FD_66715 | JGI IMG/M metagenome (GOLD analysis project Ga0066654, IMG submission 66715) | Grasslands soil microbial communities from the Angelo Coastal Reserve, California, USA - 14_0903_05_20cm | ecosystem: Environmental > Terrestrial > Soil > Grasslands | place: USA... | reverse complement strand
GGCGATGGTGCCCTAGGCGATGGTGCCTTGGGCGATGGTGTCCTGGGCGATGGTGCCCTAGGCGATGGTGCTCTGCGCGATGGTGTCCTGGGCGATGGTGCTCTGCGGTGGGTAGCGGTGCTACTTTACAGCAATCACAATGGGTAGCGCCGTAAAAGGCTCAATACTTACCTGCTGCTGTCCATGCGTGTTGACATAGAAACCTGTTGAAGCACCGCCATCGAGGTTCAGCGCAGTCTTAAGCTCAAGATCAGACGAGACAAGTATATCTGCCAACTCATCAAGGGTGAATGCCCGACCTGGACTGACAATAAACAGCAGGTTGCCATGTTTATCAATCGCAACCACGCTACGGCGGTCATTCACCGAGTTGGCAGTAAACTGTGTCCGCTGACCATTAAGCATCAGTAGGGGCGCTGATTGGGTTACTTGCTGTAATTGTTCGGAGGGATCATAGGGCTGTTCACCAAGGGAGCGCAAGCTGATACGACCACTTGCATCAACAGCGAGCATACCGCCAAACCCCTGGTATGATGCGCCATGTGCCTCCCCATCAGAGATCAGCAGGCCGGAAGGTCGATAATTCTTATCGAAGTAGCCACCATTGATGAGCACTTGAGCACCGGTTTGTTTCATCCACGAGTTCATCGTCAATGGCTGGTCGGGATGGTAATCCACGCTGAGATGGATGTGTTTGGGATCGAGGCGTACAATGGTAATGATATCGCTGATGTTTTCGGGACTGTTCCACTGCTCGTAGCGTAACTCGATGCCAGAGGATTGCAACAACCACGTATTCAAGTGTTGGCTATTGAAAGAAGGTGTCCCGTCGGGGGTTGCAACTGTAACAACATCACACGATAGTAGTAACGTGCTCATCAGTGAGCACGTTACCAAGTATAAGAGGCGCATGAGCAATGAGTATCGTATTGGCATCTAAAATATTCCTGTTCTATTAAAGATCGTAATTGCGCAATTTATTATGCTATGATCCAAAAAAACATTGTAGATATGCAACATATTATGCCTGTTTTATTCTATTATGGCTCTGGCGCAATAAATTGCGCAACTACGGAATGGGCTTCTACTCTTCTCGAAGCAGAAAATGACGCGCACCTTTTCTTCGCCCGCCATCCTACTGAGTCGTACACTGATTCGTTGACGTATCGCATTGAATCGTCGCGTGCTCGAATTTCTGGCTAAAGGTGGTACCCGCAGCTAATTTTGGTAGGCTGAGTGGATAGCCGAAATTTTGCAATCCTTTGTTTTGATCAAAGTAGTTAAGAAACGGTGGCGAAACGCTATAACCCGTGTAGATATAATAACGTCCGTGATTGGCAGTTGGGATCGTATTTTCCTTTTTATCCTGCACAAAGTAATGCCAACTGGTATCAAAGGGGATCGGATGAAGCAAATCGACATCGTACGGCGATATCCACTGGAACGAGTCAAAGCCCCAATTCATCAGATCTCGCATATCGGTCCACCAGTCCTTCGTGTGCATGGTGATGCCAATCAAGTGGTGGTTATTGTGTATACAGGAGACAACCTGTATGAAGTTAGTATCTCCATCCCAGCCCGGCTTCCCGCCATTGACTCCAGGATACCACCAGAGAAACTGATTGTTGTTGATAAAGAAGTGTTCTGCATGATCCGCTGTTGCTGGAATATGGAACGCTTTCGTTGCGCTGATCTGTTGAAGCAATGGTATATTCATACTGATACGACCTATCACGGCTAGATCGTGTGCACTGGAATAATGTCCATCCTGGAGTAGACCGTGTGGATTCATATAGTGCGTATCGTACATGCCAAGCTGTTGTGCACGTCCATTCATCATAGTAGCGAACGTTGGCACATTGCCGCCCAGGCCATCGGCGATGGCGGTGGCTGCGTCATTGCCCGAAACCAGCAAGAGTCCATAGAGCAGATCTTGCAACGTATAGGTCTCACCACTTTTAATACCCATCAACGAGCTATCGGCTGAGAGTCGATTGATATCATTTGCAATGGCAGGCGTAATGGTAATTTTTTGATTGGCTTGCCCATGCTCAATGGAGAGCACTGCTGTCATCAATTTGGTCGTACTCAGCATAGGAAGATGCATGAAGGGATTGTGGGCGTAGAGTGTCGCGCCTGTATCTGCATCCAGCAAGTAAGCCGATGTTGCATAGACAGGCGGGGCAGGATGATCGCTATTAACAGGTGTGATGATGATGTTATGGGGATCGGCAGTAGCTTGTGAACTATTGTTCCCCCCTTGCGTTGTTATGGTTGTGGTCTGATGAAGGTTACTCGTCACGATATTCCCGATGAGCGGTAAGAAGAGGGCAATCATCAGAATACTCAGGACAATGATGATAAGTGGTTTGTTATGGCTGAAATTCTGCCAGCGATTGAGTAACGTGCGCGCTTGTGGACGGCTGTTTGTACGATAAGATAGCGCTGGTGATGGCTGATAGACGTTGGAGGAGCGACGACGGGGTGACACCACAATCTTGCGTGTTCCTGTTGACCCGTCCATTAACTTATCCTTCAGCTCGTCGTCTGCATCTAGAGCTTCTTCTGCAACATGCACGTTCGGGTACTCAGGGTCATGCGAGTTCTTGTGTTCGGGCGGTGTGAGCCGGGCAGTTGAGCTGGAGCGTTGTATTGCTTGCTGTTTAGGTGTAGGTTGGGGTGCGGATGCTGGTGGGACTGAGGTTTTTTCAGTGCGTGTCAGTCGTGTAGACGATGGTAATAGTGACATGGATTTTTCGGGTGGGGCGAGCCTGGCACGTTGAGATGAACGTGCTGTTGCGCCATCTGGCGGTGAGGACTTATGTGTTTTGGAGGTGGCAGACGGCGCATCTTCCTGCAAGCGTGAGGCACGCTTGACCTTTGGTACTTCAGGATGCTCGTCGCTATAAAACTCTTTATGTCGTTTGCGGAGTCTGGGCACCTCGCTTTCATGCCTTAATGCGCTCGTACGGCGCGGTTGTTGCTTCTCGGACTGTTCCAGTTGCTCTTCTTCTGGCGGCATTTCTCGCATTTGCCGATTTCTCCCTTACACCATGTTAAACCTGTATCAAGTAAATTATCCATCACTTGCTGGTACAAGCATCACCTATGCTTATTAGCTTATATCTATCTTACTCATTTTGTACCTTTGTTGTTAAACAGTATAAATGATAGTGACGCTGTCCTGCAAGGTGGACAACCAAACTGGCAGGGCTTTGGCGTTTACCCGTTTTGTCTGTTTTGCCACCTTGGGCGGCAGAGGAAAAAAGAGGTTGCGGGAACACCCCGCACCCCGTCAGGAGGGCTAGCCGCCCTCCTGCACCACTCGCTTTTCCGTCATTTCGGGTAAACGCACAAGCCCGCAGGGCAGGGCAACCACAAGGGATTGCCCCTACAATGGTACGGACGCCCTTTGATCATCAACCCGTACCCATTGGGGCAATCCCTTGTGGTTGCCCTGCGGGCGGGGGTGATGGCTTCTTTGAACATAGGCACAAGTGTTGTCAACACAACTGTTTTATGATAAGCTCTGCAAAGGTAAGGTGCTCTTGCAAATTTTTGGAACTATTACTTTTCTATCGACCCCCTTTTGCTATGAGGTTAATTTCTTATGCCCTATGATATGGGAGAATATTACGAGCGCGTCAACGATTATGATCTGCAATATCAAGCTCAGTCCGAACAGGATCTACCGTTTTGGCGAGAACTGCTGATGCGCTATACGCCACAGCGCGTGTTGGAACTGGCCTGTGGCAGTGGCCGTATTGGTCTTGCATTATTGCATGGTCCTGGCAATTTTGCATTAGAGGGCCTGGATATTGAGCTACAGATGCTCAATGCCTATCGACGCAAGCTGGCTCAGGAGCCGCAACATATCCAAGATCGTGTAACGCTTCATGAAGGTGATATGTGCGACTACCAGCTCCCCAATAAGGGCGTGTTTGACCTGATCTTCTTACCATTCAATTCGATCACTCACCTCTATGAGATCGACCAGCAGCTGGACACTTTCCGCAATACTTATGAGCATCTGGCCCCCCATGGCCGCTTTGTCGTCGATACGTTCTTGCCCGATATGGATTACTTGAGTGAGGCGCTCAATCGTCCAACGCACGTCTTCCTTGAAGATGAGCTTGAAGTATCTGGTGAGTTCACAATGCTGCTCTACACTAGCCGCAAGTATGATCCGTACGAGCAGCTACAACATATGGTATGGACGCACGAGAAGTTCTTAGAGACGGGTGAGCACGAGCGCTATCTTACCAGGCTTGATATGCATGTTTTCTTTCCGCGCGAGCTACAATTGCTCTTCCTTGCCACTGGCTTTGCGATTGAGGCGATTTATGGTGGGTATGATTGGGAGCCGTTTGGTAAGGGGTTGCGGCAGATTGTGGTGGGAAGGAAACGACGGTAGTCTTCCTACATAGTTGACTCTCCCCCTCACAAATGTTAGAATATATCCTAGTTGTTAGGTCGGATTAAACTACCAGAATGCTCTTTATGCATTCGTGCCAACAATAGAATGTGCAACACATGTATCACTTGGCAGTACTATTGAAGAGGGAGAGACCATGATGTTACGGGTATCTACGAAAGGCGAATATGGAGTGCGAATCATGGTCGATCTCGCACATCATTATGGTGGCCGTCCCCGTTCGCTTACAGACATTGCGCAGGCTGAAGCGTTACCCCTGGCGTATCTAGAGCAGCTGGTGAAATTGTTGCGGGAAGCCGATCCCCCGCTAGTCAGTAGCACACGTGGTGCACACGGCGGGTACCGGCTCACCCGCGCACCGTCTGAGATCACCATGGGTGAAGTCGTGCGCATTCTGGAAGGGCCAATCGCCCCCATGATCTGCGCAACCGAGGGCGAGATGAGCCAGGTCTGCGGTTTCCTCGACTCGTGCAAGACAAAGTATCTTTGGGCACGCGTCCGTGATGCCGTCGCTCAGACACTCGACGCGGTCACGCTCGCCGATCTGGTGGCTGAGTCGGGCGAGGGATACAGCCATGCTGGCTCTTCAACACGTTTTATCGCACTTAGCGACGTTCATGTCGGACTCACTGTGAAGTCTGAAACGCCACTATAGCGATATTTTTTCTCTAGTAACTGCTAAAGGCCTGGGGTGGGTTTTGGAGGAGTCCCCGATAGGTATCAACTTAAGCGGGGGTCCAGGGGCGCAGCCCCTGGCGGGGTTGGGGGTGTCCCCAAATACCTCTTTTCTTCCCTTTTGCCGCCGGAGGCGGCAAGAAAAAAGACCTGAGTAGTTATATTCATAGCTCCTTTATTACATGAGGAAGGTGTGTTTCGATAATGGGTTCAGAACTAATTATTAAGAATCTGCATGCCAATATTGAAGGCAAGCCAATATTACGCGGTGTGGATCTCGTCGTGAAACAGGGCGAAGTACACGCTCTGATGGGACCCAATGGGTCAGGCAAAAGTACGCTTGCTAATGTTATTATGGGCAATCCCAAATATGAAGTTACCGATGGCGAAATCTGGTTTAAGGGTGAAAATATTCTTGAATATTCGCCGGACCGTCGTGCTCGTATGCGCCTCTTTCTGGCCTTCCAATATCCTATGTCCATCCCCGGCGTGAGTGTCGCAAACTTCTTACGTCGTGCCCTGGAGGCTGTACGCGAGGGCAATAAGCCACTGGAAGAGGGTGAGAATCCCACCGGTAAGATGCAGAAGCGCAAGACGGTCCCACCACGCGAATTCCGCACATTACTGCAAGCCAAAATGCGCTTGCTCAAGGTTGACAATAGCTTCATTAACCGCTCGATTAACGACGGTTTCTCCGGTGGTGAGAAGAAGCGCGCCGAGATTTTGCAGATGGCGTTGCTCGAACCAGAGATTGCACTGATGGACGAGACTGATTCCGGCCTGGATATTGACGCACTCAAGATTGTGTCCGAGAGTGTGAATGCGCTACGCGGCCCAGAACTGGGCATTTTGCTCATCACGCACTATCAGCGTATGTTGAACTATATTACTCCCGATGTTGTGCATGTCATGTTTGAGGGCCGCGTTATCAAGTCTGGTGGTAAAGAATTGGCCTTGGAGCTTGAGGAGAAGGGTTACGAGTGGTTGAAGCCTACACAGGAAGAGAATGGGGTGGCTGCGAATGCTTAACGCTCTGGCTACCGGGTTTACCCGTGACGCGGTCGTGGAACTGTCGCGTCAGAAGGGGGAACCTGAGTGGATGCTACAAAAGCGTCTGCAAGCCTGGGAAGTCTATGACGCCACTCCAGCCCCATTAGGTCGGCGTGGCGATCTGGGCACACTACGCACAGTCGCCAACTTTAAGTTCCAGCAGCTCACTCCCTATGCTCCTGTAGAGAGTACGGCCCTGCCAGCTGCCATCCAGCAATCGCTACAACAGACGCTAGTGGATGGACGCTCCGGCCTGATTGTTCAGCACAATGCTTCGGTCATACACAGCGAACTGGTCGAGGAATTGAAAGAGCAGGGCGTAATCTTGACCGATCTGGAGAGCGCCGTACGCGAGTATCCCGAACTGGTACAACAACACTTCATGACCGATTGTGTGCCCGTGACCAGTAGCAAATACACGGCACTACACGCAGCATTCTGGAGTGGTGGCTTCTTCCTCTATGTGCCAGCGGGCGTCGAGATTGAGCAACCTATCCTGGCCCAGATCTGGATTGACGCAGCATCCTCCGCAATCTTCACGCACAGCCTGATTATTGCCGATGCTCAAAGTAGTCTACGCTTCGTCGCCGAGTATACCTCGCACATTGCGGGCAACCAGCCATCGCTGGTCAACGATATCGTTGAGGTATACGCCAAGCAAGAGGCGCGCGTCGAGTTCAGTAATCTACAGGACCTGGATCAAAATACCTGGAATATCACCAGTAAGAACGCGACCTTCGATAAGGACGGTAGCGTGACCTTTGTGATGGCCGAACTGGGCAGCAAAGTGAACCTCGTCAATATCGGCGCGGAACTCAAGGGGAACGGTAGCGCGGGCGAACTGGTCGGTGTTTTCTTCACCGATCATGATCAGCGCTTCTCTATCAGCACGCTATCGGATCATGCCAGCCTCTCGACCAATGCTGAGACGCTAGTGAAGGGCGTGTTAACCGACCAGTCGCGCGTTGAGTTCGATGGGATGATCCGCGTACGACCAAAGGCACAGCAGACGGCATCCTTCCTGTCGGCCCATGGTCTATTACTCAGCAAAAAGGCACGCGGCGAGTTCATTCCTGGTCTGGAGATTGCAGCCAACGAGGTCAGTGCCAGCCACGGCGCAACTACCGGCCAGATTGATGAGGAGCAGCTCTTCTACCTCATGGTCCGTGGCATTCAGCGGCCAGAGGCGGAGCGTATTATCGTACAGGGCTTCTTCGAGCCAATCTTGCAGCGTATCCCTCTAGAGCATCTGCGTGTCCGCTTGCGGCGCAGCATCATTCAGCGTATGAGCGGTACCTATGAGACCGAAGCTGATACCTGGGTTGACGCTCAGGAGCGTTGGGAGATTGAAGGCGTCGATGAGGGTGCTGTCCACTTCGACAAACCGCGAGCCGACGAGGAGATCATCCTTCAAGAATATTAGTCTTTCATGTTTATGATAAAGAACCAGCGGAAGTAGGTGCGCGATTCATCGCGCCATGCGCATAATAGCGCACCTACTTCCTCTGGTAGTGGCAGTCACCAGGAACAAGACGATGATTACACCTGATCACATTACGGCAACCGAACCTGACATACAGCAACAGAGACGTAGCGCTGAAGATGTGCGCAAAGATTTTCCTATCCTGTCGCGTCAGGTGCATGGTAAGCCACTTGTTTATCTTGATAGTACCGCCAGTTCACAGAAACCAGCCTCAGTGATCGAGGCTATGACTCACTACTATCAACACTATAATGCAAACGTGCATCGTGGCGTGTATGAGCTAAGCGAAGAAGCCACGGCAGGCGTGGAAAGAGCACGTGTAAAGGTTGCTCGTTTCATCCATGCACGACGGAGCAAGCAAATCATTTTCACGCGTAATACGAGCGAGAGCATCAATCTGGTCGCTTATACCTGGGGCCAGGCTAATATTCACGCAGGCGATCTGCTGGTGCTGACCGAGATGGAGCATCATAGCAATCTTGTGCCCTGGCAATTGCTCGCCCAGCGTACTGGTGCGCGGCTCGAATTTGTGCCAGTGAGCGATGATGGCTTGTTGCGTCTCGATATCTACGAACAGCTCCTGCAACAGCAGCCTAAGCTAGTAGCCTTTACCCATATGTCCAATGCGTTGGGTACCATCAATCCTGCGCAAGAGATGATTGCGCAGGCGCATGCCGTGGGGGCCATTACGCTGGTAGATGCAGCGCAGAGTGTGCCTCATCTGCCAGTTGACGTACAGGCCCTTGATGCTGACTTTCTCTGTTTCAGCGGCCACAAGATGCTAGGGCCAACCGGCATCGGCGTGCTCTACGGCAAACGCGCACTATTGGAAGCGATGCCTCCCTTTATGGGTGGTGGCGATATGATCCGCACTGTCAAATTGCGCGAGTCAACCTGGAACGATCTGCCCTGGAAATTCGAGGCGGGGACGCCAGCCATTGCCGAGGCGATTGGCCTGGGTAAGGCAGTGGAGTATTTGCAGGCGCTCGGTATGGACAACGTTTTGCAGCACGAACGCGAAATTACAGCCTATGCGCTGGCACAACTCCAGGCCATACCGGGACTAACGATATACGGTCCAATGGCTATCAACCAGCGTGGTGGGGTGATCTCGTTTACTTTAAGCGATATCCATCCGCACGATCTCGCCTCGATCCTGGATCAAGAGGTAGGCGTTGCCATTCGTGCTGGACACCACTGTGCTCAGCCATTGATGGATCGTTATGGGCTAAGCGCGACAGCACGTGCTAGCTTTTACGTTTATACTATAAAAGAGGATATTGATACTCTGGTGCAGGGATTACATAAAGCGCAGCAAATTTTTAGCCTGTAGGAGCGTGTCCTTTAAGAGGTTGTCTCATGTCAATGGATTACTATCGGGAATATATCCTGGACCATTACCGCAATCCGCGCAATTATGGTACACTCGAAAGACCTGATGTGCACTCAGAGGATGCCAATCCGTTGTGTGGCGATCAGCTAAGTATGGATCTAGTGCTGGAAGGTGATCGCGTAACGGCGGTACGCTTCCAGGGTCGAGGTTGTGCGATTAGCCAGGCAGCGGCATCTATGCTCTCAGAGATGATTGAGGGCAAGTGTATTGAGGAGGTCGTGCAACTCGGTAAAGATGATGTATTAGATGAGCTAGGTATCCCAATCAGTCCTGCTCGTACAAAATGTGCCTTTCTCTCATTGCGTGTGCTCCATCGGGGTCTCGCGCTGGCAGGGCTAGAAAAACCTCAAGATGAGGACGAAGAAGAGTAGAAGAAGACATATGACAGATTTTATAAAAGTAGCTACGTTAGCAGATATTGGCGAAGGTGAATTATATCCCGTCGAGGTCGAGGGCGAGCCGGTCTGTCTGGCCAAGGTTGAGGGTAATGTCTATGCCTTCACTGATAACTGTTCGCATGTGAGTGGTCCGCTCAATGAGGGTGTGCTGGACGGCTGTATCGTCAGCTGTCCCTGGCACGGAGCGCACTTCGATGTCACGACTGGGAAAGTGTTGCGCGGTCCCGCCCGCTACGATATTCCAACGTATCAGGTGAGGGTGGAGGGTGAGGATGTATTGATTAGCCTGCCGCCAAGCGAATAAGGCGGGTAGGCGTCATTTTTTCCGTAGCCGTGCAATTCATTGCACCTGGACCATAAACCAAGAAAACAAGTGCAATGAATTGCACGGCTACGGGTGTTCTTGTTTTTACATCTCTTTCCTCTCCAACCTCCGCAACATTTCCTGATAGTCATTCTCAGTTCTTTTCCTTCTCTCAAAAGACCCTTAGTCTTCTCTCTCCTAACAGCCTCCCACCAGCAAGAAAGCGAGTCAAATTACAGAGGAACCATCATTCTAAAATACAAGCAGTTGCAGAGCAAATTCGTGAAGCATATATGTTTTATCTCTTGACCAATCCACAAGTACATCTAGCTATCTCGCGCAGACCTGCTGATAGAGATGCGACAAAGTTACGCTGGTTTGGTTTCAAAAACGAAGTCCAAAATATGCTTACTAACGCTGTTATAGAAACACGCTTTTTTAGCTTCGAGATACGTAAAAATCTTTATGATGCTAATCCCATGTGTGCAATTTCTAAGAATCAAATACATTCAATGCTTTCCCTGTAGGAGGATAGTGCAGAACCCCAAAACCCTTTGGGGAATGGGAGAATTTGGGGACACCCCAAACCCCGCCAGGGTGGCTTCGCCAAATGCCACCCCCAATCCCTACCACCTCTCGTGTTTCTGCAATTGGAAGCTGGCACACATTGCATCATCTTCGTTCTCATCGCAACCCTGAAGGTACGTGCGAGGCCACACGAAGTGCTACCCGTGGTTAGTCTCTATGAGATCGACACGCAAAGTGCGCCAGAAACCAGCTTATTGCGCCAGACGTGGATACAGCCTCGCCCCAATCAGCACAAGCACGGTAGTAATACAAAACATCACTATAAAATCGGGTATCAGTCCTGCAAAGTTTGTATTATTGGCCAGCATCAGTGAGCGTAATGCATCAACTTCATAACTCAGCGGATTAGCATGTGCGATGGCCTGAAGCCAGGCTGGCATAATCGCAATCGGGTAGATAGCATTACTAGCAAAAAAGAGCGGCATGGTAAGCACCTGACCGATGCCCATGAAGCGCTCGCGTGTTCTCACCAGACAGGCAATAATCAGGGAGAAGGTGGAAAAACAAGCTCCACCTAGTAGCACGATGACCATGACACCGAGCAGGGCGAGCGGGTTCCAGTTCACTTGTACACCCAGCAACAGCGCGAGCACATAAACGATCACGGCCTGAGACAACCCCCGTACTCCGGCGGACAGCGCTTTGCCAAGCACAAGCACGACACGAGGCGTGGGACTAGCAAGAAATTTGTGAATGATCCCTAGATCGCGCTCCCAGATAATGGCAATGCCAGAGAAGATGGCAATGAAGAGCACACTTTGCGCTAGAATACCAGGAGCCATGAAATCCAGGTAGGGCTTGCCACCAGTCGGAATCGCCCGCACACGAGATAAGACTTCGCCAAAGATCAACAACCAGAGCGCGGGCTGCACCGCCCGCATCACTAGATCTGAGGGATCATGGCGCATCTTACGCACCTCAATACCAATAATTGTTATCGTTTTGCCGAGAAAGCTAGTGACAGTGCTCAGCAAATGTTCCTGCTCAAATGAAGGGACAGGACGAACGTTAACAGTACTAACCAAGTCGTCGCGCGGAGCGGCGGGAACGGGCGGTGTCACGATAACTGCCTCCTGATTCTAGTGTATCGCCAGTATAATGTGCAAAGACATCGTCTAAGGTGGCGTCTGGATTACCGATCGCGACTTTCAATTCAGCGGGCGAGCCGATGGCCACTATTTTGCCGAGATTCATAATGGCAACACGATCACAGAGACGATCAGCCTCCTCCATATAGTGTGTGGTTAAAAGGATGGTCATGCCAATCTGAGTACGTAGGTGTGCCAGATGTTCCCAGACCGCTTTACGCGCTACGGGGTCCAGACCAACCGTAGGCTCGTCGAGGAAGAGTACCTGGGGTTGGTGTAGCATAGCCTGTGCGATCTCCAGACGGCGAATCATGCCACCCGAATAGGTTCTTACAAGCTTATGTGCTGCATCCTGCAAGCCCATAAATGCCAGTGCCTCGCGTGTCTTTTGCGCCCGTGCGTGACGTGGCAGATCGTATAATGCAGCGAAAACTAGCAAATTCTCCTCGCCAGTGAGCGTTCCGTCAGCGGAGAGCGCCTGCGGCACATAACCAATGCGCCGACGTACCGCCATCGGGTGCCGCGCGACATCATAGCCTACCACGGATGCATGACCTACATTTGGTGGTAATAACGTCGTCAGGATCTTGAGAGTCGTGCTTTTACCGGCACCGTTAGGGCCAAGTAGCCCGAATACTTCGCGCTCTCCTACGGTAAAGGAGATCTGGTCCACTGC
>Ga0066654_10000327_pt1 | contig 12106 bp, 6 predicted proteins | sample GraSoiAngelo_103_FD_66715 | JGI IMG/M metagenome (GOLD analysis project Ga0066654, IMG submission 66715) | Grasslands soil microbial communities from the Angelo Coastal Reserve, California, USA - 14_0903_05_20cm | ecosystem: Environmental > Terrestrial > Soil > Grasslands | place: USA... | reverse complement strand
GCCTTTCGCTATGCCAGAGTGCCCGCATAGTCTCGTATTGATCGCGCTCAGCACACCACTCACACAGAGTCTGCACATTCTCCCATTCCTCTTCAATGGGATCGTACTGCTGCGCCCACTCCATCCCATCCAGCCCACCATGCGCCTTCGTGAATGAAAGCCACCATGCCATCCAACGCGTGCGCGCCTGCTGCTCCCAGTCTGGTACCTCTTTGAGTTTGGTACCAACGAAGGCGCGCGTCAGTGGATGAAGCCCATAACGAGTAAGGGTCTTGCCACCATCGTCATACACTTCGATCAAAGACAGCTCTATCAGTCGTAGCAAGGCTTGCTCTAGCCGTACATTAGGCATGGCGACGACCGCACTGAGTGCTTCTTTGCTTGCTGAACCTACAAAGAAGGACGCTGCTAACAGTACCTGCTGTGCATCGGGACTACTTGCTAATGCAGCCCAACTTCTCGTGAAGAGATGAACTAAGACATCTCCCACGCCACGCAACCCGTGCAAGACTTGATGGAGACTGTGCCCACTACTTTTTAAGTCACCCATCGTCAGCGCAATGGCCTGCGGATTCCCGCGCGTGATCCGCACCAAGTCGAGCAGATCCTTCGTCTCTGCGCCTTCCAGGGTAGACAGTTTCAACCTGCGGGCATGGTAACGGATAAGCTCAAGAGCATCATCGCCCTCTAACCCATTGAGGTGAAAGCTGCGCGCTTGCTGGAGTTGATGAGTATCACGGCTAGTGACCAGCACTTTACTTGGTATGGGGATCTGCTGTATCCAGGTGAGCAGATCCGGGTCAACTACGGTGTCGAAATTGTCAATAATCACTAACGTCTGATAGCTATGCAGCAGTTCATTGATGCGGGTATGCTTTTCAGCAAAGGGTAATTGAGCCACAGAGGGATAGTCGAGCACACGTGCGATGGTATCCAGGATCTCGTGTAGCCAGTGCTTCTGCTCTAAGCGGTCTCCTGCTGAGATCCATACAGCGGCATCAAAGAGCGCATTTGGCATAAACGCCGCTTCTAGCAGACATTGATAAGCGACTTCGATAGCCAGTGTCGTTTTGCCCACACCACCCATCCCTTCAATCGCCAGCAAGCAATGGAAGGAGTTCAGACCCTCCATAACTGAGACCAGATCCAGTTGGCGGCCAAGCATGTCGTCAAAGCGGGGCGGCAGATTCTGATACAGGCGAGGGACAGGAAGTGGAGGCATTTTTGCCGCAAGGTCATCCTGTGTAAGCCATTCAGGGAGTTCTAACGGACTATCGCTTACAAACACAGCACGAATCAGGTTGTCCATCTTATCTTCCATTGAACTCATTGCTCCTTTCGAGTCTCATCTGTATGATCTGTGAGGCGATAGAGTTGTCGAAACCGTGCCCGCGCCTTTGCCAGGTAGGTTGTCACTGTACTCTCTGTGTACCCCAGTTGGCGAGCGACCTCAGCTCGTGTATACCCAATGGCGTTCAATATAAGAATATTCCTTAACACAGGTTCCATCTTCGCTAAGGTATATCGAACACAATCTACCTCCACCACAAATTCTGAGTCGGCCTGGTAGGCGATAGGCTCGGATGTGCTCTCGTTCTCTTCCAATGTGTCATGCCCGCCCCGGCGGTCTTTTCTTAGCCAATCCAAAGCCAAGTTCCTGGCAATCGTCAGGAGCCAGGCTCTGAAGCGAGTCGGCTCTTTGAGCCTGTGGATATGCTTCCAAGCTTTGATATACGTCTCCTGCCAAAGCTCCTTTGCAATCTCATCGCTCCGTACCACTTTCAGCAAGCAGACATAGATCTCCCCCTTATAGCGCAGAAAAAGGATGCAAAACGCATTCTGATCCCCATCTTTTGCGCACATGATAAGCACTTCATCCGGTCTATCATCCGATTTGTCACACATAAGTGGGCTCCCTCTTACATAAAGGGTACCGTAACGAAGAACTCTGGTACCTTTCACCCTCGTTTGGTACCAGAGGCCCAAACGTTCTTCTGTTAACCAACATTTAGCAATTCACGCTTTTTAGGAATGATCGCAGAAGCTATTGCAATATAGAGCGTGACTTTTCATCTGTATCAAAAGCATGGTTTACATTTCTGATCACTCCCAGATATAAAGGTGACGTAAATAACGAGGTAAATCTTAATTAGGGAAGTTTGATACAAACACACTCAAAGTTTTTGCAAAAAACATATTAGTGTGGTATAGTTTCTCTTAGAAGGAACGTGTTCCTGCGGGAACGAGAAAAGAGGGTTGTATGAAGACAGAAAAATTTACTGATAAGGCGCGAGAAGCCATCCAGGATGCCTCTGCGCTGGCACAAGAATACCATCATAGCCAGATCGAACCCGAACATTTGCTAGATGCTCTCTTAAAGCAAGAGGGCGGTGTTGTACCACAGATTATCCAGAAAGCTAGCGGCAATCTGCAAGTAGCACAACGACTGCTGGAGAGCGAATTTCCACGTATGGCGCGTGTCTATGGCGCTAGCGAGCCGGGCATCTCCTCACGCTTACGCAAATTATTAGAGGATGCCTGGAAAGAGATGAGTAACTTTAAAGACGAGTATCTAAGCGTAGAGCACTTGCTACTGGCAATGTTTCTTGCCGATGGCATAGTACAGCGTGCATTGAAAGCCGCAGGACTCACGCGCGATCTCGTACTACAGGCGCTCACCTCTATTCGTGGCGCGCAACGTGTCACCGATCAGAATCCAGAAGGCAAATATCAGGCATTAGAGAAATACGGACGTAACCTGACCGAACTGGCGCGCCAGGGCAAGCTCGATCCAGTGATTGGACGCGACGAAGAGATTCGGCGTGTCATCCAGGTACTGAGTCGGCGCACGAAAAATAATCCTGTCCTCATCGGTGAACCGGGTGTTGGTAAGACCGCCATCGTTGAGGGGTTAGCGCAACGTATTGTGCGTGGCGATGTACCTAAAACGCTGGTGGACAAGCAGGTCGTGACATTGGATCTGGGTTCACTCGTTGCCGGTGCGAAGTATCGCGGCGAATTTGAGGAACGCTTAAAGGCTGTACTCAAAGAAGTGACCAGCTCTGAGGGCGGTATCATCCTCTTTATCGACGAATTGCATACGCTGGTGGGAGCTGGCGCAGCCGAAGGAGCAATGGATGCCTCGAATATGCTCAAGCCGATGCTGGCGCGTGGCGAACTGCATTGTATCGGCGCAACCACGCTCGATGAGTACCGCAAACATATCGAGAAAGATGCGGCATTAGAGCGCCGTTTCCAGCCTGTGCAGGTCGAGCAGCCCACAGTTGAGGATACCATTAGCATCCTGCGTGGTTTGAAGCCGCGTTACGAAGTGCATCATGGCGTACGCATTCAGGATAGCGCGCTAGTCGCGGCAGCAGTGCTCTCTAACCGCTATATCACCGACCGCTTTCTGCCAGACAAAGCCATCGACCTGATCGATGAAGCTGCCAGCCATCGCCGTGTTGAACTGGATAGCACACCCAGCGAGATCGATGCGCTAGAGCGGCGCATCCGGCAGTTACAAGTTGAGCAGGAAGCGTTGAAGAAAGAGACCGATCCGGCCAGCCGTGAGCGGCGCGACAAAGTTGAGCGCGAGATCGCCAATGCGAATGAACAACTGCATGCGCTGAAAATGTCATTAGAGAGCGAGCGTGAACCAGTTGAAGAGCTACGCCGCCTGAAGAAGCAGTTAGAAGAGGCGCAGGTCGAGTATGAGAAGGCCGAGCGTGCATACGATTATGAGGCGATGGCGCGGCTGAGCTACGGCACGATCAAGGGACTGGAAGAGCGCATCAGGGAGATGGAAGCCCAGCTCACCAATGTCCATGGCGCACGCATGCTCAAAGAAGAAGTGGATGCTGAAGATGTCGCTGAGATCGTCTCAAAATGGACACATATCCCGGTAGCGAAATTGATGCAGGGCGAGGTAGAGAAATTGCTGACCATGGAAGATCACTTGCGGCAACGCGTAGTAGGGCAGGATCACGCGCTACAGGTTGTCGCCGATGCTATTCGTCGTTCGCGTGCCGGTCTGCAAGATCCTAACCGTCCCTTGGCCAGTTTCCTGTTCCTGGGACCAACAGGAGTGGGCAAGACCGAGCTGGCGCGTGCCTTAGCCCAATTTTTGTTCGATAGCGAGCAAGCGATGGTACGTATCGATATGTCAGAGTACATGGAGAAGCATACCGTCTCCCGCTTGATCGGTGCGCCTCCCGGATACATCGGCTATGAAGAGGGTGGACAACTAACCGAGGCAGTCCGGCGACATCCCTATTGTGTTGTCTTGCTGGACGAGATCGAGAAGGCAGCCCCGGAGGTCTTTAACGTCCTGCTGCAATTGTTGGATGATGGTCGGCTCACCGATGGTCAGGGCCGTACGGTGGACTTCAGAAACACCATTATTATCATGACCAGCAACATTGGTCAGCAGTGGTTCCTAGAGTTCGAGCACATGGATGAGGAAAGTGTACAGCGCACAATTCGTGAGCGGTTGCGCGAAGAAGGTTTCCGACCGGAGTTTATCAACCGTATCGACGAAGTGATCATCTTCCACCAGATTAGCAAGGAGCAGATCAAGGCTATTGTGGAGATCCAGCTTAATCGTTTGCGGCCACGTCTGGCTGAGCGTCACATTACGCTGCGTCTCACAGATGCCGCCAAGGATCTGCTGGCTAACGAGGGCTATGATCCACAGTTCGGTGCTCGTCCGCTCAAACGCGTGATCCAGCACGAAGTGGAGAATCGTGTTGCACGTGGACTGCTCGATGGCAATATCCGTGATGGGGATGATGTTGAGGTTGCTGTTAAAGATGGCAGGCTGGTGATTGCTGCACATCATAAAGCTACGGTGTAATCTGGGCGGACTGAAGCGAGGGTCCAGGGCGCAGAAGGTTTCCCTTTGCCTAAGTCCGCACCTAATCATAGGGCCATCCCCAAGTGAGACGTATTGGAGTGATGGGACTCATTTGCCTGTGAGCCGTGCCACCACCGGAGCAAAATTCTCCATCTGCCCCTCATAAATCTGAAGGTAGGAGAACCCGTAACGGTCTCGTTGCTCAATGAGCTGCGCAACCGCCTGTTCAGTGCTGACTGGTCTTTTTGGAATGGGCGGGCCTCCTGCCTGAGAAGAGAGATCAACCCCACTATCAGTAATCATCAAGTCAAAGACTGTCTGGCATAGTTCCAGCTGTGAGAAGCGCTCCCCGGCAGCTTCTTTGATCCATGCAACCTTTTGCTCCAGGCTTGCATCTGTCTGGTCTACACCTCGCGCAGTGATTTTTGATCCGACGGCAATGATATCGGCTTCCCTCGCTGCTAATCTGAGCATCCGTTCGCCCGTTCCCGCGATAAGAAGCGGCGGGTGCGGCTTCTGGACTGGTCTGGGATATCCCTTCATCTCTGTTATGGCGTAATACTTCCCTCGAAAATTGACCGTCTCTTGCGTGAAGAGCTGTTTCACGATCTGAAGCGTTTCCGCAAGCTGACCGACGCGCGTGCCGGGATTTTCAAAGGGCAGGCCCATCTGCTCAAACTCCGCCGAGGAGACGCCTGCACCCAGGCCAAGTTCAAAGCGGCCAACGGAAAGCAGATCCAGCGTAGCGGCTTCTCTAGCCAGAAGTACAGGATGACGATACCCATTACAGAACACATAACTGCCAACACGCAGTGATGAAGTCACTGAGGCTGCTACAGCTAGCGCCGGAACAGGTGCTAGGCTCCCTACGTTTGTGCGGTCTGGGATTAACAAGGTCTCATAGCCAAGCTGTTCGACTCTGCGGGCGGTCTTGATCCAATCTGCCTGCGATTGAGTATAAGCAGCTACGACACCAAAACGAAATGGTCGATGCATTCTGGTCACTCTCTTTCTTCGTACCCCTTCTATGAGATTTTGATAACCGAGTCTTGCGTGCATTGGCATATATCCTTGACACACCTATTCTACGTCGATTTGCTATAGCAATGCTAGCAGATAAGATTTCGCATACTACAACGGCCTACTCAACCCTGCTACAAGTGACGAATTGGTTTTAAGTGCCACCCTTTAAAGCGTACTATTACCGACCAGCTTACGCCAATAAGTGAGCTGTAGTAGTATGCATTATATATAGCTAGTAAAGAGGTCCAATGTTGCTGCGATTGCGCGTGAGTGAAGTTGCTCAAGAGAAAAAGATCGGCATGGCGAAACTTTCAAGGCTTTCCGATATTTCTTATAAAACTGTACAGAAAATTTTTCGCAATCCATACCATGATGCATCTGTTTCTACCATCAACCGTATAGCCAGAGTATTGGAAGTACCGGCAACAGATCTTCTAGAAGATGTGCCACAAGATCAGGTGCCGGAAAAGTATCGGCTCCCTCCAATAATTGGAAGATAGTCTAATATAAGAAAAAATTCAGGTAGTTTGTGATTCGAGTCTTAATAAGGAGTGCTACTGATGAAAAATGAGACTCTTGAACTGTTCTACTCCTATGCACCAGAAGACGAAGCACTCCGTAAGGAACTCGATAAACACCTCACATTCTTAAAGCGAGAGGGCCTTATCAGCGATTGGCATCATAAAAAGATCAGTGCAGGAGGTCACTTTGTAGAGGAAGTTGACAGTCACCTCCAATCTGCTCGTATTATTCTCCTCCTCATCAGCCCGGATTTTATCGCCTCAGATTATTGCTATGGTACCGAACTACAGGAAGCAATGAAACGATCAAAAGAGGGAACTGCTTGTGTTATTCCCATTCTTCTACGTCCTTGTGACTGGCAGACGCCACTCTTTGGAGATCTGCAAGCATTACCTCGTGATCAGAGAGCCATAACTGCATGGTCTAACCAGGATTCAGCATTCACTGAGATTGCAAAAGCAATTCGTGATATGATTTACGCGTTGCGGCAACATCCAAGCAGCAACATGCAGCTTCAAATGAATGCCGTCAAGAAACAACAACGTCACAGAGGAAAAAAAGTTGGAGAGAGTCTCACAATGGGTAGTGGTACGCCAGATAGCTCAACAACGCTCGCCTCATCAGCTTCTTTGAGTGCTACTACACTCAAAAAGATGATAGATCGCTATTATAAAGAGTTGCACGAGTATCAAGGCAAAGCTGACTATGAACTCGCTGTCAGAAGTGCCTTTCAAAACCTGCTTGCAGAAGCTGCACGTCTCGTGAAATGGACTTTGATCCCAGAGCAGACGATCGAAAGTGGCCTTCGTCCTGACGGCATACTACGAGATAACTTTGATCTGCGTCGTGGCTATTGGGAGGCAAAAGGGCCAAAGAGTGATCTAGAGCAAGAGATCAAAAAGAAGATTGCTGCCGGATATCCCCTTACGAACACCATTTTCGAGAACACAAAATGGGCTATTCTTTATCAAAATAAGAAACGACAATTTGAATATGATCTACAAAACCCCCATGATGTCCGTGCCCTGCTCAGAGATTTTCTGGCCTACACAGAACCAGATATAGCAAGCTTCGAGGCAGCTGTACAGGAGTTTAAAGCAAGCATCCCCGAATTGGCAAAAAAATTGTCGGAGATTATTGAGCAGGAACATAAACTGAATAAAAGATTTATCGCTGCCTTCCATAAATTTACTGAACTTTGCCGTACATCGCTCGATCCAAAGATTAGCAAAGAAACGATAAATGAGATGTTAATACAGCATCTCTTAACTGAACGCATCTTCCGTACTGTTTTTCAGAATACCGACTTTGTAAACCGTAATGTGATTGCCGCTGAAATTGAGAAAGTCATCCAGGCTCTTGCTAGCCGTTCTTTCAATCGCCATGAATTTCTGAAATCGCTTGATCGCTTCTATGTAGCCATCGAGGCCGCCGCTAAGGGAATCGAAAGTTGGTCTGAGCGTCAAAGTTTCCTCAATACCGTCTATGAGCGTTTCTTTCAAGGATATGCAGAAAAACAAGCCGATACACATGGTATTGTCTACACACCGCAAGAGATTGTCGATTTCATGTGTGCCAGTGTGGAAGAGGTGTTACAAAAGGAGTTTAGCACATCTATCTCGGAGCCAGGAGTGCAGATACTTGATCCTGCGACAGGTACAGGGAGCTTTATCGTCAACCTTATCCATCGCATCCCACCTCATCAACTCAAACATAAGTATCACCATGATCTCTTTTGCAATGAAATCATGCTACTTCCCTATTATATCGCCTCGCTCAATATTGAACATGAGTACTATGTGAAGATGGGAGAATACGGGCCATTTGAGGGTATTTGCTTTGCCGATACGCTAGAGTTAGCCGAAGGGCAACAACTACCTTTGTTCGTAGAAGAGAATACTGAGCGGGTACAACGTGAAAAAGAGGCCCAGATTATGGTAGTGATTGGGAATCCACCCTACAATGCCTGGCAAGAGAACGAGAATGATAACAATAAAAACCGCCGCTATCCTAGTATTGATTTACGGGTAAGCCAAACTTATGCCAAAGACTCTAAAGCTAGCAATAAGAATGCACTCTCAGATGCTTACGTAAAGTTCTTTCGCTGGGCCATAGATCGTTTACAGGGACGTGATGGACTTGTCTGCTTTATCTCAAACAATTCATTTGTTGATCAGATTGCATTTGACGGGATGCGTAAACACTTTGTGCAAGACTTCACTTCTATCTATCACCTTGACTTACATGGCAACGTACGCAAAAACCCCAGGCTCTCTGGCACAACACATAATGTTTTCGGTATCCAGGTTGGCGTAGGTATCACGATTGCTGTACGATTATCGCAAAGCTCTGTTAAGAAATTGTATTACTACCGTGTACCAGAAGATTGGCGCAAAGCAGAAAAATTAGCGTTTCTAGCCGAAAAGAAGAGCTTAGAGGGAATAGAATGGCAGCAGTTACAGGTTGATGAGAAGTATACCTGGATTACCAATGGAATGTACTCTGACTTTTCAAAATTTCTTCCTCTTGGAACAAAAGAAGCCAAGGCCTTAAAAAGGCATGAAGCAACGCTATTTAGCTTATATAGCAGTGGTATCAAAACAAACCGAGATCAATGGGCTTACGATTATAACCATGAAAAACTTACCATAAAAATCCAGCGCTTCACTGATACGTATAATAGCGAAGTAGATCGGTGGAAAAGGCGTGGTAATACTACCTTGAAAACTGATGAATTTGTCACATACGATGATACAAAAATTAAATGGAGCGAAGGTCTAAAGCTCAATTTACAACGCGGCATCTATGCAAATGCTGATGAGAAAAAGATACGTCAGTGTTTGTACCGCCCTTTCTGCAAATTATGGCTTTTCTTTGACCGCGCGCTTACAGAGCGAGTCTATCAGTTTCCTCAAATCTTCCCGACTCCGGCGAGTGAACAGGAAAATATTGTTATTTGCCTGAGTGCAATAGGTAGTAGTAAGTTGTTTCATTGCTTGGTCAACAATTGTATAGCAGACTTGCACTTGACGGGTGATTCCCAATGTTTCCCATACTATACTTATGCGGAAGATGGTAGTAACCGTCGCGAAAACATCACCGATTGGGCACTCAGTCGATTTCAAGCCAAATATAGCTCCAGCGTGACCAAATGGGATATCTTCCACTACGTCTATGCTATACTGCATCATCCGCAATACCGTGAACGCTACGCTGAAAATCTTAAACGAGATCTGCCACACATCCCGCTAGTGCACGATGTGGAAAAATTTCAGTGTTGTGTTACTCTTGGTCGGCAATTAATGAGCCTTCACTTGAACTATGAGCAAGAAAGAGAATATAAGCTCAATTGGCACTTTAACAAGGATATCCCATTTAGTTGGCTCGTTGAGAAAATGAAGCTTACATCCGATAAGACAGCTGTAATTGTTAATGAGAGTCTCACACTGGCTGGCATACCACAAGCATGTTTTGCGTATCGACTAGGGAATCGCTCGGCACTCGAATGGGTAATTGACCAATATCAGGTGACAACAGATAAGAGAAGCGGTATTGAAAGTGATCCCAACCGTTTGGATGACGAGCAGTACATTGTGCGCCTGGTCGGTAGAGTGGTAACAGTAAGCCTTGAGACAGTGAAGCTGGTCAATGATTTAGCACAGGCTGTCACTGTCGAGGATTGGTTAGGGGAAAGTATGTATGCTACATCACCCTCTAACAAATTGCTGTAATTCGATAGCGTATCTTACTTCCCAAATAGTCTAGTGCTCACCTTGCTTCGTGAAATGAGAATACCATATTGATACACGATGATTCACTACCCAACACCCATGAGCAACTATTGCAAACCCTAAGCACAATGCTCATCGCAGTACACGCGCTACAGACAGAGGCCGACACTCTCCCCGTCGCGCACAGTATGCGCGCTGGATTGCTAACCTTAGAGCAGATGACGCGCGCAGCATTGGAGCTTGTACGCACCGCCCATGACGAGCAAGTACCAGCTGAACTGGAAGGGGTCACGCTAGCAGAGGCATTGTCTCGTAGTGCCGAGGAGACTGCGGAGGTATACGGCCTATCCAGTCGTATCTCCATTACTGGCATCGATGAGCAGGGAAAACCTCTTGCACATACACTCTCTCCATTCAGTGAGCGCTTACTCTTTCGTGTGGCAAAGGAGGCCCTTGACCAGGTACAGCACCGTACAGCAGCGCACAAATTGCGCTTAGTACTGCATTATGGCGTGCAAGATGTATCGATGAGCATCGAGGATGATGGACTCAACGTAGATATTCCTGCTGTAGCAGATGAAGAGCCGCTTCTGGATACCACTGAGCCGATCCCACCACTGCCATCTTCCCAGACGGATCACAGCAATAGGGAAAATCCCATTTTCCGTAATCTGCGTACTCGTCTCGCACAACTGGGTGGCACTCTCACGATCAGTTCGCTTGGGGAACGTGGTACTCGTGTTCAGGCACGTGTCCCCTATGCACACTCCGCTCAAAGTGGAGGGACAGACACCATTGGCCTGGGTAGCGCATCTACCACAGAGGCTAGCGCTGATGCGGTTACAGCGGCCAGCAACGGCCCAATACGCATTCTAGTAGTAGATAGTCAAGCAGTAGCGCGCGCTGGCCTGCATTACCTACTCGAACGCTATACCGATTTGCAGATTATTGGCGAAGCTGCCGATGGCGTGCAGGCCGTCAGCGAGACATTAGAGTTAGGACCACAGGTTGTATTACTGGATGCACACTTGCCCAATGGACAGAGCCTGGAGACGCTACGGCAGATCAAACAGCTCAACCTAGATACCAAAGTACTGCTGCTAGCAACACAGGAGCGTGAAGAATACTTGTACGAGAGCTTGCGCGCCGGTGCTGATGGCTACGTGCTCAAGGATATTGCAGCGGATGAGTTGGCACAGGCGGTACGTGTAGTTGCGCGGGGAGAAGTGCTGATCCAGCCACAAATTGCGGGCAAGCTGCTCTCGCGTATTGGTCAGCAGGCCAGCGCTGCTCACTCTAATACTCTTACAGCGCGCGAAATGGAAGTGCTACGCCTGCTGGCTCGCGGCTTGCGCAATAAAGAGATTGCCGCACGTCTCTATGTCAGTGAGCGTACAGTGAACTTCCATCTTGCCAATATTTATCAGAAGCTGAACGTTTCTGGACGTACGGAGGCATTGAGTAAGGCACATGAGCAGGGGTTGTTGAAGCTATAAAAATATGCAAAATACTATTATTTCGTTTATACCATTTATTTTCATTTTATTATTTCAAGTCTCATTCGGAAAATTGACAAAGCCGGGACTCATGTGTTATTCTAGAAGCATAAGGTGATATTGCACTGAGCACAAAGGAAAGCCGAAAAGGGGGAGTAGGCTTAGTTCTAGAGACAGACATGAAAGAGGCGCTTGCTCTCTTTCGTTGCTCAGTTTGGTGCGCTCCTTTGCAAACCACGACACCTTACAGAGTTCTTAGCTTCTCTTCTACTCTCATGCGGAGAAAGTGATTGAGAGAGAAGTGGGCATAGCTGAGACAGATTCCAGACACCACAATTGCCGCCCTTTAGCGTCTTGAGAAAGGAAGAGATCCCTATGAGTGGACCGAGTTTCCCTGACAAACTGTTAGCGGGTGAAGAACTCACTATTTCACCAACTCCGGCACAACAACAACAACGAATGACGGACAGACTTACATC
>Ga0066654_10000326_pt1 | contig 12107 bp, 6 predicted proteins | sample GraSoiAngelo_103_FD_66715 | JGI IMG/M metagenome (GOLD analysis project Ga0066654, IMG submission 66715) | Grasslands soil microbial communities from the Angelo Coastal Reserve, California, USA - 14_0903_05_20cm | ecosystem: Environmental > Terrestrial > Soil > Grasslands | place: USA... | reverse complement strand
ACCATATTGAATCCGGCGGATTACGTTCAGAACAATCCTGGCAGTAAACCGCTCTTCACCGGTAAAGATCTCGACCCCAATGCATTGCAGGTCGGGCAGGACCAACAAACTGGCGGCTATGTCATTCAATTCGCCATGAAGGGAGACGCCGTCGGACGCTTCAGCAGCTACACAGCAAAACATATCGGGAACTACCTTACTGTCACCTTGGACAAAAAGGTCGTTTCTTCGCCACGCATTGATAGCCAGATCCCCGGCAATGGAGAGATTAATGGTCGCTTTACCCTCACAGAAGCCCAACAGCTCGTTAATGTGTTGAAGTACGGCTCACTGCCTATTGCACTGGCCATACAAAGCGAGGATACGGTTGGTCCAACGCTTGGTCAGGACTCGATTCAGAAGAGCCTCATCGCGGGTGTGATCGGCCTGGGAATTGTTATCGTGTTCATGCTGCTGTATTACCGCTTGCCTGGCTTACTAGCAGACCTCGCATTAGTCCTGTACGCAATCTTCACACTGGCCCTCTTTAAAATGATAGCCGTCACCCTGACACTGGCTGGTATTGCGGGCTTCATTCTCTCGATCGGTATGGCCGTTGACGCGAACGTGCTGATCTTTGAGCGTGTGAAAGAAGAGCTAAGAGCGGGCAGATTGTTAGCTTCAGCCATCGATATTGGCTGGAAACGTGCTTGGCCTTCTATTCGTGACTCGAACATTTCAACGCTGATCACCTGTGCAGTACTCTACAGCTTCGGTACCAACTTTGGCGCGACGATTATCGTTGGTTTTGCAACAACGTTGTTTCTGGGCGTCTTGATTAGTATGTTTACCGCTATTATCGTCACACGCACCTTCCTGAACCTGCTTGTGCCGACTGGCGTTATCAACCATCCCGCATTGTTCGGGCTTCCTGCTGGCTCTATCGCCACAGCATCCCTGGCGCGGCGAAATAGCGCAGTGTAAAAGGAGGATGCCGTGTTTAATCTTGTAAAATACCGTTACGTATTCTTAATTATCTCGCTGCTGGTCATCATCCCAGGTGCCATCTCACTAGCCATATTCGGACTCAACGTGGGCATTGACTTCGCTGGTGGTTCAAGCATGGAATTTATGCCACAGACAGCAGTGAGTAATGCCAATGATGTAAAAGCGCTCCTGGGGCCATTGCATCTGGAAGATCCACAAGTGGTGCTTGGCCAGAACAACAACTTGCCACCCAAGAAAACCGTCTGGATACGCCTGAACACCACTATCGATGCAACAGTCCAGCAAAACATTCGTGATCTGCTCACGAAGAAATACTCTGATACACCAAAACTTCCGATACTCTTTACCGACATTGCCCAAGGGAACGATGCAAAGCAGAGCTTTACGGTCGTGACTGTCAGCGGCTTTACCAATGCCCCGACCATTGACGATGTTACTAGCACGCTTAGCAAAATTCCCAACACTACACCATCAGGCACGAACACCACGCCCCAGGCTACACCAACAGCCGCTGCTACAGCCAAGGCTACGGTGACACCAGCAGCGAAAGCCACTGCTACGCCTACTGCTGTTGCCACGCCGACAGCAACACCCACACCGAACGCCAATGCGACCATCCCGGTCAAGGTTGTGGATGTCAAACAGGGGACAACAAATCAGACAATTAGCATTTTGACGAAGAGCGAGTTGAAGAGCCAGGACCTGCCCAAAATTCAACAATACTTCCTGGCGAAGAATGGTCCTTACCTGCAAGTGCTCATTACCTCCGAAGTAGGTAGCGTTGTGGCTGGCGAAACCACGCGTAACGCCGTGCTGGCAGTGCTAGCGGCATCAGCCTGTATTCTGCTCTACATCTGGTTCTCGTTCCGCAAGGTGGCAAAGGCATGGCGTTATGGTACCTGTGCCATTATTGCTATGCTGCATGACGTACTGGTCGTAGTTGGAGTTTTCTCAATTTTGGGTGTGCTCTTCAAGACACAGATCGATGCGCTGTTCATAACTGCACTACTGACCGTAGTTGGTTTCTCTGTGCACGACACTATTGTAGTGTTCGACCGCGTACGCGAGAATATGCAGCGTCGTACAACAGAGACATTCGAGCAGGTGGTGAATGCGAGCCTGATCCAAACGATGGCCCGTTCATTGAATACCTCACTGACCGTGCTCTTCACCTTGCTTGCGCTTACACTCTTCGGCAGTAGTACCAGCGTCCACACCTTCACGCTGACATTACTGATTGGTATCTTCAGCGGCACCTATTCCTCGATCTTCAATGCCAGCATGTTGCTGGTGATCTGGGAGAAAGGCGAGCTGGGGTTGGGACTATTGAGCCGCAAGGGCGAGAGTACTACCAGCAAGCGTGAGGCACGTGAGCTAGCTCGTACACGCGGGTGAGCAGTATGCGATTGTAGCACAAGAGCGCCTAGGGCGACTGTCCGGCGGGACGGTCGCTCTTTTAATTTGCTATAATATCTGGAAGGAGTAGTTAACTGAGGAAAAGCCATGCTCACAGGTTTAGATCACATCATCATAGGCGTTAACGATTTAGAACGAGCAACAAAAGTCTTTAGTCAGGATCTGGGCTTAGCCGTTAGCGGCGGCGGCATACATCCCGTCGGAGGTACAGCCAATCGTATTATCGTTATCGGCGATACCTATCTTGAGCTAATCGCGGTCCGTAATCGTGCCGAGGCACAACAAAGCATGCTGGATCGTCTTGCAAAAGGGGACGGCTATCTGAACTTCGTGCTGGCATCGAACGATATCCTGGAGGACAGCGAAGCCATGCTAGAGCGCGGAATCGCCATTATTGGTCCGCAAGCGGGCGAGCTAAAAAGTGCAGATGGGCGCAGGCGCAGTTGGATACGTAGCGATGTAGAACGTGGGGACCTGACTCAACGCTACCCATTTCTCATCCAGCACGATAGCCAGGGTCTAGAGCGACGTATGCGCTTGGCTGGTTGGAGGACACCGCCTCCACACCCATTAGGAGCCACCAGAGTACTGAACACCACAATCGTCGTCGCAGATCTGGCGGAAGCTAGCGCGCGTTTTCAGCACATCTATGCACTGGAACCATCAGTGCAAGATCCCAGCACGTCAAGTCGTTTTGCCTTGGGTCATAGCGAGCAAAGCTTTGAGCTAGTGGCTCCCCCAGCGGCCCGTAGCAATCTAAACGAGGATTGGTATAGACCATTAATAGGAGGATTGAGACAGCACCTACAAACATTTGGAGAGAGTCTTTGTTGCATCACACTCGTGGTCGAGGATGTGAGTGCGAGCCAAGAATACCTGGATACACAAGAAGTTGCGTATATCTATCAAGAAGATCCCCAACGCGTATTATGGATTAATCCCAATCATACATGTGGAGCAGCCATTACTTTGTGTGAGCGGGCATAGCGAGCGGAAGCAATAGTGTAGCAAGTTGCTCGTTCAAAAGCGCTCCTGCGCTTGCACGACGCAATAGAGTTTGTACTTGAACACCTTCTCAAACAGATCCGCTTTTGCATAGGCATGTTCCAATTCTTCATCCAGATCGGCAAGAGGGCGTGTCAAGAGGCGGATTGCCCAGAGGTCTTCGGTACAGAGTGCTGGTTCTGCCGCAATGTGTAGAACACGACCGTCATGATTATAATCAAGTGCATCCGCAATACGCAACAAAGCGGAGAGGATAGAGACGCGCCTGCGCGCATGATGATCGAGTGCGGCAAATTCTGCATGATCTTTACTGGGCAAGGATCTACGATGATAGCGGGCAATACAGGCGATCTCATAGCGCTCGTCATCAGTGAAATCGGGCAACTTCGTATCATTAATCAAGCGAAATGAATGCTTATGGTGGCGACGTACCCCCATCACCATTCCTGTATTATGCAAAAAAGCAGCACGATCGAGTAAATGCAGAGCAGACTCATCGAGATGATGTAGAGAGCGTGTTACATCAAATAACTCTACAGAGAGATGACGAACATGACGAGCGTGGGGCCAATCCTCCACTAATAACCCTCCACTCAGCTGGAGTTCTTCAGTAGTAGGTTGAGCCTTTTGCCACCAGCTCAAGTCTTCAATCGACCTGGATATCATCATTTGCAGGTTCCAACCCTTTGCTTAATAGATGCATTCCCATTCTTTGATGATTACACTTCACCCATCAGTATATCACAAACAATCCGTAGGGATATGTAAAAAGAGCAATAAAGCTTGACCAAAAATAGCAAGAAGCAAGCATAGCAGTACTAATGGTGAGAATGAAGTTCTCGTCCCTGGCGCATAATCTCTTTCAGCGGCTCCAAGGTGAACTGAAGCTGTGAACAGTAAACGGTATTGAGAGTGTTGATGGTTTTATTGGCAGAACTTCTCTTACAGCTGGCTGGACTGCTAAGTGTTTAGGGGGAGCAATTTAGCAATTTCTAACTTCAGGATGGGAAACGGCATTGCTATGGTATTGACAAGTTGCGTGAGATGCTGTAGTATAGAACCCGTCCACAGGAAATGGACGGCTAAGCCGAAGTGGTGAAATTGGTAGACACGCAACGTTCAGGGCGTTGTGCCTTAACTGGCGTGGGGGTTCGAGTCCCCCCTTCGGCACTTCATCGGCACCTCATTTTTATCATATGGCTAAAGCCGCTCTAGAGGCGGCTTCAGCCATATAGCGCCGAAGTGAATATTGCCCTTTGACAGCAATTTTTCGTCGTTTCACTTCGGCACCCTCCAGTCTCGACCGTTTTCCCCACAATGAAGTGCTACTTTGGCCGTTTTTGCATATTTCGCATGTCTCCCAGACAACCTTTTCGCTGTCTGAAACGAGCATAGATGCCGAGGAGAAGTTGTACACTGGAGTGCGAAGTGGTATGAAACGATCACCAATGTCCCTGATGAGATCTCTCTTGCAGCGAATGGATCACACGCAACATCTTGACCTGTGCACAGAAGTACTATTGACCAAGAAAAAGCAAATGCCATCAAGAATCACGCTTTGCCTCCCTCGTCTTCTGATTAACAGTGCCAATCAAGCACGAGAACAAGAGAGAACAAGCGAAGATTATCTGCTGCTTGATCCCGAAGGAGGGCTGCTGAGCGCTTTTACTCGGTTGCTGGGCGTGATCGTGGACAGTTAGTCTCCCATCTGGTCGGAAAAACGATAGCATCAGTGCCTCGCTTCACATGCCACAGTTTTCTCTGCAATGTCGTTTGTTGTCTATCGGGATTCTTGTCAGACAGGACCAGATAGACGAGCCTGAATGGGCTAATAGAGCGGCCCCACTCTCAACTAGCAGACAACAAAGAAGCCTGCCCTTTGGAAGAGAGACTCTTCGGAGGACATGCGTGAAGATCCGGCATGACCCACTTAGCGCTTTTGTACGCGTACAGGAAGCTGTTGCACTCCATAGAGACCAAAGCTCGGAACGAACTGGAGTGGCACTTCATAGATACGCTGGATATCTTTGAAGCGCTCAATGATCTGTTCTAGAAGAATCTTGACTTCCAACCGAGCAAGCGGCGCAGCAAGGCAAAAGTGGATACCAGAACCAAAACTCAGATGTTGGTTAGGCGAGCGTCGGATATCGAAGACCTCAGGATCTCCCCACTGCTCTTCGTCATGATTGGCTGAGCCGATCCAACAAAATATTCTATGCCCGGCTTTGAGGGACTGTCCCCCAATCTTTGTATCCTTGGTAACAGTTCGTGCGACTCGGTGTACTACAGGACGAAAACGTAGCGCCTCTTCAATAGTACCAGATACCAGCGAGGGATCAGCCCAGAGCATGGCACGCGCAGAGGGATGCTCGTCTAAACAGAGTATGGTATTGCCAATGAGATGTTCTGTGGTTTCAAGACCTGCTCCGAGTAGCGCTCCGCAAAAACTCACAATCTCCTGTTCACTGAGTGGTTCCCCATCAATCTCTGCATCCAACAGAGCACTCACCACATCGGTTTCTCTTGCCATCCGCTTTTGTGCGAGGAGCACGCGTGTATATTCATCAAATGCGCGAAAACTTGCAACTGCTTGCTCTGGAGAAGTACTGGCAATTCCCTCAGCCCAGCGCTTGAAGTCTGCCTGCCGCTCAAGTGGCACACCCAGCATCGCGGCGATCACTCTGATAGGAAGAGGCGCAGCAACGTCTTTAATCACATCCAGGGTGCCAGAAGTGGTGGATGCGTCAAGCAATTCGTTGACAATTCCTCGGATATTGTCCGCTTGCTGGGCAATAGCACGAGGAGTAAAGGCTTGAGAGACCAGGGTGCGCAATTTCTTATGACGTGGAGGATCGACGACGAGGATACTTCCCCTCTCTTCCTTTTCCTCTCCACCTAGCAGACCCTTTGAGGAGAAACGAACTGGATCAGCAAGAACTGCTTGCACATCCTTATAGCGGAACAGCTCATACAGTTGCTCCTGCTCATCAACAGAGATGGGGTTGGCCATGCGCATCTGCTTGTACCAGGAAAAGGGGTCGTATCCTAGTTGGCAGATGGCGTATTTTTGTTGAAGCTCGAAGATAGATAGTGTAGTCATACATGCAGCTCTCTTTCCTTTTGGTATGTAGTTAAACGCTATTTATTAAATTAAGCCCTCTTGATCCTCTCAGAAACACGTATGCGAATACCGTTGACAGGCCATCCGACAACACCATAGAATTGATAGATTTCCTGGTCCGGAATAAGCTCAAGCGTATAGTTACACAAAATATGTGTAACTATCGCCTTAATTTCTACCGACGCTAAATTCATACCAATACAGATATGTGGACCCCCACCAAAGCTAACCAGAGCATAGGGATTCTTTTTGTGCTCCTCCTTGGGAGGGGCGAAGCGATCAGGGTCAAAGGTTTCGGGGTTGGCGAAAATACTCGGCATCATATGTGAGCCTAGAATTGAATAAAAGGCCAGTGAGCCAGCTGGAATGTGATACCCGTGGAACTCAAAATCCTCTACAACGCCACGTGGACCATTTGGAATCGGAGGATATAATCGTTCAGTCTCATGCAGAGCATTATCCAGACTCTGCATACGCTTGATATCCTCTAACGTTAACTCGTCGCTTGCTCCAAGAACCGCCTCCTGCTCCCGCAAAATACGCTGTGTATAGTCAGGATGCTGATGCAGGAGGTAGAGTAACCACGTACTCAAGCTGGTGGTTGTTTCGTGACCTGCAATCAACAGCGTATTGACATGTGCCATAATTTGCTCATCACTCATCGTATTCCCATGCTCGTCACGAGCCTGGACGAGGCGACCGAAGATATCGTCACCTAGTTGCCTGCGTTGCTCCTCAATTTTTGGTACTAACAGAGCATCCAGTTCACTGCGCAGTGATGCTAGACGAGCCTCAAAATCCTCCAGAGAAGGTGTAAGCATTTGGAATCTCAGGAAGAGCGTGCGGAAATGCTCTATCTCGTCATCTCCTTTTAAACCAGCCAGAGCTTGAGCAGCAACCTCAAAGGCAATCTTGCTTATTTCTTCATGCAGGTTCACCTCTCCAGCTTCTAGCCAGCTTTTCGTTTTTTTTCGCGTGATACTATTTATCAGGGTCAAATAACGACTTATATAGCTCATGGTGAATGCAGGATTGAATAGCCTGCGGATGCGAGCGTGCTCCTCACCATCCATCGTCAACAGACCGCGACCAAACACTTTCACCATCGGGAAGATCGTACTCCAGCCAACCAGATTTGAGAATTTCTGGCGCTGGTCCACCAGTACAAAACGATTCGCTTCTGGACCAACCAGGAAGACAATTTCGTTGTGCGGCAGATACCGAAGATGTTTTGTACGAAAGATTGGACCGTGCTCCTGGTAAGCCTGAACCAGCAAATCAGCCAGATGGTGCTGATAGTCTGATGACCACTCCACAAAAGGAATAGCCTCGTAGGGTAGAATCCTGCTCATACTTTTTTCCTTCAAAACGTTTGCTAAAAGTAATTAACGTTATATTATAGTACGTTGGCTGATTAAAAAGGTTCTATCAAGAAAAAAGATTCTTATCACATTCATAAGTCCCAAGCACCCTAATGGTAATAAAAACTTGACAGTTACCATATTTACTAATATAATATAAGAAAAAATATATGGAAAAGCATCATAAAGCGTAAAACATGTTTTTCATATATTTATTTAATTTCATAAAAATATATGAAAAGTAATATGAAGAGCAAAATACGTTCTGCATGTTATTGAGTGAACTTTGTGGGCAGCAAAACAGGAACAATCATTTGAGGTACGCGTAGATGAACTTGAAAGACAATGATCACCGTTTTTCAAAAGCAGATGACAGTGAGGCCAGCTGTAAAACGCCGATACCTACCGCCTCTACGGATTGCACCGCCGTCCATGAGATGCGTAGAGGAATACAGAAGTCAGATATTGCTATCACTGGTATTTCTGGAAGATTCGCCGATTCCGCCAACCTTGAAGCATTCTGGTCTCATCTCCAGCAGGGCCATAGTTGTATCAAGGAAATTCAACCCCGTAAGGGTTGGGAGACCTATACACATTCAGGCCCTGATTCAGAACATGCGTTTATACCTCCCAGCAAATGGGGTGGAATGCTATATAGTATAGACCAATTTGACTCATTGTTTTTCGACATTTCACCGCACGAGGCTACAAGGATTGACCCACAACAGCGCTTATTCTTACAAGAGGCGTATAAGGCATTTGAAGACGCGGGCTATTGCGCTGAACAATTATCAGAGAAAAAGGTCGGCGTGTTTGTGGGAGCAAGACCCGGAGATTATAAAGACCTCCTTATAGATAGCACAAGGCCCTTATCTACACAGTCGGAACAGATGGATGCGCACCTCTTTTTAGGCAATGATATGGCTATTCTCGCTGCTAGAATCTCCTATTTTTTGAACTGTAAGGGTCCAAGCTTAACCATAGATACGGCGAGTTCTTCTTCTCTGGTTGCCATTCACCTGGCCTGTGAAAGTATCCGCACTGGGGAATCAGAGATGGCTCTAGCTGGCGGTGTCTTTGTCATGAGTTCGCCTGCATACTATTTGATGGCCGCGAAAACTCAGCTGCTTGCGCCAGATGGCAAATGCAAAACATTTGATAAGAATGCCAATGGCATTGTGATAGGTGAGGGTGTTGGTGCTCTCGTCCTTAAGCCTTTGGAGGCTGCCATTGCAGACGGGGATCACCTTTATGGCATTATTAAAGGGTCGGCCATCAATCAGGATGGCAAAACCTTTGGGATGACGGCCCCCAGTCTACATTCACAAAAAGCCTTGCTCTGCGATCTCTATAAAAAGGCGACCATCAATCCCGCAACTGTTACCTACCTTGAAGCTCATGGTACGGGGTCGAAGCTAGGTGACCCTATTGAGATGCAAGCGTTAAATGAAGCATTTCACACTTTTACCGATAAAAAACAATTTTGTGCAATTGGATCACACAAACCTAATATCGGTCATACCGTTACGTGCGCGGGCATTGCAGGTGTTTTTAAAGTCTTGCTCGCCATGAAATATCAGCAAATCCCCCCCACTCTTCATGTTGAAGAGACCAATCCACAGATTGATTTCCAAAATAGCCCATTCTTCATCAATACAGAATTGAGAGAATGGAAAAGTTCCCCCGATAGTCCGAGACGCGCAGGGGTTAGTGCCTTTGGTTTGAGCGGAACCAATTGCCATCTTATTCTTGAGGAACCTTCCCCCCAACAGAAAGAGGTACTCAGGCCAACACGGCCCTATCTCTTTTTCCCCTTCTCTGCAAAAACACAAATAGCTCTGATGCAAAAAATTGTAGATATGGTGAAGTGGCTAGAAAAAGAAGACGCAAACTATGCCGTTGAAGATATTTCCTACACGTTAGTACAAGGCCGCAGTCATTTTGCAATACGACATGCGGTAGTGGCCAGGAATAGTGGTGAACTCAAGCAATGTCTTAGTGAAATTATAAGTAATGGTTACTCAGAACTTCATGTTGAAAAGAAGGAAAGGCGTGATTCACAGGCTGAGTCATTCTTACAGCCATATGGTCATTGGTTACTGCAGGAATTGCTGGAAAATGTCTCCCTTGATGAAGAAGAATATAGAAAGAGGTTAGTTGCTTTATCAGCTTTATATGTAAAAGGATGCAATTTAAACTGGGAACGATTCTTTGAGAAGGAGAGATATTTCCGCATCCCACTGCCGACGTATCCTTTTAGTGGAGAGTCTTACTGGATAGTGGAGGATCGAGGAGGGAGTTTATTGAAGAGCTATGCAGGTACACCACTTGATACTGCTGATCCTGGACATGATGGTGGACAGGAACAGACAAACACTTTCCTCGACGACTCTGGCGATAAACCGCAGCAGTTCAAAGTGGTGCTCACCGATAGACTGAGTAAGGCGCTCTCGTACATGGTTTCTGATTTAATCAAAGTTTCGCTGGAGGATATCGATATCCAGACCCCACTCTCAGAATACGGCTTCGATTCGATCACCTACATCAAGTTTGCCCATCGTCTCCAGCAGAGTTATCGGCTCGATCTGACACCCGCCCACTTTTTTGATTACCCGACCCTGGAGTGCCTTGCCCAGTATCTGCATGCAACTTATGCTTCTGTCCTCACTCCCTATTTCGCTACAGCATACCCTGTCATTTCCCAGGTGGCGACAGACGAAGCATCACGTGAATCTTCCCGCATCCAACAACACGCTTGCATTGAATGTTCGCAGGTGCCACCTACACTTACAACCGCATTACCCATCGCCATTATTGGTATAAGTGGAAGCTTTCCTCAGGCTCCAAATGTGCAGAGCTTATGGTACAATCTGCTCTCTGGCCGCGACTGTATTAGCGAAATCCCTCCCTCGCGCTGGAGTTGGCAGAGCTATTTCGGCAATCCGGCCACGGAGGCGAATAAGACGAATGTCAAATGGGCCGGGATAGCGGAGGATGTCGAATGGTTTGATCCATTGTTCTTTGGCATCTCGCCCGGTGAAGCCGAGCAGATGGACCCGCCGCAACGGTTACTGATGACACATATCTGGAAGGCAATAGAGGATGCTGGATATGCAGCGTCAAGCCTCTCAGGGACCAATACTGCGCTGTTTGTTGGTTCTACGAACAGCGGCTATCATGAGCGGCTATCCAGTGTCAACATGGCGCTTGAAGGCTATTCTGCGACAGGTCAGACCCCATCGGTAGGACCCAATCGCATGAGCTATTTGCTCAATCTGCACGGACCCAGCGAAGCTATTGAGACAGCCTGCTCTAGCTCCCTGGTCGCCATTCACCGAGGCGTGAGTGCCATTGAGAGTGGTCAATGTGACATGGCGATTGTTGGTGGTGTCAATACTCTCATCTCTCCCGCACTACACATCAGTTACAGCAAAGCGGGTATGCTCTGTGAGGATGGACGCTGCAAAACCTTCTCGGCGGCAGCCAATGGTTATGCACGGGGTGAAGGGGTCGGTATACTCGTACTCAAAAAGCTCTCGGATGCCGAGCGAGACGCAGATCACATCTATGGCGTGATCATCGGGAGCGCAGAAAATCATGGTGGGCACGCCAGTTCCCTCACTGCCCCTAATCCCAGAGCACAGGCCGATCTGTTACTGGCCGCTTATCGCAAAGCTGGCATTGATCCAGGCACGGTGGGCTATATCGAGGCGCATGGCACGGGAACGCCGTTGGGTGATCCCATCGAGATCAACGGACTCAAGACTGCCTTCAGCGAGCTAGCCCAGATGCGAGGAGAGGGACCGCTACCACAGGAATCATGCGGGCTTGGCTCGCTCAAAAGCTATATTGGGCATCTGGAACTGGCTGCAGGGGTCGCTGGCGTCATCAAAGTCTTGTTGCAGTTGCAACACAAGAAGCTGGTCAAGAATCTGCATTGTGAGCAGATCAATCCCTATATTCAATTGCAGGATAGCCCCTTCTACATCGTACAGCAGAACCGCGAGTGGGAAGCACCACAGGATCGAGAGGGCAATATCTCGCCACGACGAGCGGGCGTCAGTTCATTTGGCTTTGGAGGAGCCAACGCCCACGTCGTCCTTGAGGAATATCTCCCTAAACCGGGGGCAACGCTAGCGGGAAGTCTCACCCCACAAACAGGACAGGGGCAAACTGTACCCTTACTGATCGTGCTCTCTGCCAGGAACGAAGAGCGA
>Ga0066654_10000322_pt1 | contig 12161 bp, 10 predicted proteins | sample GraSoiAngelo_103_FD_66715 | JGI IMG/M metagenome (GOLD analysis project Ga0066654, IMG submission 66715) | Grasslands soil microbial communities from the Angelo Coastal Reserve, California, USA - 14_0903_05_20cm | ecosystem: Environmental > Terrestrial > Soil > Grasslands | place: USA... | reverse complement strand
GGATCAATTTTATCTAAAGTTATAGATCCAGTTAAATTTTTACTTTTCATATAAATACTCTCCATTCTTTTATCTAAGAAAGCTCTATTTCTTAAACTCAAAGGTTTATTTGATTTAGAGTATTGTAATCGTTGATGAATGTAAGCTGTGGCCTGATGGCAATTTCTTCCTGGTCGGAACCCTAATGACATCTCGTCACCTAATGGTTCCATATAAGGTTCCATTACAAGCTTAAGAAGTAATTGTAAACATCTGTCAAATATGGTCGGAATACCTAAAGGTCTAAATTTTCCATTTGGCTTGGGTATATTTACTCTGAGGACTGTCTTAGCTTTGTATGATTTCAGTTTAGAGTTTTTAATGTAGCTACAAAGATCGAACTTTAATTTATTATTATATTCTAAACTCATTCAATATATCTTATTAGCGTAATCTACTGGTGATTCCTTTATAGTTTTCAATTCAGTGCGAATCTGAGTAATATAATCTTTACCTTGTATTGATTTTAGATATCTTCGTAATTTCTCTTGATTATTCAATGCAAGTAATCCTTTTCGATTAATACTCTGATCATTTTTTCCTTTGGAGAGCGAAATGATTTTTGCATATCTTTTATATAAATTTGTTAAGGTTTCTTTTGCTTCTTTAGTTTCATTATCCTCAAATAATCTATAATTAGGTTTATAAGCTATTCCATCTGTTCCAGGGGTTTTAGCTCCATGAGTAACTTGAAGGAGTTCAACAGCCCAGTATTTGAAAATTATACTTTCCAAGTTGATCCTGCTGTCCTCGAGGATTTCTTTTCATTCTTCAGGGTTACCAATTTTTTCTCTATAGACATTAGAGAATAAATTTCTTCTCTTATATATCTCGGCTTTTTTTGATACAATATAGTGATTTTCAAGTTTTCTTACTTCTTTTTCAATGATTTTTAATTGTGAATATATTTCGGGGTTATTTAATTTTACTTTTTTATCAAGTTTCGTTATGTCGAGCTGATTAAATTCTAAATTAAAGTATCTAGTGAAAGTCATTGAAGTCTTTATAGCTATCAGAAACGTACAAATTGAGATATATGTTTTTATACCCAATTTAATAATGGATCTATCAATATTATGATTATCAAGAAGTCATACAGTTTTAGGATTATTCTTGTAATCAATTACATTCTGTTTAAGTTTAGGGGTTAGAATAGCTTCTAGATCTCTTTTACTTTTTTCTAGCCGTTTTATAGAATCAAAACTACTAGTTGAGTAACATCTTAGAAATAATGAGCCTCCCTTATAACTTTGGTAAGTAATTAGTGTAGTATTACTTCACAATCTATAACTAAAATTATAAGACTGTAATTTCGTACTATCTAGACTCCGAATAATGTTACTGTTTACATTATTACGAATTACTTTACCCCTCAAGAGTAAAGTAATCCAAACTTTACAGATACCATAATATGTATCTGTAAAATTTAGAGAATGGACCCTTACGTCGTTACTCTGCTTCACAATACCTTCTTTTCCAGTATTATGCATTGGTTTACAATTCATTAATCAGCTCTTGGTTACTTCGTCCCTGTTATTCTCGGTTAAGCGTTCGTTCTTTAAACATTCAATTCCGCTGATAGAAATGTCATGTCCGCTTTCATTATCAAGGTATCACCTTGATGTGTCGGTATAGAGAGTCAACATAACTCAACTTCTGAAAAATATAAGCTCTTCGTTTGCTGGAATATCTGTCAATACGTAAAGAATCGTACAAAACAGACAAGTAAGACGCGGTGACCCGCACGCTAAATCGACTGAACCTCCACTATGTGCTTGTGCTGCGGATAAAGGAGGATACACTGTCCACCCCGTCTATTTAGTCTTAAGTTCATATCATTTATTAGAAAATTATAGTTATACTAATCAAAAATTATTTAAATGTTTTCAGTCAAAATCAACTCTGTTTGTATTCATTGATAACTTTAAAGACAATAATAATTCTGTTCCTTCCTTTAATTTGTATCCTTTATTCTTTTTTAGATCATAAATATTTTTTCAATTTAAATAATCTAAATATTTACTAGAATATAAAGGATATTTATTTAAATAGCTTATTAAGATTTCATTAGATTTTAATTTAGATGTTCTAATCTCATAACCTAGTTCCACAAAATTATTTAACCGTGTTCTATTTATTTTTCGTATATTCTTTACATCAAAAAAAATCCGGATTTGTTCCATTATGTCTAAATAAGAATAAATATTCTTATTCTCTTCAATACCCAAATTCCTTTCAATATTATTTAAATTTAATTCAGAATATATAGATGGATAGTTTTGTCTTTGTGACAGTCTCATGTAACAACTTATATTAATAGCTATATTTTCTTTATTTATATTAAAATAACTATAAAAAGATCCGTCTGATTCTATAAAACCAGCTAATCAAGCGTTGCATTCTAAATTAGATATATCAAGACCTAATTTAATTAAGGATGTATTATAATTAACATTAAACCAATCAATTAATCTATTCAACGCTTCAATTTTGGGTGTTCTCATTTTACCATTAATAAGATGAATAATTAAAAAAATAGTATCTAATCTATAAAAAACTAAAATAAAATATTTACCTTTTCCTTTATATATCTTACCCGTTTTTAATTCGGACTTTATTTTTTCAGCCAAAGGTAAATCTTTATCAACAAAAGTTATTTTTACTAAAGGATATTTTTTTTTACTATTACACCCAAACCATGAAGGAACTATTATTGAGCCATCTCCTTCTATTAATCCACTTAAATAATACGCAAATTGACTATTAACATCAAATTTTTGATTCTTTAGTATAAAAATACTATTCTCTTTATCAAACATATATTTATAATTATTACAGAAAGATATACTTCTTTCATTTTCTAAATATTTTTCTTTACATTTTCTAGACTTTATACTTGTCAATACAAGAACTTAATCTTGGACTTTATCTTTATCCTTACTAAATTTATAAATATTGATGTATGGATATACTCTACTAAGTCTCTGTAAAAATAGAAATACAATAAAATTTTGCTTATGTTTTCATTATTTTTGCTTATTAATTAATATAAATATTTAAATTAAATTATATATAATTTTTAAGCATATAAGAGTAATATAATATAATAATTACTTACTATTTAGGCACAAGGTTTACCAGCTCCAGACTCAACAAACGAACTACTTAATAAAAGTATTAATGAAGGAGGCAATAATCAAAATGAAATATTATTCAATCTAGGGAATCTTTTACTTTTAATTATAAATAACTAAAACGGACTATATCTTTTCATTAAATTATTTTTAATGAATCTCACATTTAGTCTCTGAAGGTCTTAATTTAATTAATTATTTCTAGCATATTTTTTTTATTTATGATAAATTATAATTGAATTCACCCAATATGTATTTATTCACAATTTAAAAGTATTCCATGCTTATAGTGAGATCTATAATATAAAATAGAACAAATTTTATTTGTTATAACTTATATAGGCATTCTTAAAAATGATTATTAATCTAAAATATTAAATAAATCAGAATCTATTAAATGATTTCAAGAATAATAAATTCGTTTTCTATTCATATTTTCTTTTATATCATAAATAATATTTTTTTGCTCAATTGATAAAACTTTATTTCTATTTGACATTTTTATTAAAGAAGCTTTTTTTCAATCTAAAAAATTCAATCGTTTACTTGACTGTAATGGGAATTCAGCAAAGTATTTTATTACAGCTAATCTAGATATATGACTCGTAGCTACAATCCTATAATATCATCTACCCGTTGATTTTTGAGCACGTATACCTACTTTTGTCTTAAACAATAAAGCTATTTTATTCAAGATTAATTCATACGTTTCTTTACTTGTAAAATCAACCATACGTTGCTCAATAGTTAAAGTTAACTTTATTATATCTCTATTTTTATCTTTATCCCTCTTTTTTTTATAATTTATCATAAATCCTCCATCAGCATCTACAAACCCAGCCAATCAATAATCCATACTTAAAGAATTATTATTATTAATTAATAAGGAGAAATTTGTATTTTTATTCTGATTTAATCAAATTATTAATTTATTTACTTGATGAATTTTAGGAGTTCTTAAATAATCACTTATTTGAGAAAGTACATATATGAGTCCTATAGTCGGCGATACTGTTAACACAATAGCATTTTATTTACTTTTAATTCTTATAAAACCTGAACCTATTTTTTTTAGAATAATTTCTGCCAAAGGTAAATCATTTTTATGAAATGTAATACAAAATCTAGGATTGTGTTTTTTAACACTGTTACTGTTAGGGATTCATATATGTCCATCTCCTTCAAACAATCCAGCCAAATAACTACCAAATTTATTAGTAAATTCAAAAGAATATTTATCTTCTTGATTCTCATTTATACATTTATTAAATGTAAATTGAGGGTTATCGCATTTTATCTTAAAATCATTTATACTATTATTATACAATTGATTTACAATATTATTTCCTTTGTATTTTATTTTATTTATTATTTCAAAATTAATAATCAATTTATCTAGATTTTTTGCCATGTCAACTGCCCCTATTAATAAAGGAACAAAAAAATTACCAAACCCTCCAACCATTCCAGGCATGCTTTTATTCTTTTCGAATAAAGGACTATATATTTATCCTTAAATAATTAGATAAATCACATATTCAATTAGGGTATTTTGCGCATAGTCTCTGAAGAAATCATAAAAATTAATATTTTATATAATTTCCAGCTAATTGTCCTATTTTTATTTAATTCATTTTTATTTAAATCAACTAATACTATTAGCCTCTTTTTTATTATTCATAATATTTAAATATTATGTAAAAATGACAGAACTATATATTTAAATAAAAAAAAGCTTAAGGATATTTTAGCTATTAGCAAAAATAGAAATTATAAATTAATTTATAATTTATAATTAGGCCATACCTAAATTATTTTTTGACTAAATAAATAATTACCATTTCTTTATTCAGAAAAAGTATATCTAATCCTACATATAAAAAATAAATTAAGAATCGATCTTCCTTAACTTCCATTCTTTACGGTAAAAAGTATCATTTTTATTTTGTTTATTCAAGTATTTTCTAATAGTACTTCTATCACCTTTAACAGCTTTAGCAAAACTATTTATACTATCAAAGATTATAGAAAATTTAGGGTGTTTAATATTCTCTGCATATATTTTCTTGCGTTTTTTGTGGAAACTTTTATCTTTTATTTGTATATTTTCTACAAGCTTTTTTAAATCTTCTAAAGAAACAAGAATTTCAAATGGAAATTCATTAATAGGTTCAATTGAAAATAAAAACCGATTTAAATATAATTTATTATTATATAAACAATCATTCAAGGTAGTATGATTAATATGTATATGATCATATGCATACTGTTTAGATTGAAATTTAAAAATAAGACTATGTGTTTCTATATCATACATTAAAAAAGAAATACCTCTCATTATTCTAAGTTTTTCCCGCATTTCTTCTGACATAGGGTTATGATAACCTAACGATCCTCCTGCTACTAAATCTACATTTAAAAGAAAAGATGAAGATTTATAAAAATCTATAAAATATTGTTCTAAATTTACAACTTCATCTCTAGTCGATTCAAGTGGTAATACGTATAAAGTTAATTTTACGTCTTTAAAACCATATTTCCTAAAATATCGTAAGACACGCCGATCAGCATTAGCTAGTATAGAAGGCATAAAATAAGAACATACTCTACTATATAAATTTATAGAACTTCCTATGTATAAATATTTAGAAGTTAATATTTCAAAAACATAAACACCTTTTGCTTTATTTGCAACTATTTTTATTTCTTCTCTATTAATATAAGGATCTAATATTACGAATTTTTTATATAAAAAAGGTACTTTCTTTTCGTGATCATTTTTAATATTATTACTTATATTATTTAAATTACCTTTATTAGAATTAAGAAAAAAATTACTTATTTTACCTAATTTTTTTAAAGTTAATAACAAATATATTTTTCCGTTTCCTAAAAACTTTAATTTTTTTTTAGTCAAATATATTTTAGAAATAATATTTAACTTATATTTATTTAAATATAAGTTAAATATTACTATAACCATAAAAAAAAGTAGGGTCGGACTAAGTTCCTTACGAAACCTTCCGCCCTCCAAACTGTACGTGATAATTTCTTATCATACAGCTTTCCATTTACAACCAAATAACTTAATTCTAATTCATAAATATTTATTTTAAATATCAAATGTTACATAATTATAATACATATTACTTATTCTTTTTTGATTTGGATTTTAAGATATCCTTTTCAATATCAGTTCAACTATTATTATGTAATCTTAAATGATGATCTAAACATAACGGTATTTGTTTTCGATTGATGGCTCTCATTTGTCTAGTAAAAAAATCTTTATTCAAATTTGGATTCCTTAAATCTTTTACTTTTCGTACATGATGCATTTCAATATTAACATCACTACCACAAATAACACATTTCTGGAAAAGATTCGATTTTGTGAATTTATTATTTCATTTCTCCACTAAAGTTTTGAAAGGATCTTTATCTTTGGCAGTTCTAGTAACTATACTTTTCTTCCTATAGTTTTTTGGTAAATTTAAAGATATTTTTTTCTCTTTACCCGTAGATAGTTTAATAACACAACTCAAACCCTTACCAAAACGTTGAAATGTTTTAGCCATGGTTCTAAGTTTGAATTTCCTAGCCAATGTTAAACAACATGATTCAGTTAATAATCATATTATACTGGCTACTTGATTCATATTACAAACAAAATTATAATAATTATATATACCACTAATTTTCGAATTATAATACATTAAAATATCCGCATGATCAAGATTAATTAAATTTCCTCTAAACGTACCTCTATACTCTAACTTATTTCTATTGTATCTAGATGTTCTTTTTCTAATAAAACCTTCTGTTTCCAAAGTTTTTAGTATTTTATTAGTATTCATAGCAAATCTAATTCTAATTTTTTTACGTCGAGTAACTATTCTACCACTATTTGCTTCTTTTATATTTTCAACAGGTTTAGAAATACCTTTTAAATGAGGACTCATTATAGTATAACCCAAGAATTTAAAAGGTTTCTTAGAATATTTTATTATACCAGTTTTATCATCATTTAATTTTAATTTCAAGACATTTTCAATATAATCCCGTAACTTACCAAGAATTTCTTTACTTAATTTAAAGCTTCCCTCTACACCTAAAACAAAGTCATCAGCATATCTTATATAATGTAACCTTATATAAGAATCGTCATTTCTTACACTAGGGGTTAGTAAAAGCTGTTTCATTAATTCTTTATATTTTTCTGGTTTCAGTTTATCAGTTCCTTTCCTCCGCATATATTTTACTTTATTTGAAATACTTTCATATAATTTATTTTTTTTTCTTTTGTCACCTTTTCGATATTCCCTTTTTAATTCTTCTACGTATTTATCTAACTCATGTAGATATATATTACATAATAAAGGACTAAGCACTGAGCCTTGAGCCGTTCCATAATCTAATTTATTATGTAATACACCAAATTCAACATAACCAGCTTTTAAACTTGATTCAATTAATTGTAAAGTCTTAATACATTTACAATTTTTTTTTATTAATTCTATTAAGTTTTTATGCTGAATACTATCAAAAGCCTTGGAAAAATCTGCTTCAATAATATAATGAGAACTTTGAAATTGAGCATCTAAATATTGAATTGCCGTATGGGTACCTTTACCAGGACGAAAACCATGTGAAGTATTTAAAAATATTTTTTCATATTCTTCTCCTATAACCTGTTGTATAGCCTTTTGCACTATTTTATCTCGAGGCGAAGCAATAGTCAAAGGTCTAGTTTCATTTTTTCCAGGTTTAGGTATTTGTATTCTTATAGCAGGAGGAAATTTATATTTACCTCCCCTTAATTTTTTCTGTATATTTTTCAAATAATTCAAATTTATTCCATCCAGTGTTATGTTATTTTCGGAATTAGGTAATATACCGGTCATAGAACCTGGCTTACTTTTAATATTTTCATATGCCAAGACCAAATTCTTTAAATTTGATATTTTTTTTATATTTATTTCTTTTAAATTAGGCTCAGGTACATAATACAATTCGCTGCCTCGTTTCACTTGATTACTCAAATCGGCTTTAGAAGAATATTTTCTTATACCTTGGTTATAAACTACCATCCTTCCTACTAAGTTTCGTACTACGATGATTCCGTCTTCCCTGGATAAAATACCCAGTCCAGCGCTGAAAGCGATGTTGTTAGGTACCATATAAATGGTTCCCTTAGAAGATCCCAAAGTTCCTATTTTCGGCTTGCTATACTTAGATTCTTGCATACTTATTTTTTCACACTGTGTGATATTCCATAATTTATTTATCTCTACATTTACGTTAATGATACCATAAATGGAAATTATACATAAGTCCAAATGGTAGATAAACTTAAGGTCCCTTCTATGACGAATAGTATGTGACAAGTTCGTTATCCTAATCAATATATAGCGTATGGTCAATGGAGAAAATAGAACTACTACCCTAGTCCCTGCCCCATCTTTAATAATCAGCTTAACTGTTTGAGTTTCCCCATGGAGTTCGATTCCACCAGTTTGACTATCCTTTACTTGGTAGAGATAATCCAAGGTTTTCATTACAGAAAACAGCCTAAAAAATAAACACATTGGCGCACTCATTAGAAATGCATGTGCAGTTACCACAGTATTGTACAATTGAGCATCATTTGCTAATATTTGTGTTCCTGGTGATGCCAACTCTATTCTTATTAATAAAGATAAACAAGTACCTATCATCATATTCATTTGGACTTTATCTTATTATTATACAACAATTATAAAAGTTTATTAAATATTTATTTATTATAAAAACTATCAAGATGATCTCAATTAAAAACCTGACGTTTAGTATTCATTCCAACTTTTATCAAATTAACTTTATTATATGTAACTAGTTTATTAGAACCTAAATGTTCTTTATTCACAATCAATATAAAATACGCAAGACGTCAATCTAAATAATTTAAATGCTTTGAACTAAACATAGGATATTTATCAAAATAATTTATTAAAGCCGTTGCTCCTTCTTTATTAACAACACGTGCTCTTCAAGCAGGCTGCTTACCAGACCTATCATATTTACTTATTGAATTATTTTCTAATTTAGATTTACAAAATAAAGCTATCTTAGTCATTACTATCTTATACTTATTAAATAAATCCTCATCTAACCTGGATTGAACTATTTCAAAACTTAATTTTATTTGACCATAACCATTTTTAGCTTTTTCTGGTCAAATAATATAAATATTAAAATGAGCATCTCCATCTGAAAAACCTGCAAACCAGCTATTGCTATCTAATGGACTCTCATCTAATGGTAATAATTTAATTGGGCTTTTTACTTGTTCATCTCAGTTATTGTTAATATAAGAGATTAATTTTTTTAATTTTTCCCGTTTTGGTGTTCTAAACTTTCCATTTATTAAAGATACCATGTCTAAGATTGAATATTTACCTCTTATACTTAGTTGAACTGCATTACTTACTTCAATTGTCTGTACTGAACCATAATATAATTTATTGGTAATTATAATAGCCAATGGTTTATCATCTTTATGGAATGAAATAGAAATAGTTGGTGTATTCTTAGAATTTTCTTTTGGAATTATTATTGAACCATCTGATTCAATTAATCCTGCTAAATAATGACCTAATTCCTTTTTTTCACTATTATTAGGTAATAATTTTGAATTATAAACAAGATTAGATTTAGAACACATGTTATTTAAAGAAAAACGTTTCTCTACAAAATAATAATAGCTTAAATAATTTAATAATAATTCTTGTTCAAAGTCTCTGAAGTTTTTTAAAATTGTAATAATATTAAACAATTTCAAACTACTTACTGATTTAATCATCTATGAAAAATTTGTATGAATTTTAATTCATCTATGGATTCTAACATTGTTCCAGTATATTACAAGATTTATTAGAGGCATGATAAGATACCACTAAATATAGCAAAATAAAGGTATAAAGTACCTATATCTTTTGCATTTGTCGAATACAGTCATCTTTTTCATCAATCACTTCGTGATACCGTAGCATCATAATAGATTTCATCGCTTAGAGGAATACAACCTGAATTCAAATGTCCAGATTCATAATTAGCGGATGATTTAATAATATTTTCCGATTTAAATAACATTATCTCCCTTACTTTACCATTTATTTGCCTATCAACATTAATATTAGTATCCTTCTGATTGTCGTATCTATGAAAATTCATTTTTATATCTGGGTAAAAAATTTTTTTTTTTTTTAGCAAAAACAGGAATATGTAATACTTCAATTTAGTAACCTAACTTCCATTTAATATAATATAATCTTTTTTCTCATTTATCAAATTAAGAAATATAATTATTAATAATTATAAAAATACACATAAATTAGACAAGGTATGAGAACCTTATAAAAAAAGTATTATTATTATATTTTTATAAAGAAAGATACAATCCACAATCTAACATATATATTATTAAATAATAAATTATTTATAAAAATTTTTATTAGCTGCATTTTTAAATTTAGTCTCAAGACTAATAAATGAATTTTACAAGAACATATTTTACAACTATATAACAATTATAAAATATTATATATTATAATATATAATATTTTACATTCAATGACATAATCTTAATACATTAAATTCTATGGTGCTTAACATAGATGTTAAATATATTAAATATAAAAATTTTTATAAATGATTTGAATTTTAATTTTTTTCCATTTTTATAATTAAAAGTAAAATGGACATATTAAATTCATATGAATTTATATAGATAATATATTAAAACTCCAAAAAATAAAAAAGATTTTTTTTAATTTATTAATCTCATATTACTTTTTTAAAAAAAGGAAATAAAATTATTATAATATATTTATAATAATTTTATTTCCATTATGTTTAATATATTTTTCACTATTACAATAAATAAACATAATTGAAGCTATTGAATTTGAACTAGAAATCTAAAATACTTTTAAAACATATAAACAAATATAATTAATTTTGGATTAATAATTATATATGTGATTTATGACATATTTTCGAATTTATAAATTAACTAAGCACAATCAATTTATAGGATTAAAAAATAATAAAATAGACACCTAATTTCAATAATATATAATAACAGTAAAAAATTAAATAACATATATATGTTGTACTTATACATACTAATTTATAATAAAGGTCTAGGAAATATATTATCAATACAATACCAAAATATATTTATATTACTCAATATAGGTATTACCTAGTTGTTTAAGATACCCATTAAATAGTTTCAATTTTAAATCCTATTTATTTCATTAAAACAAATAAATGATTAACAATTTATTACTTCATAAAATATAACATTACAATTCCTAAAATACTTACTATTCAATCCCTTCACCTTATACTCCTATCTAAATTTTTATTTGGATTGGAAAGATTCGAACTTACACAAGCTGGGCCCAAATTCCAGGGACCTACCAATTAGTCAACAATCCATACTTTGACCTAATTAATTCTTATTAAAATGAATATAAATAATGTTATTTATATTCATTTTAATATATATATTTTTGTATTATTATATATTATTAATATAGCCATGAGAATAATAAGATTCGAACTTATAACTCTTCGCTTAAAAGGCGAATACTCTACCAATTGAGTTACATTCCCTAGGATTATCCCTTACCACTCATTGAGTGGTAAGGGATAATCTAAATAATCTTATATAAGATTAATAAACCATAATTAACATTTATGCTAATAACCATAACTATACTTTTTACTATTATTTAAATTAAGAATATATTTTTCAATATTATCAATACAATAGTATGAATTAATTAATACAATATTTATTAACTATTTCTTTTATTTTTTTTTTTCCAATCCATTTCTATTTCTATTTCTATTTCTATTTCTATTTCTATTTCTATTTCTATTTCTATTTCTATTTCTATTTCTATTTCTATTTCTATTTCTATTTCTTAAGAAACCTTG
>Ga0066654_10000317_pt1 | contig 12216 bp, 11 predicted proteins | sample GraSoiAngelo_103_FD_66715 | JGI IMG/M metagenome (GOLD analysis project Ga0066654, IMG submission 66715) | Grasslands soil microbial communities from the Angelo Coastal Reserve, California, USA - 14_0903_05_20cm | ecosystem: Environmental > Terrestrial > Soil > Grasslands | place: USA... | reverse complement strand
GTTGAGCAGACGGTAACGAACTTCTACCGTATCTTGTTCCTGACCTTCTTGCTCTTCAGCGATGACTAGTGAGGCATTGACCAAGCGAGCAAGCGTCTCAAAGACCGTAGGAGCTGCGGGGCTGGCACAGATCTGCGTCACGGCATCTAGATCCCAGCTACCCGCAAAGACGGCGAGACGCCCGAACAATGCCTGCTCGGCGGAAGTGAGCAGGGCATAGCTCCAATCGAGAGTCGCCTGTAATGACACGTGCCGTGCAGCAGCGGTCCACTTGCCATGCTTCAACAGTGTGAAGCGTTCGTCCAGACGAGCGGCGAGTTGATCGACGGAGAGCATGGGAAGCAGGGCTGCTGCTAGTTCCAGCGCCAGGGGCAGGCCGTCCAACTGGGCACAGATGCAGGCAATGGCAGAGGCATTGTGTTGCGTGAGACGAAAGTGTGGGGTATTATCAGCAGCGCGCTCACAAAATAACTGGACGGCCTCATAGCGAGCAAGCAGTTCAACCGCCGGGAGTAACTGCGGATCGGGCGAGGGCAAGGCTGCAAGACGCCAGACTGTCTCCCCTGTCACCTCAAAGGGTTCTCGGCTGGTTGCCAGCAAGTGCAGGTGTGGGCAGGCTTGCAGTAGTGCTTCGACGAGGGGGGCACATGCCACGAGGAGATGCTCGCAGTTATCCAGTAATAGCAAGACGTGCCGCTCCCGTAGCGCTGCGATGAGTAGAGAGGAGAGCGGGCTATCTACATCGGTGCGGACACCCAATGCGGCGGCGATCGTATAGGGGACCAAGCGAGGATCAGTGAGTGAGGCCAGCTCGGCTATATAGACACCATCGGGGAAGGAACTGCTCAAGGCGCTGGCAATCTCAAGAGCGAGACGCGTTTTGCCGACGCCGCCTGTGCCAATCAGTGTAAGCAGACGCTTGCTCAGTAGAAGGGAGGAGAGCATAGCACACTCCTGCTCACGGCCCACAAATCTCGTCAGGTAGAGAGGCAAAGACACACGTGCCTTGTGTTCAGTCATTTTCTACCTCTTATCTCCTCTATGAAGACTTGTGGAGACACGTTCGTCAATTTCGGATTTTAAAGTGTCGAGGTCGGATAATGACATGGGCTTCTCCTTCACACTACTCATCTTGCAGAGGCGACAGACAGGTGCAAGAGATGATAATGAGCTACTGACATCGATTACGGTCCTGCTCGATTGCTATCATCCTATCACATTGTCCGAGCTTCCTGTCTTTCGCCAAAACACGCTCATTCATGAAGTATGATATCTGCTTGCTCGCTGTAATCAAATGCCTGTTTCTGCGCCGGATCTGCTTTCCCCTAACCAATGCTCAACGGTTACAGTCTGGGCTTACGCATCTGGCAGTTGTGGAATAGGGATACTCTCGATTAACTCTCGTATATCCACTCCCAGGCCCATGGCTATTTTATCTAAGGTGTGAAGGGTAATAGAAACACTGGGGTTTCTATAAATTTTCTGGATGATGTTTTCGTCCACATCGCACATGCGCGCAACTTTACCCTGACTCAACCCCCTGGACTGCGCAATGCTCTTAACTTTCAGTCGGTACATGCTACTCTTCTCCCTCTATCCACCAATATATCAAATAGCTAACCTTGACAATAGCGGGAGATGTAGGGTATATTTTTTAAGGTGGGTAAAAACCTTCCTACCACATCATTGACAGTGGTGAGAAGGTTGGATAGAAGAGTATTTATTAAATAATAGATGGAAATGAGGATTTTGTTGCATTGTCACATTATGATAGCATTATCCGGTGACTACCGGTATAGGATAGGGAAGTTTACCTGAACACTTGACCATCAATGCTTCACCCGCTATCCGGCCCTTGTACTTAGAGAGTTCCTTTGCATATAATACATGTTAGATGGATCGATCTGAGAGCAAACCACTGAAGGAGAAAGCATTGATGGTCAGGTTATTTCGTCTACTCGTCATCCTTGCAGTCGTTTTTGTCTTGCTCCTACTATTTCGTCCTGACGCCCTTGTCAAGGCGGGCAACGTCCTAACAGCCGTTGGCTCTTCAAATGCTAGCGGGACAGCGCACATGCTGTTTGACCAGGGGAGTAAAGCAGCTAATTTGCAGTTAAACTTGCAGGGGTTAGCTTTACACCTTGAATATACCATCACGATCAATGAGGGGAAGTGTGATGGTAAAGTACTGGCGACGATCAACAAAGTCACTCCCGATACTCAAGGCCATGTGCAGACTACCTTTTCCTATAAGGACCTTAACGCAATACAGCAACAAGGGGGTGTATGGGTAAATGTGCACAAGGGAGATGCCTCTGGTCCTAGTGTCGCTTGTGGACTGGTGCGGCTCGAAAACACTACTACTGACGGGCAACAGACCAATACGACCAGTAATAACACATCGCTCCCTGGCAATGGCAGAAACCAGACATTACCAGGTTATGCGCCAAATACGGTGACTAATTTGCCTAATACGGGCGTGGCTCCGGCCACTAGTGACTCTTACGATAACTACAAGTACCCGCATAGGCGTTAGAGGGCACCCATAAAGGATACCCTGTTACACCTTGAGAATGAGTACCTTAAAATTGCCCATACCCGCAGGATCAGTCAGGGCCGCGACGCCTTGCCGTACGTTGTACCATCGCAGCAGTGCTATCTGGCCCTGATCGCTGGCCCGTGCCGTGTCAATAATTGCGTAATCGCGGCCACGGACACGCGCCAATTCTTCATAAATACCCATAGTTTGCAACCACTGGCCCTGTGTGGTAAAGGTGTGCAGGCGTAACCCTTGCCGTCTTCCCTCGTTGATTAATGCCGTGAAGTTGACGTGGGCAGTAATATCTTGCTGGCCTGGACGCAGCAGGGGACGCTCGGTCAACTGATGCTGAAAGTAACAGGCAAGTGTACCACGGCGGCGGTCACGCGTGTATAAGGCACGGGCCTTGTCTCCATAATCGATGGTGAGCAAGAAACCATGCTTCTTGCGTGTATGACGAGGAGTTGTGCCGCTACTCGGCTCCAGTAATAGCTTGGCGCTTTGCTGCATCCAGCAGAGGGCGTCCAGATTAATCTCTGCTCGCCAGCCGTCTTCAAATGTGTGCCAAGGGATCTTGTAAGTATCCAGGTAGCACTCAACCACCTCGCTACTGGGTCCATGCAGCACTTCGCACAGTTGGCCTTGCTGTAAGGTGACATAGACTTCATAGAGTTTTGTCGCGCGCTTTTCTACGATGTGCACGGGAAACGCATCGACCAGCTCGTTAGAGAGTAGTACCGCTGGGCCTGCTGGCCATGGCTGGGGACTCGCTGAAGGCTGTCCAGCTTGCTGCTGTGAGAGATCAACGGCAGATGAGTATGGTTCAGTCTGATGAGTCATCTCAGCAAATGAAGTAGTGGCATTCTGACCAGTCCGAATATCGGCAATACGGTAATCGAGTGCCGCAAAAAGATCTGGTACACTTTGTTGCGCCCATTTACGCACACCTTGAGCTAGATCACCACGTCCTGCGCCTTGCTCTAGCACAATGAAGGGTACAGGACGTTGTAGCTGTAACCACAGCTGATGGAGCTGCTGTCCCATGCAATGAGCAAAAAAGTCGGTGACATCAGTACTGGTGTAGAAATCACCCTGCCAACCTACTCTGGTTGGACCACTGACGTAGTAGCCGCTTCCCGGTTCATACAGCGCCATGCGCATATAATCGGCAAACGTAATCGCACCCTCACGCTGGATACGTTCGGCGATAAGCTGTTGTAATGAAGTAGAGAGCATAATACTCTACATTATACTCTAAAGTGACTACACTTGCATACCCATGCATTCATTCTTCCATGCTTATCCTCCCTTCGAGCTCAGGCCGGGTCATCTGTATCATCTAATATGATTTCGTCGTCAACATCGTCAACACCAGTGTTGTAGGTATTGTCATTGCGTAGCCGTATATCAAGTAAGTGAATGGATAGCCGTCCAAATGTATAAATGATACGATGGCGACCAGAGCGTGCATAATACCGCTTCCCTTTCATGTGACGAACTTGCTTTTTGGTCTTACCATCGGGTACGGGATCTGCCGAGAGTAACTTGATCCTTTCTAGAAGCCGGTGGGCTTCTTTTGGCCGTAACTTCACAAGATAATCCAGTGGTGCCTGCATGAACAAACATTGTCGATCAGTCATAAGTTTTAACTACTCCTATATAGCCATCTTCCCTCAATGACCCCTGTCGTTTTTATTTTCTGTAAGTACTTATACATTCCAATGTGTGTCTGCATCTAGAATTAAAGACTTTTTTCCTATCAGTCTTAACATAAAGTATATAGTTTTAAACGACTTCTTTCTATTTATTCCACTTTTATGTCATACAAGAGAAAACGAGAAAACTAGCTCTTCTGCGTAAATATATGTGCAGAAGGAGGAAAAGCATTATGGAGCTGATAGTTCCTGTAACGCTTTTCCTCCTTCTGCACATATATTTACGCTATTAAGGTGCGGTGACAGCTGAAACGACTACTGTGCCTGGACCACTATGCGTACCGAATACTGCACCTAGTTTGTACCTGGGGATTTCGTGAGAATAGACTGCTTTGAGTGCATCGCAGAGCTGCTGACCAACCTCTTCGTTTGTTTCCGCAATGGTGATGCTCTCTAGCTCACCCAGTTCACGGACCAGCTGTGTAATTCTTGCGTAGGCTTTGCTGCGCGTACGCGGCTGTTCCAGCGGGACGACTACCCCGTCCTTGAGCGAAACGATTGGCTTGAAACTGAGCATATTACCCAGCAGCGCTTTAGCTCCACCAATGCGCCCACCTCGCTTCACGTACTCCAGTGTATCCAGCACGCTCAGAATATGTGTACGTGCAAGTTGGTCAAGCACGTGTGCTTTGATCTCTGCCAGGCTTACGCCAGCACTGGCTTCTTGTGCGGCTAGTATTATTGCCTGCGACATACCGACGCTGATGCTTTTTGAATCGATCACTTCAATAGGCAGCTGTTTGCCTGTATTAGCCACATCATCGCGCGCCTTACAGGCTGATTGATAGGTACCGCTCAGCCCGGAGGAGAGGTGAACTGAGAGGATGCCAGTCACCCCTTCGTCTAGCAGATGTTGGTATGCTTCTTGAAATTTTGCGGGTGGGGGTTGTGAAGTACGTGGCAGGTCTTTGCTAGCCTGCAATTTGCGGTAAAAACCAGCATTATCCAGCTCAACATTATCCAGGTAAGCTTCGTCACCAAAAAATACCGTGAGGGGAACAATGGTAATGCCCAAAGCTTCAGCCTGCTCTAATGGAATGTCCGCTGTACTATCTGTGACAATACGAATGGTCATAGTGCCCTCCCAACATGTAGATGGCGTCTGGACCTAGCATGTCAGATCCTTAATACGCCAGATAGCGTGAAAAAGATGCCTTTACTCGGCAGCAAGTATATAGGCATAATAGCGTTGGCCGCCGTCAATAATCTCGATCTCTAGCTGAGAATAATGCTCTTTGATGCGCTTGCTCGTCTCCTCAGCTTCCTCAGCTGTAACATCTGCGCCATAGTAGAGCGTAAGAAGCTCATAGTTGCCAATATTCATGCGTTGGAGCGTATCCTGTAAGACAGCCTGCATGTCTCGCCCGGCCACTGAGAGATGGCCGTTGATGACACCAATGTAATCCCCCTCGCGTACCTGTACATTCCCCAACTGGACCGAACGTACGGCGGTGGTGATTTCGGCAGTCTGTACGTTTTTGAGCGCCTCAGTCATGACGTGGCAATTGGTTGCGAAATCCGCTGCGAAGTTGAATGCGACCAGCGCTGTAATGCCCTGGGGGAGCGTCTTGCTGGGCACAATGTAGACTTCTTTCTGCGTCAGGCCGACTACTTGCTGCGCGCTCAGCACGACGTTGCTGTTATTGGGCAGAATGATGACCTTGTCCGATAGTACGGCTTCGACTGCGGCCAGCAGCTCTTCGATACTGGGGTTCATCGTCTGTCCACCTGAGACGATGGAGGTGATGCCCAGCCCCTCAAAGACCTTCTCGATGCCAGCACCTGAGACGACGGCCACGGTGGCGATAGCAACCTTCTCAACAGGGGCTTGCTGCTCTGCGGTGGCGTGTTCAGCGGCGCTCTCGGCGGCATAGGTGAGGCTCTGCTCTTGCAGATTTTCGATATTGATATCGGTCAAACTTCCCAGGCCAACGCCGTAGTCAAGGATCTTGCCTGGTGTAGGGGTGTGCGTATGGACTTTGAGCAGCTGCTCATCGCCCGCCACAACGGTGGAGACGCCTCCCATATCGATAATGGTTTGCCGGATGCGCTCGACATCGAGGTTCTTGCCGCGCAACAGGAACACGACTTCATAGCCAAACTCTTCCTCAACGGTGACACGTCCCTTCTTCACGTGCTCTGTCGTCTGAGTTGTGATGGTCGTCGTGGTCGCACTGCTGGGTGTGGCATTTGCCACCGTGGCCTCACCGCGAATATAGCGCAAAATACCTTCTAAAAAGGTGCAAAATCCTTGCCCACCGGCATCCACTACGCCTGCCTGCTTCAGTGTAGGGAGCAACTCTGGTGTGCGAGCGACGGATTGGCGGGCGGTGAGTACGATCTCTTGTACTTGAGCAACCAGATCATCGCCCCGCTCAGCACTACGTGTTGCAGCCTCCGCCGTTTCGCGTACGACTGTCAGGATGGTACCTTCGACAGGCTTAATCACGGCACGATAAGCCAGACGGGAAGCTTCCTGAAATGCTTTGGCGAGATCGGCGGATGTGAATGTTGGCTTTTTATCTAGCCCCTGTGATAGCCCGCGTAGTGTTTGCGAGAGGATGACACCAGAATTGCCCCGTGCCCCTAAGAGGGCGTCATGAGCGACACGAGCTGCGATTACCCCTGCTGAGGTTTCATTACTGTTCACAATATTACGTACAGCAGACTTCATTGTCGCGGACATATTTGAGCCAGTATCACCATCAGGTACAGGGAAAACATTGAGCGCATTGATGGTTTCGCGGTGCTCTTCTAGCCATGCAGCACCTGCGAGGATGGCCTTCTTCAAGTCCTGACCATCAAAGACACTGATCTTTCTTACTCGTTGTCGAGATGTGCGCGATGATGTTTCCTGCATGTTGGCTTAACTACCTTTTATCCTTTAATTTTCGTCTTGTGCTCCTGGCCCATTCAATAGCCCCTGTACATTGACATTCACCTGGGCAACTGGAATGCCAAGCATCTTCTCCGTCGTGAATTTGACGGTCCTCATTATATTATGCGCAATCTCAGAGATACGAAGTCCATATTCCAATACAACATAGATATCAATGATCAACTGGTCATTGATCCTATGGATGCGTACTCCCTGTCTGCTCCGTTGCGGTGGGAGCAGGATAGCCTGTCCATTGTGAAGACGAGGAGAGGCAATGCCTAGCACTCCATAACACGAGGTCGCAGCCTGGACCGCAATGGAGTGGATGGCATTTGGTAGAACTTCGATCCTCCCACGTGGATGGAAGTCGTCATGGTGCGGTTGCATAGCAGGTGCTTTCGGCATACGCAAATGTCTTTCTCTCTTGCCAAATTAACCCGAATGGGTTATACTCGCAGAACGTGTTAGGTTTACCTGATCGGCGCACAAATTTTACTGAAGCAGTATACCAGAGGCCCCGATGAGAATCAAGTAAGGAAGGATATATAGAAATGGCCGCAGGTCGTTGTGACGTTTGTGAACGCAAGCCAATGTATGGAAATAACGTGCCTTTCTCGCAGCACCGCACACGCCGTCGCTTCGTGCTTAACGTGCAGCGTCGTCGGATCGAAGTAGACGGGAAGCCGAAGACCGTCAACATTTGTATGCGCTGCTTGCGCACGATGAGCAAATTGCCCAAGGTGCGATAATTGTTTTCATCAGCATTAAGAGAAGATAGATGGGAAAAGTGAGTCAGGCTCACTTTTCCCATCTATCTTCTCTTAATGCTGTTTGCTTATTTCTTTGCAAAGCGTGTGCGTAGCTGTCCGCAAGCGGCGGCGATGTCATCACCCCGTTCAGCACGAACGCTGTTACTGACGCCGCGCTCGAAGAGGATGTTGCGGAAGGCACGGATGACATCTGGAGCTGGTGGACGGTAGTCGGCAGCTGTGGCATTGACGGGGATGCAATTGACATGAGCGAACTGCTTGAGGGGTGCCAGCAGTTGCGCGAGTTGCTGGGCGTGCGTTGGCGTATCGTTAATGCCCGCGAGCAGGACGTATTCAAATGTCACCTGTCGTTTGGTGGCGGCAATATAGTCCTTACAGGCTGCAAGCAGTTCTTGCAGTGGGTATTTGCGATTGATGGGCATGGTTTGGCTACGCAATTCGTCGCTTGGCGCGTGCAAGGAGATGGCAAGATTCACTTGTAGCGCTTCCTGGCTCAACTTACGGATGGCGGGCACGAGTCCTACCGTTGAGACGGTCATATGCCTGGCACCAAGCTGAAAGCCTGCGGGACTATTGAGAATGCGCAACGCTTGCAAGACATTATCATAGTTGTGGAGCGGCTCGCCCATGCCCATCAGTACGATATTGGTAATGTGGTCGATAGGCTTGCTGCCAGGGAGTCCTGCTGCATGCCAGGGAGTCGCACGGAGTTCGCGGGCAAAGTAGAGTACCTGAGCCACGATCTCACCTGCGCTCAAGTGGCGATCGAAGCCCATCTGGCCGGTAGCACAAAAGGTACAGCCAAAGGCACAACCGGCTTGGCTGGAGACGCATACGGTCGCTCGTGCACTACTCTCGCCTAATGGCGGGTAGAGCATTAAGACGGACTCGACGAGTTTGCCATCGGCTAATTCCAGTAGCAGTTTGCGTGTACGGTCGTCCTTTGAGTGTTGTTCGCTCCGCACAACCATTGGTCCGATGCACGCCTCTTCTGCCAGACGCTGGCGTAGCGCCTGTGGCAGATCGCTCATCGACGCGAAATCGGTGACGAGATGCTGATAGAGCCAGCTATAGATCTGTTTTGCACGGAACGACGGTTCACCATGGTCGGTGATCCACTGCTGCAACTGTGGCAGAGTTAATGCTAAAAGATCTGTCTTCTTATGGATATGAGATTGCGATGTGATAGACATGGGTGCATTATAGCACGCTGGCACCTGATGGTAAAATAAAGATTACCTCCATTGGTGAGTTAGGGATGTGGATAGTGAGGAATGCAAAACTTTCGACTTGACTACTTAACGCTATTACTGCTACAAACCTATCAACTGCTACTCTTGTTTAGATCGCTCTAAAATGTTATGATGACAAAAAATAGCATGGGAGGGCATCGATTTTATGACCAAAGCTCATAAAAAGAAGGCGAAATTTGTGTATAAGGATCAAGTAGAGGAGATACATGCAAAAGCAGAGACTGAACCAACACAACAATATGATGCAAGCTTAAAAGATCTCATAGAACAGCAAGCTGCTGACATCCTACCCCTTTTCCTACCGGGAGCGGTCTATGAGGGCACGCTCAATGTGGAGATGATACGGCCCGCTGTTCGCGCTGATAAAGTCTTTCTCATCAAATACAAAGGTGATCTGCACATCCTACATCTCGAATTTGAGACGGGTGCTGACAACAAGATGGATGCCAGAATGTTGGCGTATAATAGTATACTGTTCCATCAGTACAGTGTGCCCGTCATCTCTATTCTCATCTATCCATTTAAGACGACTATGGTGACAGCGCCGTTGATCATTAAGAATAAGGATGGAGTACTCACTCATTTTAATTTTCAGGTGTTACCGTTATTTACGTTAAAAGCCGAGCAATATGTTCGTGCTCATGCTACTTGCATCTACCCATTGCTACCGACCATGCAAGGGGTGAACCATCAGCTCATCCAGCAAGTCATGGAGGAGCTAGCCGAGTTATATCGTGAGGATGAAGTCACTTTAGCGAAACAATATGCTTGGATGAAACTTCTGTTAGAGCGAACCACTATGGTGCCGCTTGATGAGAAATTGAAGATAATGGAGGCTTTGAATATGTTTGACAAGCTCTGGAATGAAAGCCCTATGGTCCAAAAGATGAAAGAAGAGAGTGAAGCCAGAGGCGAAGCCAGAGGCAAAGCTGAAGGTGAATTAGCAGGATTACAGAGAACACTCGTCAATATTGTCAAGATACGCTTCCCCAGTCTGGTTGACTTGGCACAGCGTAAAGCAGCTCAAATGAACAACACTGGCGCGATCGACCTGCTGATCGAGCAGATTGTTGCTGCTAATGATGAGAGTATCGCACGCTGGTTGCTCTCCCTAAATGCTGCTTAACCAGTTGGGTTCTGCATCCTTGCCAAATTCCCCCCCCTCACAAGGATGCAGAATCCCTAATTATTGAATATTGGCAATCTATAAATCTTGTGCTAGAATAGCAGGCCCCTCCAATATCTCAGCCCCAATTTGTGAATCATGGACGTTTATATGTGGAGAGTTATTTATTAACATCATTGCATGTCCCGGACTTAAGAAGCATCCCATGCTCCATCAGGCGCTCTCATGCAGAGCCACCGTTCTTCAGAAGCGAGCGAAGCTATGATCGACCGCACAGGTCAATATATAGGCAATTACCGCCTTCTACGTTTGCTTGGGCAAGGAGCCTTTGCCCAGGTCTACCTGGGTGAGCACCGCTATCTCAAAAGCGCTGCGGCCCTCAAAATACTACGACACGCACTCACGGAACAGAAAGCACAACATTTTCTGGAAGAGGCCCAGACCCTGGTTCGTCTCAGGCATCCGCATATCGTGCGTGTGCTTGATTTTGCGGTGGAAGAGGGCATGGCGGTGCTGGTGATGGACTATATTCCAGGAGGCACACTGAAGCAACGTCATCCTCGTGGAACCCGTCTGTCTATCGATATGACGCTAGAGTATGTGAAACAGGTTGTCTCCGCCTTGCAGTATGCCCATAATCACTACGTCATCCACCGCGATGTGAAGCCGGATAACCTGCTGGTGGATAGCGATGAGCATCTGGTGCTCAGCGATTTTGGCCTCGCCCTCTTTGCACCCTCGCCGGACCAGCTCTCGAACCAGGTGCTAGCAGGAACTCTTCCTTATATCTCTCCTGAGCAAGTGCGCGGCAAGCCCTGTTTTGCCAGCGATCAGTACGCGCTGGGTGTGCTCACCTATGAATGGCTCACGGGGGTACGTCCCTTCGAGGGCAGACCCTGGGACCTGATCGAGCAACATCTGACGGCAACGCCCCCGCCCTTGCGCGAGCGTTATCCAGAGCTGCCTGCTGCCCTCGAACAGGTGGTGCTCAGAGCGCTGGCCAAAGATCCACAAGAGCGGTACGTGAGTATGTACGCTTTTGCCCAGGCTTTAGAATGTGCCTGCCGTGAGGATGAGCAGAGCGATGATGACTCCCAGATTACTGCTGCGTTGCCGGTTGTCCGCGCGTCGTCGGCGACCGTGCTCGAAGGGGTGTACACGCTGCGGACCATCTTCCTCTCAGCCGCTCCAAACGATGAGCTAGTGGCGGCACGCTTGGCAGCTGATCTGAAGAGACGAGGGCTTATACTGTCCCTTGATCTTCCTAGACGTGTCTCTGCAACTGATCAAGAGGAGACGCTACGGCAGGCTATGCGTGCAACCCATCACGTTGTGGTAGTCGTCACGCCTCACACGCGCTCTTCACGCGTGGTCAGAGAGCACCTGCGGCTCGCTCGGATGTATCAGCGACGGCCCATACTGGTCTGGATGGAAGGCAATGAGATGGTAGCAATGTTGCTGGATCACACATGGGATCAGTTGCTGCCAGTCGATGTGATTGATGCACGGGGGGCGCGTTATCAGACAGCCCTTGAAGAGCTACTCGTGTGCCTGCGTGACGATACTTATGTCACCTCTGACGAGCAAGTTAGTTTTTCTACGGCATCGGGGGAGGAAGCCCGCAATCCCTATAAAGGGTTGCGTGCCTTTCAGCAGGAGGATGCCCTGGATTTCTTTGGACGCGATGCCCTACTCACAGAGCTAATAAAACAGCTCAGGTATATGCTCGCACCGGGAACGCGAGGGATGGTGGGGTCACAACGGCTGCTAACGGTCGTGGGACCAAGTGGCTCAGGAAAATCGAGTGTGGTACTAGCTGGTCTGCTCCCTCGCTTGCAAGCTGGCGCGTTAGCTGGTAGTCAGGAATGGATCTATCTGGAACCGATCGTGCCGGGTACACGTCCCGTGGAGGCTCTTGCCCTCACCCTGGCACCA
>Ga0066654_10000316_pt1 | contig 12227 bp, 10 predicted proteins | sample GraSoiAngelo_103_FD_66715 | JGI IMG/M metagenome (GOLD analysis project Ga0066654, IMG submission 66715) | Grasslands soil microbial communities from the Angelo Coastal Reserve, California, USA - 14_0903_05_20cm | ecosystem: Environmental > Terrestrial > Soil > Grasslands | place: USA... | reverse complement strand
CCCCTGGCGGGGTGTGGGGTGTCCCCAAATACCCCTTTTCTTCCCTGCTGCCGCCGGAGTTGGCAAGAACAAGGGAGTGCAGAGGCAAACCTCTGCTTAACGCGCATGCCTATGGGCATCCTTTATGGGTGCCCGTCGTCAGCGCAGTGCTATACGCTACTACGCGGTGAAGTAGATCCAGCAAACAAAAATCCCACAATGACCGCGGCAAGACCAACGAGAAGATGAAAGGCGTGGTCAGCAGCATTGAGATGCATAATCCCCAGGAAGAGACTTCGGTCAGTGCCAAACGTTCCTGGCGGAAAGTAGAAGAACGGGAAAAGTCCCAGTAGTCCCAACAACAGGTAGATGATGCCAAAGACCTGATTAAAGGTGCGGGCCTGTCCACCGAGAGCAGCAATAATGGCAATCACACCTGTTATTAAGTGGATCAGATTGTGTACAAGGTCCACATCAAGTATGCCGAAGAGGCCCTGCACGCCTGTCGTATTCCTGGCTGGCGTGAAGAAGCCAATGAGCGCTATGAGGAGAAAGACAATACCAAAGACTAGAGCGAACACACGGTTGATCGTCCAAAGCATGCCTGGTTGTTGTTGTTGTTGTATCATGTCGCAAGCACCTCGTTAAGAACAATGATTCTGCGGCCCACGGCAAGCATGGGCCGCAGACTTCTCAGAGTTATAAGCGCAATCAAGCGCTAGACATCACTACTGCCCTTGCGACGGCGCAACTTTTCATTTTGGCGGGCACGAGTCTTGTCGTCAACTAGTGGCGTATCGACATCTTCGTTGGTGCGAACACGTGTCTGGCCTTCGTGTTCTAAACGAGCCTCTTCGTGCTGGACAGTATCGGTATATTGCAGGTTCTCTTCGACTTCGCGCTTGCCAATAGTAACTTCACCGGTGACAACGGGGCGCTTGGTGATAATAACCTGTTCTTCAGTAACTGGTACGCGAATGACCTCTTCCTGACCAAGCGGCGTCTCTGAGGCTTGCCCTTCGGTGACAGGACGACGTTCTATGTAGACTTCCTCGTGGGTGACAGGAACATTAATGCTCTGGACTTCGCTCACGGTTTCCTTGTAGACACGAACCTCACCTGTTTGCACGCGCTCTTTCTCGGCCTGCAACTCTTCTTGATGCAGTTGTATAGCATGCTCTTCGCCTGGACGGATCTCACGGGGACCTGTTGGTCCTGTGGTGGCTTGCATTGGCCTTGCGTTGGCCCCGGTAGGTCCTGTTGCAGTACCTGTTGATCCTGTGGTGGCTTCAGTGGGGCTATGCGGAGTGCTAGCTGTTTCCATCGTGGCACCCTGGAGGCCATATGCGCCATAGCGATGCAAGATATCCATCGCTTCGTGCTCCCGGCCATCCGCCCTCACCGAGACAATAGCGTTACCAAGTCGATACTCATTGTCGTAGTAACTAGCACGGTCCTGGGGAACGCCTAGCTTCACAAGGTCGTCAAGCAAACTGGATGTGACTACTCCCCCTTCGCGCAGTGCCAGACCGATCTGGTGGCGGTCAAAGCCAGCGGCGCGTAACGCATTAATAGCATGTTTGGCGTCCGGCTCTTTGTGAAATACGCCAACGATGAGCGGAGAATAGGTAGTCATAAATTTTTCCTTTCTCAAGGCTTCTTAAGCAGCTACAAGAGGGTGGAACACCATCTTCTTGTAACCAGGACTATGCTCTAAAAGCATCTCGTTAATTATAACTGTGGACACTGCTGTGTTTCTATAACAGAACGAGATTCTTTATGTGTACAGAATATATACGCAAATGACCAGTAAATGGTGACAAGATTATCTCCACAATGTCAGCTTTGGCTAAATGATACGATGGTTGTGGTGATGATTATACCGATTAAAAATTCATACAGTTATGATGATGCTAATCATAGCGTTTAGTGAAAAAGTATCTGGTGGTGCTGAAGTGGTAGCGTTCGTACAGGAGGTAGCATTTGTGGCAACTATTGTCTCTGTGCATGAGATAGTTGCTTATAAAAAGAGATCTGGCCTATGTATAGCAGAAGGAAGTGTTCCTTGTAAGCCTAAATGAACGATCAAACTATTTACTTTATCAACCATGCTCGGCGTGCTAACAGCAATATTACTAATTTTAGAGAGCGGCACAGAATCTGGTACTAAGACTTCAGCACTTCTTACCCATTTAGACTCAGGACTTCTTATCCATTCAGACTCATCACGATCTTCGATAGCTGGTGAACCAGAGATGCCAGCCCAATCTAGCCTATCAAGTAGATTCACGTCCGCATAAATTTCTGAAATATGCGACCCTGTACCATATGGTCCCCCAGGACGATATATACGTCGGCATAAGTAGTTGGTTGCGGCAGTAGCAGGCACAATTCCTACTTTCTCGCCTTTATATTTTGACAGCCGTTGGTTTGAGGCATTGCCGTTAGTAAATAATACGCCCTGTTCTCGTAGAATTGTACGACTTATTTCAAGGATAATAAGCTGATTTTGTATACCTCTGCTATGTTGTATATATAACATTGGGGATGATTTCACAGAAAAATAGAAGGGGACATACCTATGTAAAGAGTAATATGTTTTTTCAAGGAAATCCCAGATAAATATACGATCTCGTAGATCTTGTACTGTCTGGTATGCAATAGATAAATGAACAAGTCCTTCCTTCTGCAACAAGTTTTTTGAAAGAATTGCGTAAATTGAAAAAATGCTTTTTAAGTTGCGAAAATGTACCATATGGTATATATGACCTTCTAAATATTTTGACTCCTCCACGTGATAAGCCTTTCTGGTTCTAGATGTAATGACAAAAAGATAAGAAAATTTTATCATATTCAACATTTTAAATACAAGAAGAATTTCAGCTCTACGTGTCTTTTTAATTCATTCACTAATAACACATGGTAAGTGACAGAGAAGTAGTACTTAGGTAGCAAAGACATTGTATTTTCAGAAAGTCCATGCTATAATGGAGCTAATTAGTACAAATTGCCTATTTTTGAGGTGAGATTATGACAGCGTTACACTATGTAAAAGGGGATATTTTTGAATCGAAAGCACAGGTAATTGTTAACACAGTAAATTGCAAGGGGGTTATGGGCAAAGGTCTCGCGCTGGCATTCAAACACAGATACCCAGAGATGTTTCTTGTTTATCAGGAAGAATGTAAAATTGGTAAAATCCGTATTGGGCGACCGAGCCTTTATAAACAAAGTACTCCTTGGATTCTTAACTTCCCAACTAAAGATAATTGGAAAGCTAACTCAAAAATAGAATATTTGGAAAAGGGGCTTCAATATTTTGTTGCCAACTATAAAATGGTCGGTATAAAGAGCATTGCTTTTCCAAAGCTTGGTGCGCAAAATGGGAAACTTTCCTGGGATGATGTGGGGCCTTTAATGGCTAAATATCTTGGCAACCTTGATATTGATGTCTATATTTATATTGCAGAAGGTGATAGAGAATACTTAAATAACAATGAAATTGAGATAGCCATTTGGAAACTATTTAATGAGCTAGCGCACTCTCCAGACAAATTACAAGGAGAGATCGGACTCAACGCCAGAGATGCCAAAAAAATTGCTGAGGCATGTAAGTCAGTAGAGTTCACATCGCTCTCAAATATTGCTAATGTCGAAGGCTTAGCGAAGATTTCTCTACAAAAAATTAAAAAATTTATAGATGATCAGCAGTACTTTCCTAACGAGTTGCCGGGCATAACGCAAGATCTACAACCTGTGCAAAGGAATACAAAAAATGGGGCACACTCGTCTAAGCCGAAACGTGCGTTAGTGAGAGTATTATCGGCATCTGCCGATGACTCCTCACAGCCTGCATTGATATGAGTGTACTGAAGCAAGTTGATCAGTACACCTCAAGAAACGGCATAGAGTAGCAATAGAAGCGCTTTTACTGCTATCTCGCTTGCCTGTTTCCCTCATTCTCAAGTACAATCATGCCACAGCACACATTCGCAACTAGCACCCAACACAAGCCGTACATGCAGTAAGGAAGACGGAACACTTCCGTCTAACTGGCACTATATGTATCAAAGCAGAAGAGGTAGGATTGATCCTTGGCCCGTTGCCTGAACTCACGCGGTGGTGGACACGAGAACCCTGATAACGCCATCTGTTGCCGACAATGTGATTTCCTCGTGCAGGGCGCGCATATTGGCATCTACGAAGTTATTGCATTCATCGGTGCCGGGAGTTATGGCTATGTCTATAAAGTGCGCGAACCGATGCCCTTGAGCCGTATGTTGGCTCTCAAAGTCTTGCGCCTAGATCAGCTCACCGATAAAGCGCAGGCAGGTTTCTTCCAGGAAGCACGTCGTATTGCAGCCATGCAGCACCCCAATATCCTGCCTGTCTACAGCTTTGGACAAATAGAAGAGAATGAACAGCCCTACTTTGTCATGGAGTATGCTCCGCAGACCATCCTCGACCTCTTTCGCCAGGCGGACGGGACACGACGACTAGCCTTTGTGGAAGAACTTATTCCCTACGTGCAGCAGATTGCCAGTGCCCTACAATATATTCACAATAACGGGCTGATTCACCAGGATGTAAAGCCAGGCAATCTGCTGATCGGACGTAGGGGCCAGGTGTTATTAGCAGACTTCGGCACCACATTTTATCTTGGCAAGCAAACTCACGCCTCAGTCGATCAGGTGACAGGTACAGCTGCATATATGCCGCTTGAGCAATGGCAGGGCCAGCCACGCCGCGATACCGATCAATATGCACTTGCCACATGCTGTTATGAATTGCTCGCTGGCCGTCCTCCCTTTCAGTACAAGCGGCTAGAAGAGATGTGGCATGCGCATATGCACGAAGTACTACCCGCACCACAGCAGTGGAATGCACGTATTCCAGTGGAGGTCAGTGCAGTATTGCAGCGTGCTCTGTCAAAAGACTATCGCCAACGCTACTATAGCATTAGCGCATTTGCCGATCATTATATAGAAGCCGTCACGAAAGCACAACAGCGCCACCTCTGCCAGCAATGCGGCCAACAGAACCGCACGGGAGCGCAGCGCTGCGCGAGTTGCGGTATAGAATACGATAGTCGCTGCTGTCTCTATTGTGATACGCAGGTACGTTTTGGCCAGCGTTGTTGCTCGCTTTGTGGACGCCTGACCATTCCAGCTGCGCTTGTCTCGCACAGTCCACTAGAAGGCGTGAGCCTGCGTCAGGGGCGCTATACGATCAAGCATGTGATCAAGCGATCCGAGGAAACGCATATCATGGTTGCTATCGCCTGTGATGCGCAAGCCAATGAGCGAAAGGTCTTTCTCAAGCGTTGGGAGTGTTCAGATAGTCCATTGACGCAACGGGCAAAAGAGCTATCCCATTACGAACGCGTCACAACACCACTTGCTAGCTTGCGCCATCCTCTTTTGCCTACAGTGGTTGATCGTTTTGCTGAAGGCAGATACTATTACGTGATTACGACATATATTGATGGTGAGAGTATAGAGGAACGTTTACAAAAATGTCTGTATCCTTTACCCGAACGCGACGTGATCAGTTATATGAATGCCATGCTTAATGTCTTGATCATGTTTGAGCAACAGCGCCCGCCAATGCGCCCTTACGACCTTTCGCCCGCCAATATACTCATCGAGGCTCAGCGGGGCCGAGTCTTTCTCACAAGCTTGCAGGTTCCGCCACCACCCAACACTATCCACGCTGCACGAGCCGCTAGCAGAGTGCCCACAACGCGCAATCTGGCAATCTCACCCTATCTTCCCATTCAGGACAAGCCCTTCGATCAACGTACTTGTATCTATGCGCTGGCTGCCACTATGCACCATGCCGTAACGAATATTGCGCCTCCGCACTATCCCAGCTATCCACCCGTACGCCAGCTCAATCCTGCCATTTCTCCCGCACTGGAAACGGTGCTTGCACGTGCGTTGACGGAAGATATCTCAGCTCGTTATCAGAGCTATGAGCAGATGAAAAAGGATATTCAGCGTTTGCTTTCTTCTTCTCAATAGGTATTCTTAACCAGACTTTCCCTTTTCTGGTTAAGAAATCATAACCCCATGCTAGTACTTTTGCAGAGGTGACGAGCGAGCGCAATAACCAAGAGAAGCATTCTATGGTAATATCGGTAGGTAGGTTCCAATACACTTATGACATAACAAAGTATCTTCCCTTGTCTCGTGAGAGAGGGACCTGCTAAGACCAGGATGCGGCTGTTGGTATCGTACGTGTCTCGTTCACCATAACAACAGTACTGCTGTACGAGCAGGCTTCATCATGACACAGCATCTCAGGGACAGACAGGTGCTGACAAGCCAAGAGCGTGTTACACACGCTTTCCACAATTGAAGGGGGTTTTGAAGAAAAGGAATGCTTACCACCAAACCACGCACATCCTCGAAGATGGGGAGACCATCTTCCCTGAGCGCACGCAGCAAGCGCCGCTTCTCACCACTGCTGCTCATCAGCGTCGCCGTCACGCTCGTAGCCGTACTTATCGGTGTCGGCTTTTTTGTAGTTGCACCGAGCCTGGATTCACACGCCGCCGCAGCCGCACCCAATCCGAATTGTACGGTTATTATCCCGGCCAATCCTTTGACTGCGCAAGGGCTGGCCACACCCTACCAACTCGTGGCGACTAAAGCGGCTGATGGTCCCTGCAATGAGGCCAACCCGAACCAATCCGCCTTTGTACAGGCGACCATCCTGGACCCGGCCACAGGCCAGATCTCTGCCTACGAGCCGCTGGTGATCGATCAGGGTACAAAGCCCGCCGTTGCTCCGGTGGTGCCAAAGCTGGCAGCTAAGGCCGTGGTGGGTATTTGGTTCGGTTTCAACGGAACGAACCTGACCCAGCGCTTGCGACGGGGCCATGGCAAGATGCAAATGCAGCTACAGGGTGGGGGCAATGGAAACTGCGTCAATGGCACAGCTGGCTCTGTCTTTGGACAGTTCTCCTATTGTAATGCCGTCAATTTCTTCCAAGCGGCCAACAGCGCCATCGCAGGGGGCTTGCTCAAGGTGCCAGCGGTCGGCACGGACAACAATGGACAGCCTTGTCCGACGACGCGCTCCTTTACCATTGTTGATATGGACCAGAGCGACAATGTCCAGACGCAGTATCTGGCTACTGCCAAAGGGCTAATTGCTCAGCTCAACGCTGCTAACCAGGCTGCACTCGCCGGGGCTACGACGCTGGGCAATCCAAGCGACAATGCGCTACTGACCAAGTTCGTCGATCCAGCTCTTGGTTGCACGCCCTGGGCAGTGCCGGATCTGGTCAATCCTGGGACTAACGTTTCGACTTTAGCCACCGACGAGTTAATGGCGGCGGCAGATCAGCAAGCGCCAATTGCTCTGGTGCCCGGCGGCGATCCGATGACCCTTGTCAATGCGCAGCAGAGCCTGGTCAAAACGAACCTGTATCGTGTCGGCGTGGATCAGCCACGTGCGGCCTCGCTCACAGGCAATGCTGCGACCGACGCTAATACTACAACCTATTGCAAGAACCTTAATACAATCCAGTTGCCCTTTTTGCAACAGAATATGGCCGCGTTTCAGAAGCTACCCTCTCCAGATGGCGGGGCGACGGCTAACAGCCTCTTTACCTTCCTGGCGAATCGCCTGAATGGGTCATTGAGTGCTGGTGGTCTGAACTGCGTGGGCCTGCTCAAAATCCAGAATCCGGTAGCGTTGACCTTTGATGGCAATGGCGTCGTGACTGCGGCGACGATCACGAATCCACCATTACCAGCATAAGCGGTCGGCCTATAACTCTGACCGCTACAAGCACAGCGGCCATTGCCAGCGCAATAGCAACGCTAGCAATGACGCTTACGGCAACGATGGGCACAATCCATCATTAATCGGAAAACAAGCAATTGAGAACGGAGTGTCGCTACGTAGGCTGTAGCGATACTCCAAACTCACCAAAACCGTATTCTCCCTTATGCTTGCCCAGGGGGATGGAGACCATCTCTCTTCTTATTTATTCACGCTCATCTAAAGGAACGTATTCAGTCACTTTCGCGCCCACATATTCAGCGCGTGGACGAATCAAGCGGTTATGCGCATACTGTTCTAGCACGTGGGCAGTCCAGCCCGCTATGCGACTAGAGGCGAAGATAGGCGTATCAAGATCAATGGGAATACCAAGCATATAGTAGACAGAGGCTGAATAAAAATCCACATTCGCATTAAGGCGTTTATGCGCCTTGATATACCTTTCAATCTGGCGTGAGATATCATACCAGCGCGTGTCATTGTTGCGTTTCCCTAATTCCTCAGACATGGTACGTAGATGAGTCGCACGTGGATCTTCAGTGCGATAGACGCGGTGTCCAAAGCCCATAATGCGCTCTTTGCGTGACAGTGCATCTTGCATATAGACCTCGGCCCGCTCGACCTCACCGATACGTAGCAGCATACGCATGACCTGCTCATTAGCCCCGCCGTGCAATGGACCAGAGAGCGCGCCGATAGCAGAAGTAATCGCTGCATACATATCAGCCAGCGTCCCAGCACTCACACGAGCTGCAAAAGTAGAAGCGTTTAACTCATGATCGGCATGTAAGATCAAAGCAACATCCAACGCATGCGCAGAGTACTCATCGGGCATCTTGCCAGTCAACATATAGAGAAAATTTGTGGCATGAGTGTGGTCGGTAAGTGGCTCAACGATCTCTTTGCCTGAGCGAATACGTTCCCAATTGGCAATCATCGTGGGGATAGTGGCAGTCAAACGGATCGCGCGTTGTTCATTGGCAACAGTAGATTTATCATAAAGATTAGCATCAAAAGCAGAAAGGGCAGAGACAGTCGTGCGCAGTACATCCATGGGAGAAGTCGTCATGGGTAGCAGACGCATCAGGTCAACGATACGTCCAGGCAATGTACGATTCGTACATAATTGTTTCGTCACTTCTGCTAGTTGCGCGCCTGTAGGTAAAGCACCATGCCAGAGTAGATATGCTGTTTCTTCAAATGAGGAAGAGCGTGCTAGATCATGAATATCAACTCCAAAGTAGGTTAATTTGCCTAACTTGCCATCGAGATCACAGATACGTGAATTTGTTGCTACTATATCTTCAAGACCTTGAGTAGTGGTGGCCATTATGAAATCCTCCGCAAGGATGTGTAAGCTTCGTGTTTAGTGGAATGAAATTTGAAGCCCAGCCTAACGAGGCGGGCTATATCCGCTTCCACAGCGAAACAGAACTAGGTATCGTTCCAACAAAAGCGCTTGTGTACTGTGTATTATAGTGTCGCAGTTTAGTAGTGTCAACGAAGCTAGCTTACAAGCAAACGGTATTTTCGCTCAATCTATGCTAAATAAGCTGATGTGATTCGATCAAATATCATGCTTTTACAATGAAGGCGTTTTCCACAAGGCAATGAGAGTGTCGGTAGTGCACAGGTTTTGGCGAAGAGATATACAGCTCGGACAAAAGATGGTAAGATGCATTCATCTCGCACAAGGAAGAATGGGAGCAGAGATGGCAACAAGACTGGCTAAAAAAACATGAATAAACTCGTACGCGACGATGAGGAACTGCTCATCGCACGTAGCCAGCGCGGTGATGTCAGTGCATTTAATCAACTCGTTTTATGTCACCAGCAAGCGGTGTTTGGGACTATCTTCCGTATGCTTGGCGACCCGGAGCTTGCCGCTGATCTTACGCAGGATGCTTTTATTTCCGCCTTTCGTGCCATCAACACCTTTCGTGGTGGTGCATCATTTCGTTCTTGGTTGCTACGTATAGGCTCTAACTTGGCGTGTGACCACTGGCGGCGTACGCAACGCCATCCTGCCGAGTCGCTGGATGCTCTCAGAGATGAGGATGAGCCATCTGCTTCCAGCCTACTCAGTTCCCTGGCCATAAGTGGACCGGAAGGTAATCCAGAGGAGACGCTACTTACTCACGAGCTGCAAGATCTTATCCAGCGCGGCCTGCAACTGTTGCCACTCGACCAGCGCGTTGCGGTTGTGTTATGCGACATGGAAGGGCTATCCTATGATGAGATTGCTACCACGACAGAGACGACGCTGGGTACTGTGCGTTCGCGTATCGCACGGGGTCGGGCGAAGTTACGGCTCTATCTCTCAAGACACCAGGAACTTTTACCACGTAACTATCGTCTCACTAGTCATCAGGAACCCCATGTCTCTCATGACAGGGGCTTGTAGGGACTTGTTAAGGTCCTTACTGCGATGGCTATAGTTATGGGCAAGGGGTACCCATCCCATGTCCCAAGAAAGGAACGCTTGTTTCCTCCTCATGTCTCCAAGCACAGGGGTCTCTACAAGCCGTATTTTGATGAACGGAGCATATACGTGGCACACGATGATCGGCATCTCATAACTGAACAGCTTTCAGTAGCGCTCGATGGCCAGCTCGCAGCAGCGGAGCAGGCTCAGTTAGATGCCCACTTGTCTACCTGTGAGCAGTGCCAACAGAGACTAGCAGCATTACGGCACACAGTCGCATTATTGCGTGCTCTGCCTCAGCCTGTGCTCCCTCGCTCATTTGAGCTGCCAATTCCTTTGCACGAAACTGCTACAGCCGAAGTGGTAGAGACTCCCAAGGGAGCCGCTACGCAGAGTCAGAGTGCGTTGACCACTGCGGAAAGGGAACCTGTATCAATCACTGCCTATAGAGCCGAACCAGCAACCATTGCCGCCCATGCGTCGCGCCGCTCACGTAGAGCTAACCCTCTACGAACTGCACTGCGCACGATGAGCGCATTGGCCGCCGTCGCTGGCCTCTTCCTGCTGCTATCGGGAATGTTTGCCGTTAGTAACTTCGCGGTTACTACTTCAGCGCCAGGCATGCAAGCGTCGCAGTCCAGTTCAGCGCTACCGCATACTAATGATGCCAGCACACCTCCCGTACCAGGCACACCAACGCCCATTGTCGAGCAGCGGGTTGCACAAGCTACTCAGGTCGCCAACCTACAGGCGACGGCAACAAGTAGCGCACAACCTGCAACATCTTCGCCACCAGTAGTAGAGTCCTTTTTGGATCTCAGTACAGTAGCCGGACGTGTCAGCGTAGGCTTCCTCTTGCTCTTACTAGGACTCATTGGTATTATTGTCTTTAGAAAGCGTCGTTATAGGCAAGAAATGCAGTTATGACTAATCCTGTTTCACTTATTCCAGCTGCCATTAACGTTGTGGTGACGGGACTCTTCGCCGCCATGATTCTCGCTCAGTACTTACGCCGTCATCGCATCTATCAGCTCTATTGGTCGATTGCGCTCACCATGGCTTTTATGGCGAGCGTAGCATATGTTGCTATGCTCTTTCTACATCCTGCGAGCCGAGCCGGGATCATGCTGTTCCGTATGTATTACATCCTGGGCGCAACGTTGATGCCTGCATGGCTTGGCCTGGGGAGTATCGCCCTCATCAGTAAAAGTGTAATCACGCGCATCTGTCTCACCGTACTGTATCTTTTGAGTATTGGCGCGATCATTCTTGTGATCATGGCAAAAATAGATGTAGCACGCTTAAGCAATATTGCGGGCAGTCCCGGCACAGGCATATTACAACCTGGCCCCTGGTTGGCTGCAACGATTACGCTGAATACGTTGGGACTGTTGGCCGTGGCTGGTGTTGCGGCCTATTCGGGCTGGAAGCTCTGGAAGCGTCAGGCCAGCGTTGCCGGGTTGCAAACGCGCCATCTCCTCTTAGCGAATATACTCATCCTCGCTGGTACACTGCTGAATGGTATTGCGGGGAGTATGGCGCGTTTTCTTGGTATTCAAAATGTGTTCTGGCTGATTATGGCGGTGGGCTGGCTTGTCTTCTTCTCCGGTGTGGTATTGACTGGTCGCCGGGCTGGGCGTAGTGTACACTCGGCGGTTTCGTAAATCTGGAGTTTTCTAGCTGTAGAGCGCACGTCATTTTTTTGTAGGCACAGCTTTTGCATATATTTATGAAGTGTGGGTCTGGCAGGCAAGATGAATGACTACCCATTTTATCTCTGGTAAAGATGGCATAAAAATATTGACATGCATTTGACTTAAACAGTCCTTTATGGTATAGTCCGGTAAATCCAATCTGTCGAGAGGGTGACTATGCCAACAACGAAGAACCCCAAACCGAAAATGCGCAAAAAGGGGCAACGCTATGATTCAACACTGAAAGAATGGGTCCAGCAACAGGCCCCGCAAATTTTACCGCAGCTGCTGAGCGGAGCCTGCTATCTGGAGACGATGGATATAGAGCGCATCAG
>Ga0066654_10000304_pt1 | contig 12337 bp, 9 predicted proteins | sample GraSoiAngelo_103_FD_66715 | JGI IMG/M metagenome (GOLD analysis project Ga0066654, IMG submission 66715) | Grasslands soil microbial communities from the Angelo Coastal Reserve, California, USA - 14_0903_05_20cm | ecosystem: Environmental > Terrestrial > Soil > Grasslands | place: USA... | reverse complement strand
GCTGGTCTTGGCGGCCCCGTCGGGTATCGCGGCGAGCGCGGTGGCGAGGGTGGCGTCGAAGGTGGCCTGCTGCGCCGGGTAGAGGGCGACCAGGCTGCGGTGGGCCGCCGCCGCTGCGGCCGCCTCAGGAGAGGCCCCGGCGGGAGCGGCCGCCGTCACGTGGTAGGGCTCGTAGCCGCCACCGAGAAGGCCCAAGACGGCGTCGTAGATCGCCACGTTCACCCAGGCCATGGCGCGGCTCGCCTTGGGCGGCGGGGTCTTGTCCGTACGGATGGCCTGGAGCAGCGTGGCGTTCCAGTCGGTCACCGGGTCGGCCCAGGCCGTGGCGGCGGCCAGGGTCAGGGCGAGCGTCAGCGTGCAGATCGTGCTGCGGGTCATAGTCACTCCTTTTCTCAGAACTGCAAGACCACGCCGCCGGAGAAGCCGTGGCTGTCGCCGACGTTCCGGCCGTCGAGGGTGTTGTAGTAGGCGGCGGCGAGGCCCAGCCGGTCGGCGAGGCGGGCATAGACCTTGGCGCCGATCCGGGAGTACTCCTGCCGGTTGCTGGGGAAGGTGAAGCCCGGGTCGCCGATGTCGGTGCCGCTGTTGGTGATCAGCCGCGAGTAGAACCCGCTGTAGGTGACGGGGCCCGCGGTGAAGCCGAGCTCGGTGTAGAGCGGATAGTCGTTCGGCGCGTCCTTGTTGCGCAGGTCGTAGCCCACCTGCTGCGAGAAGTAGAAATGCTCGGCCTGGTACTGGTAGACCAGGCGGAAGAGGATGTCGGTGGTGTCGTGCCCCAGGGTGACCGGCAGGTTGGACTCGTAGTGGGTCACCGCCGTGCGCACGCCGAGGCCGCCGACCAGGTGATTCGGCCCGGAAGACCAGAAGCGGTACTTGAGGAGGGCCGAGAGGTCCTGCAGCCCGCTGTCCTTCAGCCCGAAGCCGTCGGATTTGACGTCGACGTACGGCAGGTTGGCGACCAGCGCCAGGTCGTTCGTCACCCCCCACTGCAACCAGAGGGCGGTGCTCTTGGTGTCCACCTTGCCGCCGTTCGGCACGGCGACCTCGGTCTTCCCGACCCAGAACTTGTCGTAGGTCTCGCTGGTATAGGAGAGGGCCACGTCGACGTGCCCTCTATCCGGCAGGAAGCCGTTGATGTCCATCGCCCGCGAGGGCGCTGCCACGGCGAGAGCCACGACGGCCAGAGTGACCGCCGCGAAGGTGCCTGCGGCCCGCATGCGCAGTTCCATAGACCCTGTCCCCCAAGGAATGAAGGTGGTTAACGGGATGACACGAAACGCAACCGGAAGCGGTAGTGCCGATTTGAAGAGCTTCGACTTGAAGCCTAAGACGAGGGGTCCCTGCGACCTATAGATCGCCGGTACTATTTAGGGTTCATTCAAGATGGCGGTCGTCTGGGCCGCCCGCCGCGCCTGGATCAGGACGTTGGCGTACGGCGTGCCCGCCGCCATCGGCTCGTCCTCGATCATGAAGCCCAGGCCTTCCAGGAGCCGCCGCCACTCGGCGCGGCTGCGGTAGCGGAAGCGCTGGCGGAAGTGGCGGCGGGCGAGGGCGGTCAAGCGCTCCTGGAGGCGGGTGGCGAGGAAGCGCCAGCCGGCCGCGGCGTCGACCTCGCGGATCAGCAGCAGGCCGCCGGGGGGGAGGAGGGCGGCGACGCGGGCGAGGAGGCCCTCCTGCGCGGCGGCGGGGAGGTAATGGAGGACGTCCAAGAGGAGGACGACGTCGGCGGGTGGGAGCTCCGCCTGTTGCAGGTCGGCGATCTCGATGTGCGCCTCGGGGCCGAGCGCCAGGCGCGCTGCGGCGGCGGTTTTCGGGCGCGCTTCGATGCCGAAGAGGGCGGCCGGGCGCGGCGGCGGCGCCCAGCCGGCGGGGTAGTCGCCGCGGGCGGCCCGCTCGCCGGCGGTCGAGAGGAGGGAGAAGAGGATGCCGCGTCCGCAGCCGAGGTCGAGCAGGCGCTCCCCGTCAGTGAGGACCCCGGCGCGCAGCAGGTGGAAGTAGACGGGGTCGTGGCGCAGCTTGCCGCGCACGAGCTCCCAATGGAAGAGGCCGGCCCCCAGGTAGCGGTAGGCGGTCGCCTCGAGCAGCGCGTTGACCTCCGGGTAGCGGCTGCGGCGGCGGGCGATGAAGTAGGCGGGCACGGCGAAGGCCGCGGCGAGGACGACGCCCACCACGAAGCTCCCCAGCAGCAGGTCGCCGCCGAACTGCTTGAGGCTGACGTGCCGCAGGTCCTGGGGGCGCAGCGACAGGTAGGGGAGGCCGCGCAGGCGCCGCGCGATCTGCACCTGGGCCAGGCACAGGAAGGGGAAGACCCCGGGCAGGCTGATGTGCGCCGCGAGGTAGGTGAGCATGCGGTTCAGGCGGAAGATCTTCGCCACCAGCAGGCAGAGGATCAGGTGGAGGCCGTAGAACGGGCTGCAGCCGATGTAGACGCCCCAGGCGACCGCCCAGGCGATACAGCGCGGCGAGCCCCCCTCGGTGCGCAGACGGTAGAGGGTCTCGCGCAGCGACAGGCTGAATTTCACGGCGCTCCCGTCCCGCCGGGCGCCGGGCGCCGGCCGCTCTCGGCGAGCGGCACGGACCGGAGGCCGCGCTCGGCGAGGGCGGCGAGGAGGCGCGGCAGGACGGCGAGGACGACCGGCGCGCCGCGCCGGTCGCGCGCCGAGGCGCCGTCGTGGAGGAGGAGGACGTCCCCCGCGGTGAGGCCGCGCAGCAGGCGGGCGGCCACCCGGTCGGGCTCGCGCAGGACGGTGTCGTAGCCGCGCCGGGTCCAGGCGGCGAGCCCCAGGCCGGCGGCGGCGAGCTCGCGGTCGAGGAGGAAGTTGCGCAAGCCCGCCGGCGCCCGGAACCAGGCGGGGGCGCGGCCGGCGGCGGCGGCGATCGCCTCCTGGGCGCGCGCGATCTGCCGCCGCTGCGCCGCCGGCGGGAAGCAGGTGAAGGCATGGGGGTGCGACCAGGTGTGGTTCTCGACCCGGTGGCCGCGGCGGGAGATGTCGGCGACCAGGCCGGGGTGCGCGGCGGCGCGGCGGCCGATCGAGAAGAAGGAGGCGCGCATGCCGGCCGCGTCCAGGAGGTCGAGCACCCGCGGCGTGACCTCCGGGTCGGGGCCGTCGTCGAAGGTGAGGGCGACCTCGCCGCCGCCGCCGCCGGCGGGCAGGCGGGTGAGGGTGGGGCCGAGCAGCGGGCTCTGCGGCCACAGCCCGTTGGCGGCGAGCGCGACGTGGTCGGCGAACAGGGCGCCGGCGATCCACGGCCACTGCCGCGGCGCCGCGGCGAGGGCGAGGGCGCCCGCGGCGTGCAGGCCGGCGCTCGCCAGGACGAGGGGGGAGGGGCGCCAGCGCGGCGGGTGCCTAGGCATGATCGGCGCGCGCTCCGCAGCCGGTGCCGAGAGCGAGCAGGGCGGCGCGGTCCAGCTTGCCGCGCGCGGTGCGCGGCATGTCCGGCAGGAGGATGACGCTGCGCGGCACCTTGTGCGGCGCCAGGTGGTCGCGGCACCAGGCGAGCACCTCTTCGACGGCGAGCCGCCCGGGCCGGCAGGCGATCACGGCGCGCAGCCGCTCCTCGGCCCGGCCGGGCAGGGGCACGCCGAGCACGGCCACCTCGTCGACGCCGGCGAGGCCGCCCAGGACCTCCTCGATCTCGCGCGGGTTGACCTTCTTCCCCTTGATGTTGACCAGGCCGTCGAGGCGGCCGCAGAGGGCGAGCTCGCCCTCTCTCCACGCCCCGAGGTCGCCGGCGGTGTAGCGACCATCGCAGAGCCGCGGATCGGGGTCCGGCAGGTAGCCGGCGGCGACCGCCGGCGAGCAGACGGTGACGAGGCCTTCCTCGGCGTCGCGTCCGGGGACCGGCGCGAGCGCGATCCGCACCCCCTCGACCGGCGAGCCGACCGTGCCACGCTCGCCGGCGTCGCCCTCCCGGTCGTAGCAGATGCCGCCGCACTCGCTGGCGCCGTAGAAGACGTGCACCGGCAGCCCGAAGACCGCGCGGAAACGGCGCGCGGTCGCCGGTGCCAATGGCGCTCCGGCGGCGAGCACCAGGCGCAGCGACGGGGGACGGGAGGGCATCTCGGAGAGGCGCAGCAGCGCGTCGAGATAGGGGGGGACGGTGGGGAAGACGGTCGCCGCCCAGCGCTCGGCGGCCACGAAGGGGTCGAACAGGCTGTCCGCCGCCGGGAGGACGAGGACGGTGCCGCGCAGGAGCGCCGGCATCGCCAGGCTCGACAGGCCGTAGGAGTGCGACAGCGGGATGGCGGTGAGCAGGCGGTCGCCGGCGCGGATGCCCATGCTGGCGGTGAGCGCCGCGTCGTCGGCGACCAGCGCCGCGGCCGGGGTGGCGATGCCGCGCGGCGCCCCGGTCGAGCCGGAGGTCAGCTTGACGACCGCGATGCCGTCGAGCGGCGGGCGCTCCGGCAGGGGATCGTCGCCCGCCTCGGTGCGGGGCGCCGACAGCGACCAGTCCGCCGGTCCCGCGGGCCAGCCGGTGCGGCAGCGCAGCACGGCTGCAGCACCGAGCGCGCGGGCGATGCGCAGCGCTTCGGCCTCCGGCGTCTGCCCGTCGAGCAGCAGGGCGGCGAGCCCGGCGCGGCGCAGGGCGAGGAGCGAGGCGAGGAAGCCCGGCCCGTTGGCGGCCACCAGAGCGACCAGCGCGCCCGGCGCGAGCGGTGTTTGCAGTGTCTCCCCACCAGCGCCCAGCGCCGCGCCCGCGGCGCGGGCGAGCGCGTCGACCTCGCCGACGGTCGCCCGGCGCTCCGGCGAGACCACCAGCGGCGCGAGCGGATCCCGGCGGGTCAGCAGGGCGAACGGGCGGAGGATGGGATCGTCATGCATACGGCGACACGATTGTCGTGGAAGGGGGATCATACCGAAATTTGCCAGCCCCCCCGCGCGCACGCTAGCATTACCGACCCGGTGCACGGACTGCCGCGGCGGACCGCACGGTGGGATGGCGAGTGCGGCGAAGGGTTGCTTCTCAGGGAGCCGGGACAGGAACCGGACAGAGGTCTCTTTATGTCGGAAGTCGTTCCGAACAGGATCAAGCGGCTCATCGTGGAGAGCCTCCACCTCGAGGGCATCCGGCCCGAGATGATCGAGGACGAGGCCCCTCTGTTCGGCGAGGGGCTCGGGCTCGACTCGGTCGACGCCCTCGAGCTCGTGGTGGCCCTCGAGAAGGAGTTCGGGATCAAGATCAAGAGCCAGGAGCTGGGCCGCGAGGTCTTCTCCTCGGTCTCCAGCCTGTCGCAGTTCATCGAGGGGCGAACCTGACCCGCAAGCGGAGCTCCCGTGACGAATGAGACGGCCGCCGGTCGGGCCTGCCGCGTCGCGGTGAGCGGCGTCGGCGCCGTCAGCGGCTTCGGTTGGGGGGTCGTCCCGCTCTGGGAGGGGCTGCGCGCCGGGCGCTCGGCGATCCGGCCGTTCCAGCGCTTCGACTCCGCGCTGCACCGCACGCACCTGGCGGCCGAGGTCGCCGCCGAGCCGCCGGCCGGGCTCGCCCGCGCCTGCCGGGAGTGGCGTCGTCTCAGTCAGGCGGACCGCTTCGCGCTCTGCGCGGCGCTCGAGGCGGTCGCGGGGGCGGGGCTCGCCGCACCCTTCGCGGACGCCGACCCCACGGTGGGGGTCTGGTTCGGCAGCAGCACCGGCGGCATGTTCGAGAGCGAGGAGTTCTTCCGCGCCTTCGTCACCGACCGCCGCCGCGCGCGGGTCGGCGCCCTCGCCGCGCAGCAGGTCAACGGCCCGGGCGACGCGATCGCCCGCCACCTCGGGGTGACCGGGCCGGTCGCGACGGTCTCCTCGGCCTGCGCCTCGGGCGCCCTGGCGCTCGGCGCGGCGCTCGCGGCGGTCCGGAGCGGCGAGGTCGACGTCGCCTTGGCCGGCGGCGCCGACTCCCTCTGCCAGCTCACCTACGCCGGCTTCAACGCCCTGCGCTCGGTCGACGAGGGGGCGTGCCGGCCGTTCCGTGCCGACCGCGCCGGCATGTCGTTCGGCGAGGGGGCGGCGGTCTTAGTCCTCGAGCCGCTCGCGCGTGTGCTGGCCCGCGGGGCCGAGCCGCTCGCCGTGCTCGCCGGCGCCGGCGCCTCGTGCGACGCGCACCACATGACCGCCCCCGATCCGAGCGGCAGCGGCGCGGCGGCGGCGGTCGCGGCCGCGCTCTGCGACGCCGGCCTGCCGCCGTCGGCGATCGACTTCGTCAACGCCCACGGCACCGGCACGCCGCTCAACGACACCGCGGAGTGGGCGGCGCTGCAGCAGGTCTTCGGCGAACGCGCCGAGCGGCTGCCGCTCACCCTCACCAAGGCGCTCGTCGGGCACCTCCTGGGCTCCGCCGGGGCGATCGAGGCGGTGGCGACCGTCCTCTGCCTGCGCCACGGCGAGCTGCACCCGGCGCCGGGCGGCGCGCGCCCCGTCCCGCCGGCGGAAGGGGAGGCGGCGGAGCTGCCGCCGCTCCCGGCGTCGCTGGTCCTCGACCGCCCCCTGCCGCTCCCCGCGGCGCGCGCGGCGGTCTCCACCAGCCTGGCGTTCGGCGGCTCGAACGCCGCGCTCGTCTTCGCGCGCTGGGCGGGCCAGGCCGCTTGAGCGAGGTCCTCGTCACCGGGCTGGGGACCGTCGGCGCCTACGGCTGCGGCGGCGACAGCCTGCGCCGGGCGCTCGCCGCCGCCGATCCCGCCCCGCTGCTCGCCGCGGTCGACCGCTCGGCCGGCTACCACCGCGCCGGCGGCGCGCGCAGCGCCCTCCTCGCCGGCACCGGCCATCTCGCCGCATGGCTCGCCCCGGGCGAGGCGCGGCGCATGAGCCCCCCCTCGAAGCTCGCCGTCGCGGCGGCCCGCATGGCGCTCGACTGCGCCGGCTTCGCCGACCGGCGCTGCGGCGACGAGGCGGCTTCTGTGGTGGTCGCGACCGCCTTCGGCCCCTCCTCCTACTCGGAGGCGCTGCTCCGGCAGATCCTCTTCGAGGGGCCGGAGGCGACCTCGCCGTTCCTCTTCACCGAGAGCGTGGCCAATGCGCCGGCGGCGCAGATCGCCATCCTCTGCCGCGCGCGAGGGCCGAGCGTCACGGTCTGCCAGCGCGAGGCGGGGGTGCTGCTGGCGGTGGGGCAGGGGGCGGCGGACGTCGCCGCCGGCCGCGCGCCGGCGGCGCTCGCCGGCGCGGTCGACGAGATGACGCCGCTGCTCCACGCCCTGCTCGACCGCTTCGCCGCCCTGGCCCACGTTGCGGACACCGTGGACATCGCGCGGCCGTTCGACCGCCGGCGCTCCGGCTTCCTCGCCGCCGAGGGGGCGACCGTCCTCTTCCTGGAGGATGCGGAGAGCGCGGCGGCGCGCGGCGGACGGGCGCTGGCGCGCGTCCTCGCCTGGGGGAGCGCCTTCGATCCGACGGCGCCGCAGGCCGGCTGGGGCACCGGGCAGGCCTTCCTCGGCCGCGCGATCGTCCGCGGCCTGACGCGGGCCGGCATTGCCGTGGGCGACGTCGACCGCGTCGTCGCCGGCGCCTCGGGGGCGCGCGGCGGCGACCGGCTGGAGGCGCTCACGCTGCGCGAGGTCTTCGCGCATCACCCCCTGCCGCCCGTGCTGGCGCCCAAGGGGACGGTCGGCGAATACGGCGGCGGCTTCCTCGGCGCCGCGGTGCTGGCCGCGGCCGGCAGCCGGTTCGGCCCCACCGCCGGCTTCGCCGAGGAGGACCCCGACCTGGGCGTCGCGCCATACGACGGCTCCCCCCTGCCGCGCCCGTCGACCGTCCTCGCCACCAGCTTCGCCGCCGGGGGCGCCGCCTCGTGGCTGGTCCTGGGGGCGCCCTGATGGCCTCGCCGCTCGCTGCCCCTGAGACGCCGCCGCTGCGCGTGGCCGCCGTGATCCCCGCCTATCAGGCCGCCCCGTCGGTCGGCGGGGTGGTGCGCGGCGTCGCCGCTCATCTCCCCGAGGTGCTGGTGGTCGACGACGGCTCGCGCGACGCGACCGCCGACGCGGCGCGGGAGGCGGGGGCGCGGGTGATCTCCCTGCCGGCCAACCGCGGCAAGGGAGCGGCTCTCGCCGCCGCCTTCGCCGACCTCTTCGGCCGCGGCTACGACGGCGTCATCACCCTGGACGCCGACGGCCAGCATGTGCCTGCCGAGATCCCCAAGCTGCTGGCGGCCGCCGCCGCGGGAGGGGACCTGGTGCTCGGCGTGCGCGACCACCTCTTCGGCGAGATGAGCGCGGTGCGCCGGGCGAGCAACCGCCTGTCGTCGCAGGCGATCTCCTTGGCCGCCGGGCAGCGCCTGGCCGACGTCCAGACCGGCTTCCGCTACTACTCGCGCCGCCTGATCGAGACGGTCGGCTTCCCCGAGGCGCGCTTCGAGGCCGAGAGCGCGGTCGTGGTGCGCGCCGCGCGCCGCGGCTTCCGGGTGGTGACCGTGCCGGTGCGGCTGGGCTTCGCCGACGGGCGGACGACCAGCCACTACCGGCCGTTGATCGACAGCCTGCGCATCGCCGGCGCGGTCACCCGCGCGCGGCTGGAGATGTTGGGATGGGCACGGTCCTCGTGACCGGCGGCAGCCGCGGCCTCGGGCGGGCGGTCGTCGAGGCGCTCGTGGCCGCGCAGGACGGGGTGCCCGCGGGGCCGGATGCCGCCGGCATCGCCTTCACCTGGAGCACCGGGGAGGCGGCGGCGCGCGAGCTCGCGGCGTCGCTCGACGGCCGGGCGCGCGCCTTCCAGCTCGACCTGCGCGACCGCGCGCGGCCGGACGACCTGATCGCCGAGGTCGAGGCGGCGCTCGGGCCCATCGCCGGGCTGGTCAACAACGCCGGCATCCGCCGCGAGTCGCTCCTCGCCCTGACCTCCGACGACGACTGGGACGCGGTCGTCGACACCAACCTGGGAGGCCTCTTCCGTTGCTGCCGGGCGGTGCTGCGCGGCATGATGGTGCGGCGGCGCGGGGCGATCGTCAACGTGGCGTCCCTCTCGGCGCTGCACGGCGTCGCCGGCCAGGCCGCGTACGCGGCGTCGAAGGCGGGGATCCTCGGGCTCACCCGCTCTCTCGCCCGCGAGGTCGGCCGGCGCGGTGTGCGGGTCAACGCCGTGTTGCCGGGGTTCGTCGCCACCGGCCTGACCGCCGGCCTGCCGCAGGCGGCGATCGACCACCTGCGCGCCGGCGAGTGCCTGCCGGGCGGGACGACCGCCGCCGCCGTCGCCGACGCCGTGCTCTTCCTGCTCTCCGACCGCGCCGCGGCGATCACCGGCCAGGCCCTGGTGGTCGACGCGGGGGCCTCGGCGTAGTGGCTGGCGGGGGCACGCTGCGGGCGGTGCTCACGAACTCGCCTTCGGCTCAGACAGTTGCGCTCCGTCCTCGCGTGCTCCCGCCCGCCACATCCGCATGAGAAAAATCTCCCGCCTCCTCGTCGCGCCGATCCTGCGCTGGCCGCGGGCGGTCCTCGTTGTCACTCTGCTGATCACCGCCTGGTCGTTCTACCCGGCCACCCATTTCCGGGTGGAGACCGACCTCTCCGCGCTCCTTCCCAACGGCTCGCCGGGGGCGGAGGACTACCGGCTCTTCCTGCGCACCTTCGGCGGCTTCGAGAAGGTGTTCGTGGTGGTGCGCTCGCCGGGGGCCCACCTCGACGATCCGGGGCCGCTCATCCAGGCCGCCGAGTCGCTGGCCCAGGAGATGGGGAGGAACCCGGACGTGGCCGAGGCGCGCGCCGGCCTGACCGAGGAGGACGAGCGCTTCTTCTTCCGCTACATCGCGCCGCGCATGCCGCTCCTGGTGGACGACCCGCGCGCCCAGGTGGCGCCGCGCCTCACGCCGGAGGCCATCCGGGAGCGCGTCGAATTCATGCGCCAGACCCTGCGCAGCCCGGCGGGCAAGCCTCTCGCCGCCCTCTTCGCCGCCGATCCGCTCGGCCTCTCCGAAGGGCTGATCGGCAGCGCCTCGGCCGCCCTGCCGCTCGATCCGCTGACCGGCGCCTTCCTGTCCCCGCAGGGGGACGCGGCGCTGGTGATGATCACCCCGGCGCGCGCGGAGATCGATCCCGAGGGGGGCCGGCTCCTCCTCGCCGAGCTCGCCCGGGCCTATGCCGGGGTGCGGCAGACGGCGGGCCTGCCGCTCGACTTCCAGGTCGTCGGCGGACCGATCTACGCCGCGCACGACGAGGCGATGCTGCGCGCCGACCTGACGGCGACCGCGACCAGCTCGGCGGCGGGTGTGGCGGTGCTCCTGCTGCTCGGCTTCGGCGGCGTCTTCATCCCGCTCGTCATCCTCGCCTCGGTGCTCGCCGGCCTGCTGTGGACGGTGGCCGGCGCCGCGCTCTGGCTGGGCAGCATCTCGGTCGTCGGCGTCGGCTTCGCCGCCGCCTTAGTCGGCGTCGGCGTCGAGTACGGCATCCACGCCGGCGCCCGCTACCGCCAGCTCCGCCTCGAGGGGTGGGAGCTCGGCGCCGCGCTCGTCGACACCTTCCGCGACCCCGGGCCGGGGATCTTCTCCTCGGCGCTGACCACGGCGGCGGGCCTGGGCGCCCTCTGCCTCGCCCATTTCAAGCCGCTGCGCGAGCTCGGCCAGGTGCTCACCGTCGGCGTGCTGGTCACCCTGGTGACCACCGTGATGCTCGGCGCCTCGCTGATCGTCGCCTTCCCGCGGGCGCTCAAGGTGAGCCGCCCCCCCTGGCTCTGGCAGCGCTTCGGCGCGCCGGTGCTCGACGCCCTGGTCCACTTCTCGGCGCGGCGGCCGTGGGTCGTGCTCGGCCTGATCGCGCTCCTCTCCGGCATCGCGGCCTGGGGGCTCACCCGCCTCGACCTGTCGACCGACCTGCGCTCGCTGCGGCCGGCGGACAACCCCTCGGCGCTCGGCGAGAAGCTCCTGGTCGAGAAGTTCGGCCTCGGGCTCGACACCTTCACCGTGGTGGCGCGCGGCAGGACCCTGGGCGAGGCGCTCGACAAGGCGGCGCGCGCCAGGCCGCTCCTCGCCGCCCGGCTGGGCGCCGACGCCCAGATCACCACCCCGGCCGACTGGCTGGTCCTCGGCGCCCGCCGCGACGCCCGGCTGCGCGCGCTCCGCGAGCTGCCGCTGGCGCGCGCCGCCGACGACTTCGCGCGCGAGCTCGCCGCGGCGGGGTTCAACCTCGATCCCTTCCGCCCCGCGCTCGACACCCTGCGCGCCTTCGGCCGCGGCGAGGACCCCGGGGCGCCGTCGCCCGCGGTCTGGCCGCGCTGGATGGCGGAGCTGGTGCGCCTTACCGGGCCGAACGCGCCGGCGGTTGCGGTGCACGTGCGCGTGCCGCTCGCCAAGGCCATGCGCACGCCGCCGGAGGCGCTCTCGCGCGACCTCAAGACGATCGCGCCCGACCTCGCCCTGGCCTCGGTGCCGCGGGTGGGCGGCGAGCTGCGCGACCTCGCCATCACCGACATCGAGCGCTCGAGCGCCTTGGCCTTCCTCCTCGTCGCCCTGGTGGTGATCGTCTCGGTGCGCGGCAGCGTCGGCGACTCGCTGCTGTCCAGCCTGCCGCTCGCCCTGGGCTGCCTGTGGACCTTCGGCCTGTGGGGGGCGTTCGGCGGCCGGGTCGACCTGCTCGCGATCTCCACCCTGCCGGTCCTCTTCGGCACCGGCATCGACCTGGGCGTCCACGCGGTCCACGGCGGCCGGGTGCGGCCACAGGAGGGGATCCACGGCACGGTCCGCGAGTCGGGTCTCGCCATGCTGCTCATCGTCCTCACCACCGGCGTCGGCTTCGGCAGCCTCGGCGCCTCGCACGTGCCGGGGCTGCAGAACGCGGGGACGATGATCGCGCTCGGCGTCTCGCTCTGCCTGCTCGCCACCTTCGTGGCCCTGCCGGCTTTGGAGACGCTCCTCTGGCGGCGTAAAATAGACGATTCCGTGCCCCGGGAGCCGCCCGAGGGGAGCTGAGATGGAAGTCACCGCGCGCGAGAACGCTCCCCCCGCTCCGATCACCCCTCCGCACGCGCCGCAAGCGGGGTGGGCGCGGCGTCTGCTCGGGCCCTTTTACGTCACCGGCGTCTTCTGGTTCCGCATCCACCGATGGGGGGTGAGCGTCATCCCCTCCTGGGCGATGGGGCTCTTCATCGGCCTCTTCACCAGCTTCTTCTTCGTCGCCCTGCGCAACATCCGCGCGGCGGTCGCCGACAACCTGGAGCCGGTCCTCGGGGCGTGCGGCTGGTGGCGGCGCCAGGCGCGCATCTGGCGCACCCTGTGGATGTTCGCCTGGTGCCTCTCGGAGCGTTACGAGCGCCTGAGCACGCGGCGCCTCTTCGACGTAAGCGCCGAGGGGCTGGAGGGTTGGCAGGCGCTCACCGGCGCGGGGCAGGGGTTCCTCCTCGTCACCGCCCATCTCGGCAGCTGGGAGGTCGGCTCGATGCTCCCG